>CXWL01007807.1_pt1 | contig 17472 bp, 15 predicted proteins | sample 590931 | NCBI WGS metagenome assembly CXWL01 (sample SAMEA3498368, study PRJEB10139) | groundwater metagenome | biome: water well; material: biofilm material | place: Germany | collected 2015-04-27 | reverse complement strand
GTCGGGTTTCACAAGGAGCCGTTCTGGGACAATTGGGGCCGCTCGCTGATGGCCGGGGTTATCGCCGCCGTCGCCGAGACCGCCACCAAGAACGAGCGCCATTTCGGCAAGGTGCGCGAAGTCCTGATGAGCGATGACGCAGTCTACAATCTGGCCGCCATGATCGAAAACCACGAAGGGCTGAACCGGCTCTCGCGGCAAAATATTTCGAGCTTCCTGCCGATTACCGAGCAGACCCGTTCGGGCATTCTTTCAACGACGCAATCCTATTTGAAAGTTGTGAATTCCGATTCCGCGCTGCGCTCATTGTCGAAATCGACGATCAGCTTGGAAGCGGTCCGCAAGGGCGATCCGATGACGATCTACATCGTTATCCCGCCGGACAAGCTCGAAAGCCACGGTGCGCTGCTGCGTCTTTGGGTTGGAGCGCTGATGCTGACGGTGATGGGCCGCAAACGTCGGCCCAAGCGCTCAACGCTGTTCCTGCTCGACGAATGCGCCCAGCTTGGCGAGTTCGGCCCGCTTCGCCAATCGATGACGCTGCTGCGCGGCTACGGCCTGCAGGTGTGGCCGTTCTTCCAGGACTTGAGCCAATTGCAGAGGCTTTACCCCAAGGATTGGCGCACCATTTTCAACAATGCCGGCGTGTTCCAGCTGTTTGGCGTGGCCAATCATCTGATGGCGAAGGAAAGCTCGGAGTTGATCGGCGATATCGACGCCGACGTGTTGCGCAACATGTCGAAGGATCGCCAGATCATCGCCGTGTCGAACGAGAAGGCGCAAAACGCCCGCCTGCCTGACTATCTGGTTGACGCGCCCTTCCAGGGACAATGGGATTCCAATCCCATGTTCGATCCCGATTCCGATCCCGTCGCAAAACGGCGCGGCGCGCGCAGTCGTTAGGCTGGCCGAAAACGTAAACCAGTGCGCGTCCGCAGCACTGTCAGAACGAACCCGACGCTGAAAACACGAACCACGGGTCGTGGTCGAATTCGCGGAAGCGGGTTTGCACGTTGTCGAGCGCGCCGGCGCGGTCGGGCGTGAAGAAACGGCGCTCTCGGTTGATTTCACCATCAAAGATATTCGCGGCGACCAGGCGCAGCCGCACCCCTTCAATGGCGGTGCTCTCGATGTAGGCGTCGATCCAGGGGCCTTCTTCGTAAGTGTCGGTTTCGTTGAACCGGTAGCCGGTGAATTCGGATTGCTTGAAATAGGTGACGCCCCAGGCGAGGCGCAGCGCGTTGAGGTCCTGTCGGAATTCGACGCTGATCTCGCTTTCGGCGCGGTTGGAAAAATCGCGGACGCGCCCGGTGATTGGATCGAGCACTTCGGTTTGCCAGAGCGTGCCGGCGGCGGTGATCTGCGCGCCGGGAATAATCGCGCGCAGCGGCAGCGTGAGCTGGGTCTCCAGGCTCCAGGCGTCGGCCTTGCCGATATTGCCCGGCGCGTCGAAAGAAACGTCATCGGCGGGGGCGGGTGTATTGCGCGTGTCCGTGAGCTTCACGAGGTCCGCCAAATCCTCGATCCAGTGGCGCGTCAGCGTCAGGCTGAGCGCGCCATTGCCGGGAAAGCGGAAATCGGCGGCGAGTTCGGCGCGCCATGTGGTTTGTGGCCGCAAATCCGGATTGCCGCCCTCGATGCGCGCGTCGGTCAGACCCGCGGCGGATACGAAATCGTTGAAATCGAGTTGGCCAATGTCGCGGTAAACGCGCAAGCGAAGCTGGTCGTTGCCGCCGAAATCGCGCGACAATTGCACCGAGGGTTTGAAGAAGGCGAACTCAACTTCCTTATCGGTACCGCCGCTGAAGGTGAGCGTGGAGCTTTCGCCGGCGAGCCGCGTCTCAATCGCCCAGCCGCTGCTCGGGCGCCAAGTATGCACCGCGAACGCCTCGGCGCGCTCTTCCTCGACCAGCACATTGGAGTTCTCGATCGGTTGCACTTCCGGCCCGGCGCCTTCGTCCAGTGTGAAAACCAGTGACGCGTCAAGCGTGTTGAACGCGCTCTCCGCGCCGATCTCGAAACGATGCTTGCCGAAATCGCGCGACAGCGAACCGCGCGCGATGGTCTCGCCGTTCTCGTTATCGATGTCTTGTCCGAAGGCAAATTCAAAGCCGCCGCCCGCGTTGAACGAGGAGAACGCTTCCTCGTTGCGGTAACGACCGCGATTGGCCAGGCCCACCAGCGCCAGCGACCAGGGGCCGAATTCGCGATCGTAAGTGACTCCGATTTCGAGGTTTTGCTGCTGCTCGGTGAGCGCGTCGAGATCGTGGCCGTCGGGCGCGCCGGCGGGCGTGTGGAAGAAAAAGCCGCTGCGCGGATGAAAGCGGTTGCGATAATATTGCGCGTTGGCGCTGAGGCGTCCGCCAAACAGCGGCAACGCCGCGTTGGCGGTCAGCGAGCCTTCGCGGTAATCGCGCGGGGAGGGCGTGTCGGCGGTGCGCTCCAGCACGCCCGCATTGTCAAAGTAGCGGCGTATGCCCGGCTGCTCGCGGTAATGGCTGTAATAGTCAACGCCGACGCCATACTCGAACTGGCCGACGCGGCCGTTATAGGAAAGCTCGCCCTGCGGCCCCGTGCCGGCGCCGTTATATTCCGCGCCGGCGCGCCAGATGCCGCTGCCGGCGGTGGGCGTGCGCACCAGGTTGAGCAGCACCGATTGGCCGGAGGCGTCACCGGAGGTTTCCGCTCCGCTCAACACTTCAACGCGCAAGACTTGCCGCGCTGGGATGCGCGAAAGAATGGAGTCAAGCGATTGGCTCTTGGCGGTGGGCCGCACCCCGTCGATCAGCAGATTGCCGACCGCGCCGGAAAAACCGCGCCGACCGTCGCCGCCGTCAAGCGTGAAGCCGGGCGTCTGCCGCACCATGTCGAGCGCGTTCTGCGGATTGTACTGCGCGAAAAAAGCCGCGTCATAGGCGATGCGGCCCGACATCGTTGAGGAGGGCGAGGTAGGTAGGGGCGTGGCCGCGCAGGTCGGGTCTGGGTCGCAGGCGGGCGCGCTAGGCGGTTCCTGCGCGTAGGCGATGCCGGTCAGCGCTAGCGCCGAAACCATCATGCGACCAATCATTGTTCCCCCCTTGCCGCGCCAGGTTGATGCGCGGGGTCGGTCTCATGGATGCAGTTCTGTAGGCTTTTTCTGGGCAGTGGCGCCGCTTTGCGACGAAGCCTCTATGGCGTGCGACAACCGGAAAATAAAAAACGCCGCCGAGGCCAAGGCCAAGGCGGCGTTTCTTAGTTCGTGTGTGGCGAGACTAGCGCTTCTTGCCAGCCGGCTTTTTGGCTTTCGCCTTGCCAGCGGACTTCGCGACTTTCGCCTTTTTCTTCGCAGCCATAGTATCAACCTCCCCAGACATTGGGATGAGGAAACCTTCTGCTTCGATTCGTATAATTGTAAATCGTCTTGTGCGTTTTACATGCCGCCGACAGTGAGACCGGTGATGTAGAGTGTCGGTTGTCCCACACCAACGGGAACGCTCTGCCCGGCTTTGCCGCACGTACCGACGCCCTCGTCGAGTTTCAAATCATCGCCAATCATCTTCACGCGTGTAAGTGCGGAGGGTCCGTCTCCGATCAACGTCGCGCCTTTGATTGGCGCTTTGATTTTCCCATCCTCGACCAGATACGCTTCCGTGCATTGAAACACGAACTTTCCCGACGTGATGTCGACCTGTCCGCCTCCGAAATTAACCGCGTAAACCCCGCGTTTCAGGCTCGCGAGGATCTCGCCGGGGTGTTCGTCCCCCGCGATCATGAAGGTGTTGGTCATGCGCGGCATTGGCCGATGCGCGTAGCTTTCGCGCCGGCCATTGCCGGTTGCCGGCACGCCTGAGAGCCGCGCATTCATGCGGTCTTGCAGATACGCTTTGAGAATGCCGTCCTCGATCAGCACGGTGCGCTGCGTGGGCGTGCCTTCGTCATCGATGTTGAGCGTGCCGCGCCGGTTCTCGATCGTTCCGTCATCGACAACAGTCACGCCGGGCGCGGCCACCCGTTCGCCCAGCATGCCGGAGAACGCCGACGTGCCTTTGCGGTTGAAATCGCCTTCGAGCCCGTGGCCGACCGCTTCATGCAACAGCACGCCTGGCCAGCCGGGGCCCAGCACCACGTCCATCTCGCCCGCGGGCGAGGGGATGGCGTCGAGGTTCACCAATGCGATGCGCAACGCTTCGTCGGCGAGCGCCTTCCAGCGCGCGGGGGCGATGAACACCTCATAGGGCTCGCGCCCGCCGGCGCCGGCGGAGCCGGATTCGCGCCGTCCATCGCGTTCCACAGTCACTGAGACATTCACACGCACCAGCGGGCGGTGGTCTGTGAGTTTCGCGCCGTCGGGGCGCAGGATGGTGAGCGCGCGGTGCGCGCCGGCCAAAGTCGCCGACACTTGGACCACGCGGGGGTCCTTGGCGCGGCAATAGGCGTCGATCTCGGCCAGAAGGTCGGTTTTGGCGGTGAAGCTTGGGGCTTCGATTGGATCGTAATTGGCATAGAGTTGGCGGTTCACCTTCGCGGGGCTGACGTCCAGCGTGCCGGCGTGGCCGAGTTTGACCGCGGCCGCGGCCTCGGCCGCGCGCCCAATGGCGGCGGTATCGAGCGCGCTAGCGTGGCCGTAGCCGGCGCGCTCACCGGCGACGATGCGCAAACCAAAGCCCTGGCTGGCGTCGAAGGAAGCCGATTTCAGGCGGCCGTCGTCCCAGAAAAAACTCTCGGTGCGGCTGTCTTCAATGAAGATCTCGCCGTCATCGGCGCCCTGAGCTGCGTTGGCCAGGATGCGCCGAGCCGCCTCCATATCCATTTCAGGGGCGCTTTCGGTGTCGATCTGCAGGCCGTCAGCCATGGGGCGTCCTTCTGTACGGTGCGGGATTTGTCAGCTCCATATAGGCGCCGAGTCGGGCCGGCATGTGTTCATGGGCCCGATTTTTCCGGTTCAGGGCGTTCCGGGTTCGCTCAGGACGTTGGCCAGATGCTCGCGGCGGGCGCGGGTGAAGCGCGCCAGTTCGGCGTTGGCTGGCCCCCAATCGGGCTGAATTTCCAGCGCCGTCGAGTAATCCTCGTAGGCGCCGCGCAAATCGCGCAGCGATTCCCGCGCCACACCCCGGTTCAGATAAGCCTTGTGCGGCTCGCTCACACCCAATCCCAGCGCCTCGGTGATAGCAGCCACCGCGGGGCCGAAATGACCCAATTGCACCAAAGCCGCGCCCCGGTTGAGGTGGGCTTCGCCGAGTCGGGCGTCGAGCACGAGCACGGCGTCAAACTGCTCCAACGCCGCTTCGCCCTCACGGCGGCGTAGGTGGGTGACTCCAAGATTGACCCGGAGCTGGACTTCGCCCTCGCGGGAGAGGCGCGAATTGCGCAGCGCGCGAATGCAGGTCGCGATAGTGCGATCGGAGCTGTCGCCCGCCATCACCGCGGTTCCGCAGCGCCGGCCATGGGCATCGCTGCTTAGCAAGGTCACGGAGCGCGGGTCGTTGCCGGGATCCTGAGCGGCGACAGGCGCCACACAGAGCCCCAGCGCCGCCAGCGCGAGAATCCCGGCGGGAAAGCGCCTTGGAAACCGAGCGCGGCTCATGCTAGCACCCCACCACTAAGAGTCTCAGATGACAAAAAAGCCAGGCGCGGTCGAATGCCGCGCCCTGCGAGTATAGGCGGGGTGACCGGTGCGCGCCATACCGCTGCTGAATCTCAGGGAGGCGAGGGCGTGAAGCGAACGGCTTTGTTCACGACGGCTGTATTGGTGGGGTCGGCGTGCGCCGGCGCTGCTTGGGCGGCAAGCGGCGCGCCGACACCGGGCGGAATCGATCTTCAGGCGCCCGCGACCGCGGTGATGCGCGGCATCGTCGATTTCCACAATTTTCTGCTGTCGATCATTGTTGTGGTTTCGGCGTTCGTGCTGGCGCTGCTGCTGTGGGTGATCGTGCGCTACAACCGGCGCGCCAATCCGACGCCGCGCAAATTCACCCATAACATCCTGGTCGAGGTGATCTGGACAATCGTGCCGGTGCTGATCCTGGTCGTGATCGCGGCGCGCTCGTTCCCGCTGCTCTACCAGGAGGAGCGCATTCCCGAGTCGGAATTTACGCTCAAGGTTACGGGCAATTCCTGGTTTTGGAATTTTGAGTATCCCGATCTCGGCGTCTCCGTCGCGGCGAATCTGTTGCCGGAAGAAGACGCCCGCGCCGAACAGCGGCCCTATCTGCTGGCCACCACCGAGCCTCTGCTGGTGCCGATCAACACCAATGTGCGTGTGTTGGTGACATCCAATGATGTCATCCACGCCTTCGCCGTGCCGGCGTTTGGGGTGAAGGAAGACGCCATCCAGGGTCGCGTGAACGAGACTTGGTTCAACGTGGACCGCGAGGGTGTGTTCTACGGCCAGTGTTCCGAATTATGCGGCGTCAATCATGCCTACATGCCGATCGAGATTCGCGCCGTGAACCGCGAAGAGTTCAACCAATGGGTCGCCGCGCAAGGCGGCTCGATCGCGTCCGCCGCGCCGCCTGCCGTCGAAGAACCGGCTGCGCCCGCCGCGACGCCGATGCGCTGAAGATTTGGGGAGCACGATGACGCACGAAGCCGCGCACGCTGGCGATCACCACGAAGATCACCGCCCCAGCCTCTATGATTGGAGGCGGTGGGTGTATTCGACCAACCACAAGGACATCGGCACGATGTATCTTGTGTTCGCGATCATCGCAGGCCTGATCGGCGGGGCGATGTCGGGGCTGATCCGTTGGGAATTGGCCGAGCCTGGCGTCGGCGTGCTGACGCAATTGCCATGGATTCACGACGTCGACGCGGCCAAGCATTATTACAACTCACTGGTCTCCATGCACGGTCTGATCATGATTTTTTTCATGGTCATGCCGGCGATGATCGGCGGCTTCGGCAATTGGTTCGTGCCGCTGATGATTGGCGCGCCCGACATGGCGTTCCCGCGCATGAACAATATTTCGTTCTGGCTGCTGCCAGCCTCGTTCACGCTGGCGACGATTTCGATGCTTGTGCCTGGCAACGGGGAGTTCCCCGGCTTCGGCGGCGGCTGGACGCTTTACCCCCCGCTTTCGACGTCGCCCGCTCACCATAGCGGCCCGTCGATGGACCTGCTGATCCTGTCGCTGCACATCGCCGGCGCCTCTTCGATCCTGGGGGCCATCAATTTCATCACCACCATCTTCAACATGCGCGCACCGGGCATGACGCTCCACCGCATGCCGCTGTTCGTATGGTCGATCCTGGTGACCGTGTGGCTGCTGGTGTTGTCGCTTCCGGTGCTCGCGGGCGCGCTGACGATGTTGCTGACCGATCGCAATTTCGGCACTCAGTTTTTCAATCCAGCCGGCGGCGGCGATCCGGTGATGTACCAGCACTTGTTCTGGTTCTTCGGCCACCCGGAAGTGTACATCTTGATCCTGCCGGGCTTCGGCATGGTGTCGCAGATCGTCTCGACCTTCTCCAAGAAGCCCGTGTTCGGCTATCTGGGCATGGCCTACGCCATGGTCTCGATCGGCTTCATCGGCTTCGTCGTGTGGGCGCACCACATGTACACGGTCGGCATGGGGCTCGATCTCGAGGCCTATTTCATCGCCGCGACGATGGTGATCGCGGTGCCCACCGGCATCAAGATATTCTCTTGGATCGCCACCATGTGGGGCGGATCCATCGAGTTCAAAGTGCCGATGCTGTGGGCGATGGGGTTCATCTTTTTGTTCACCGTCGGCGGCGTCACGGGCGTTGTGCTGGCCAATTCAGGCCTCGATACCGCGCTGCACGACACTTACTACGTAGTCGCGCACTTCCACTATGTGCTCTCGCTTGGCGCGGTGTTCACGATTTTCGGCGGCTTCTTCTACTGGATCCCGAAAATGAGCGGCTACCGCTACAACGGTTTCCTCGCCGGCCTGCAATTTTGGATCATGTTTGTCGGCGTCAACGTCATCTTCTTCCCGCAGCACTTCCTGGGCCTGCAGGGCATGCCGCGGCGCTACATCGATTATCCGGAAGCCTTCACCTATTGGAACCAGATATCCTCGATTGGCTATGCCATCACCGCCGTAGGCGTGCTGTTGTTCCTGGTGATCTTGGCCGAGATGTTCATGGTGCGCCGCAAGGCGGGCGCCAATCCGTGGGGCGAGGGCGCGACTACGCTCGAATGGACACTCTCCTCGCCGCCGCCCTTCCACCAATTCAGCGAGCTGCCGGTGATCAAGCCGGACGCTAAGCATTGAGGACAAAAAGAGTCACCTCTCCCCCGTCCGGGGGAGAGGTCGATTGCGCAGCAATCGGGTGAGGGGGAGGAAGCGCTCACGTTCGTCCGTTTGCGCGGCCCCTCATCCGGCCTTCGGCCACCTTCTCCCCCGGAAGGGGGAGAAGGGACGCTAAACGGAGAAGTCGTTGGTAGATCTGAGCATCACCGAAACACCGCGCGCGGCAAGCGCCAGCGATTACATAGCGTTGCTCAAGCCGCGGGTGATGAGCCTTGTCGTGTTTACGGCGCTGGTTGGGTATGTGTGCGCGCCGGGGCCGAGCGATCTGGTGCTTGGTTTCGCCGCCATCCTTGCAATTGCCATCGCCGCCGGCGCGTCTGGCGCGCTGAACATGTGGTTTGATGCCGATATCGACGCAATGATGACGCGGACGCGCGCACGTCCCATTCCGGCAGGCCGCGTGCCCCGCGAGGAAGCGCTGATGCTGGGGCTTACGCTCTCGGCGCTTTCAGTGGTGACCATGCAATTGGCGGCGGGNNTACACGATGTGGCTGAAGCGCTCGACGCCGCAAAATATCGTCATTGGCGGGCTTGCCGGCGCCTTGCCGCCGGCGATCGCCTGGGCCGCGAAAACTGGGGCGGTCTCGTTCGACGCAGGGCTTCTGGTTGCGCTCATCTTCGTGTGGACGCCGCCGCATTTCTGGGCGCTGTCGCTGCTGCAGAAGGACGATTACGCCGCCGCTAAAGTGCCGATGCTGCCGGTGATACATGGCGCCAAGTCAACGCGCACGCATGTGTTCGCGTATTCACTGTTGCTTGCGCCTCTCGGGCTCGCGCCGGCGCTGTCCGGCCTCGGCGGGCCGATCTATCTCACATTCGCGGCCTTGGGCGGGGTGATGTTTCTGTTGCTCGCCTGGCGGCTGCTGCGCTCACGCGCGGGAGAAGGCGATCCGCTCGAGGATAAGCACGCGCGCACTCTGTTCGGCTTCTCGATCCTCTATTTGTTTGTTCTCTTTGCCGCGCTCTTGATCGATAGGGGCCTAGCGTGAGCGCGCCCTTGATCCAGACGCAAGAGGAGCAGCGCGCGCGCAAGCGACGCAATCTCTGGCTTGCGCTTTCGATTGGCGCGTTTGTTGTGCTGGTGTTCGCGATTACGCTGGCCAAGCTGCAAGCGGGCGTGCTGGAGCGCCCACTGTGACCGCAAGCCCAAAACGCCTGGCGCTGACCGCCGCCATCGTGACCGCCACCGTCGTCGGCATGACCGGCCTCGCTTTCGCGGCCGTGCCGCTCTACCAGGCTTTCTGCCAGATCACCGGTTATGGCGGCACGACGCAAACCGCAGCCTCCGCGCCGACACGCGTGCTTGAGCGCACCATCGAAGTGCGTTTCGACGCCAACATCGAACCGGGCTTGCCCATCGAGTTCGCGCCATCGCAGCGCGCCGAGACGCTGCATATCGGCGAAACCGGATTGGCATTCTACCACGTCCGCAATTTGTCCACCCAGCCCGTGGTGGCGCGCGCGACCTACAACGTCGCCCCGCACGCGGCGGGGCCCTATTTCGCCAAGCTCGAATGCTTTTGCTTTCAAGATCGCGTGCTCGCGCCTGGTGAGGCAGCGGAGCTGCCGGTGGTGTTCTTCGTCGACCCTGAGCTCGTTTCGGATCCGGACACAAGCGAGATCGGTTCGCTGACGTTGTCCTACACTTTTTTCCGTTCAACGGCGCCGCGCGGGGCAAGGCCCCCCGGCTAAGGAATTGGCATTTCGCCGGAGCGGCGCTATCAGCTCCGGCTACGCGAATGAGGGATTGAGATGGCGCACGGCGAGGTCAAACACGACTACCACTTGGTCAACCCGAGCCCGTGGCCGTTTGTCGGCGCGGTCGGCGCGCTGCTGAGCGCGCTCGGTTTCGTGGTGATGCAAAAGGGCCTTGGTCCCGAGGGCAATTTCTTCCTCGGTGACGGGCAGCCTTGGCTGTTTCTGATCGGCTCTGTCGTGCTCGTGTTCACCTGCGTCGGCTGGTGGGGCGATGTGATCAAGGAGAGCCGCCAGGGCGACCATACGCCGGTCGTGGATATCGGCCTGCGTTACGGCATGATCCTCTTCATTGCTTCGGAAGTGATGTTCTTCGTCGCCTGGTTCTGGGTGTTCTTTGAAATGGCGATCTTCCACGAGAACCGCTCCGGCTGGGTTGTGCCGACGTGGGACGAAGCCACCACACAGGCCTGGGCCAATTGGCCGCCGCCGCACGTCGAGACGTTCGATCCTTTCCATCTGCCGCTGATGAACACGCTGATCCTGCTGCTCTCGGGCACGACGGTGACGTGGGCGCACCACGCGCTGCAACAGAACGATCGCAAGGGCGCGACCTTGGGTTTGCTGCTGACGGTTCTGCTCGGGTGCGTATTCACTTACATTCAGTTTGGCGTCGAGTACCCGGAAGCTGGGTTCTTGTTTGGCAACCCTGAAGCGGGCGGCAACGCCAGCGTCTATGGCGCCTCGTTCTTCATGGCGACGGGCTTCCACGGCGCGCACGTGATTATCGGTACGATCTTCCTAGCGGTTTGTCTGTTCCGGATGCTTGCTGGGCATTTCACCGCCACCAAGCATTTCGGCCTCGAAGCCGCGGCGTGGTACTGGCACTTCGTTGATGTGGTGTGGCTGTTCTTGTTCACCTTCGTTTACGTCATGCCGTATCTGACGATGCAGTCGAATTGAGCAAGGGCCAGCCATCCCCGTGGATGGCGGGGCTGCGGCTACGCTGCCCGCAATGCGGGGAGGGCGAGGTGTTTGCCGGTTACCTGCGCTTGCGCGAGGCGTGCCGCGCGTGCGGCGCTGACTTCAAGGCCGCCGACGCCGGTGATGGGCCCGCCGTGTTCGTGATCCTGGTCGTGGGCGCCATCGTAGCGCCGCTTTTGATCATCCTCCAAAACGCAACGGTGTTACCAGATTGGCTGGCGCTGACGATTACGTTGATTGCGGCGGTGGTTTTGTGTTTGGCGTTGCTGCCGCCGTTCAAGGCCACGCTGTTCGCCTTACAGTGGAAACACGAGGCGCGCGAGGCCACCACCAAGGACCTGGAACAATGATGGGTGCGGGGGCGCCGCCATGATCCATTTTCGCCCGCTTCTGGTGATGACGCTGATTTCCGTCGCCGCGTTTGCGGTGCTGCTGACGTTTGGCCGTTGGCAATGGGATCGATACGAAACCAAAATGGCCGCCGCCGATGAGCCGATCGCGGAAATGACCATTGAGAGCTACCAGCCGATTTCCGAAGGCCTGCAGTTTGTGTTCGGCGTTCGCCCCGACGCGCACGAGCAGGGCTGGCGTGTGTTCGCGCCGGTCCAATATGGCGCAAGCGTTGTGTTCGTGGACGCCGATTTCATCGCCGGCAGCGCCGCGCCGCAGGCCGATGAAGTGCGCGTGCCAGCTTCGCTTCGGCTCGGCGCGCCGATCACAGGCGCGACAATCCGGCCCACGCCGCCCGCGCCGCTGACGCTTTCGCCCCGTCCGCTGCAACGGCTTTGGTTCGCGGTCGATCTGCCGGCGATGGGGCGCAACGCTGGGCTCGAAGCGGTGGCGGATTATTATCTCGCTGGAACTTACATCGGCGCCGACGGGCGCGCCACCGCCAACCCGTTCGCGCTCGCGCCCGGCGCCGACGCGCTCCCGCCAGCGCGCCATCTCGGCTACGCGCTGACCTGGTATGGCTTGGCTTTGGTGCTGCTGGTGATTTATTTCGCCTATCATGCGAGCGTCGGGCGGCTAGGCTTTCGCGCTCCGCGCCCGCCCGAAGACTAGGAGCGTGCGGAGGAAAAGTGGGAACCGGTTTTGCGTTCGCGCGAGCGACCACTAGGAATGAACCATGCGCTACATTTCCACCCGTGGCGGCGCGCCGCCCGTCTCGTTCCTCGACGCCGTGCTGGCTGGCATGGCGCCAGATGGCGGGCTCTATGTGCCGGAAAGCTGGCCGAACCTCTCCGGATTTGGAGCGCCCCATTTTTTTGACGAAACCGCGACCGACGTTCTGGCCGCATTCGCTGGCGACAATCTCTCTGGCGGCGAAATTAACACGATCGTTGCACGCGCATACTCGGGTTGCTTCGCCAACCCCGCCATCACGCCCTTGCGGCAAATCGGCGATGAATCATGGTTGCTGGAGCTTTTCCATGGTCCGTCCTTGGCGTTCAAGGACATCGCCATGCGCATGCTCGCGCAATTGTACGATGTTGCGCTGTCCAAGCGGAGCGAGCGGCGCACGATAATTTGCGCAACCTCGGGAGATACTGGCGGCGCGGCGGTAGAGGCGTTCAAACACAACGAACGGACCGACTTGTTCGTCTTGATGCCGGGCGGGCGAGTGTCCAACGTGCAACAGCGGTTCATAACGACAGCCGGCGCGGGAAACGTTTTTCCAATCGTGCTCGACGCGGATTTCGACGCCTGCCAGGCAATCGTAAAAGCACTCTTGGCTGATGGTCAATTTGCCGAGCAGGCGCGGCTGTCTCCAGTCAATTCCATAAACTGGGCGAGAATTGCCGCCCAGACGATCTATTACATCACGTCATCCAGCATCCTGTCCTCCGCCGGACCGACATCTTTCGTCGTGCCGACTGGGAATTTCGGCGATGCGTTCGCCGGATACGTCGCCAAACGGATGGGCGCGCCCATCGCGACAATTCTTTTGGCGACGAATGCGAACGACATCTTGGTCGGCGCTGTTGAGCGTGGCGAATACCGACGCGGCGCCAGCTCAATCGCAACCTTGAGCCCGGCAATGGACATCCAGGTGGCTAGCAATTTTGAACGGCTAGTGTTCGAGGCTTCGGGGCGAGACGGTGACGCTACGCGCATGGCGTATGATCAACTGGCGCAATCTGGGGAATTTTCCCTTTCCGCGGATACTTTCGCGGCGGTGCGGAGAATCTTCAGGGCGGCGTCGGTCAGTGACGCGCGCACTGAAGCGATGATGAAGACTGTTCACGAAACCTGCGGCGAACTCGTTTGTCCACACACTGCTGTTGGCATTGCCGCGCCGGCGATGACGGATATGCAAATGGTGTCGCCGATCGTCACCCTCGCCACCGCCCACCCCGCGAAATTTCCCGACACCGTCGAGCGCGCGACGGGCGTGCGACCGCCTCTGCCAACGCGGTGCGCGGATTTGTTTTCGCGCCCGGAGAAATTCGACACGCTCCCCGCCGACGTCGAGGCGGTGAAGCGCTACATTCGCGAACGGAGCCGGGCGTGGAGCTAGAACTTATCCGCCTGCCCAACGGCGTGCGCATTGCGCTTGATCCGATGCCGGGGCTGGAGACGGCGGCGTTGGGCGTTTGGCAGCGCGTCGGCGCGCGCTGGGAAACAGCGGCGCAAAACGGAATCGCGCATCTGTTCGAACACATGGCGTTCAAGGGCGCGGGCCCGCGTGACGCGCGTCAGTTCGCCGAAGCCATCGAGAATGTCGGCGCCAGCGTCAACGCGGCGACGAGCTACGAGCGCACGGCGTATTATGCGCGCGTGCTGACGGAGCATGCCCCGTTCGCGCTTGATCTCATCGCCGATATCCTGTTTGCGCCGCACTGGAACGGCGACGATCTAGAGAAGGAAAAGGGCGTGGTCGCGCAGGAGCGCGGCGAGGCGTTCGACGTGCCTGACGACCGCGTTTTCGAGTTGCACCAGGGCGCGCTTTATCCAGATCAGCCGCTTGGGCGGCCCGTCTTGGGCGAGGAGGCGACGCTGGCGCCCGTCACCATCGCCACGCTGGAGGCGTTCCGCGACGCGCATATGGCGCCGGAGCGGGTGGTGATCTCCATTGCCGGCGCCTTCGGTCGCGCTGCGTTTATGGACACGGTGGAAAAGCGCTTCGGCGCGCTCGCGCCCCGAGCCATGCAGGAACGTCCAGCGGCCCGCGCCCATGCGGGCGGCGCTGGCGAAGCGCGCAAACTGGAACAGGCGCATTTGGTTATGTCCTGGCCTTCGCCGGCGGCGGGGGCAGATGAACTCTCCGCCGCGCGCTTGCTGGCCGAGATTTTCGGCGGGGGCATGTCGTCGCGTCTATTCCAGGAAGTGCGCGAAACCCGCGGCCTCGTTTACGCCATCGACGCCTTCCTGGAGACGTTCGAGGATGACGGGCGGCTCATGGTCTATGCTGGTTGCTCGGCCAAGAATGCACGCATTGTAGCCGATATCGTGAGCGCCCAGCTGGCGCTGCTGGCGGAAAAAGGCCCGACGCCGGGTGAACTTGCACGCGCCAAGGCGGTGGCGCGGGCGGGCCTTTTGATGGGATTGGAGGCGCCTTCCGCGCGCGCGGAGGCGCGCGCGGGGCAAATCTTCCTGCGCGACCGGCTGATGTCGTTCGATGACATCCGCGCAAGAATTGAGGCCGTGACCGCCGCGCAAATTCAGGCCCTGGCGCGCAAGGCGCTAGAGGGGCCAGTCTGCGCGGCTGCAATTGGCCCAAAAGCAGGGCTTGGCGCGCTCACTGCATTTCAGGCAAAGTCCTGACCCATGGCGCTCATGCGAAAAGACAATGACGGCGCGCGGTGCATCGACGGCGAGGGTGTTTACTTGCGCGCGCCCGAATTGCGCGACTACCAGGAATGGGCGGACGTGCGCGAGGGCAGCCGCGCCTTCCTTGCCCCCTGGGAGCCGACCTGGGCGACCGATGAAACCTCACGCGGCGCGTACCGCTATAAATTGCGCCGCTACGCCGAAGATGCGCGCGACGACAAAGCTTACGCGCTGTTCGTATTTCGCGGCGAGGACGATGCGCTGGTTGGCGGCGTGACGCTCTCGAACGTGCGTCGCGGCGTCTCCTTGACCAGTTCGTTGGGTTATTGGGCCGGTGAGATGTTCGCCGGCAAAGGCTACATCACCGCAGCTGTCCACGCCGTGGTGCGTTACGCCTTCGTTGATTTGGAATTGCACCGCGTCGAAGCTGCGTGTCAGCCCGATAATTTGGCTTCGCGCCGTGTGCTGGAGAAAGCCAAGTTCGTCCAAGAAGGCATGGCGCGCAGCTTCCTCAAGATCGACGGCCAATGGCGCGACCATTTGTTGTTCGGCATCGTCAACGCGGCGATCTAACTGCTCCCCCGTGAACGGGGGAGGGGTTTTCACAGCGCGTCCAGCCCGACATCCAACGCCGGCGCCGAATGCGTCAGCGCGCCGATACTGATCACATCGACGCCCGTTTCCGCCACAGCGAACACGTTTTCGATGGTGATGCCGCCCGAGGCTTCAAGCAAGGTTTGTCCCTTCGCCAGCTTCACCGCCGTTTTCAGCTCGGCGAGCGAAAAATTGTCCAGCAGCACGGCGCTGGGCAAAAGCGGCAGGGCTTGCTTGAGTTGGTCGAGCGTATCGACTTCAATTTCGATGCAGGTCAAATGCGCCGCCGCCGCGCGCGCACGTTGCATGGCGGCGGTCACTGAGCCGGCGGCGGCGATGTGATTGTCCTTGATCAACATGGCGTCGTCGAGACCGTAACGGTGCGCGCCGCCGCCGCCCAAACGCACGGCGCGTTTCTCCAACGCGCGCAAACCCGGTGTTGTCTTGCGCGTGGAGGCGATGGTGACCCCCATGCCGGCGACAGCGTCAACATAGACGCGCGTCATCGTCGCGATGCCCGAGAGGCGGCCAATAAAGTTCAACATGGTGCGTTCGGCCATCAACGCCGAACGCGCCGCGCCTTCGATCTCCATGATGGTCTCGCCGGCGCGTACGCGCGCGCCATCTGGCGCTGAGACCGTAAATTGCATGTCGGCATCGATCATCCAGCCCGCCAGCGTCGCCGCGTCCAGCCCCGCGACCACGCCCGCTTCACGCGCGCGCACGGCCCAGCGCCCTTGTGTGTCGGGGTCGATCAGCGCGTCAGTGGTGACATCGCCCGCCACGCCCAGATCCTCGGCGAGCGCGAGCTTGACGATGGGCTCCAGCACGATGTCAGGCAGGGGCGGGAGCAAGCGCGCCAGCTGTTGTGAGGAAGGTGCGTTGCGGCGCGGTGGCATTTGGGTAGTCGCTCCTGAAATGGGCGCCGCGGCTCTCGGTGCGAGCCAGGGCGGCGAAAACAATAAGACGCGCCGCGACAAGCGCATGGCATGCGCCATGGGCATCGCGAAGCGCATTGATGCGGTCGAGTGCGGCGGCAAGTCCAGACGCCTCTCGCACGACGCCGGCATGGGCTTGCATCACCGTACGCAGTTCGGCGTGCTCCTTTGCGGGCAGGGTGGGTGGCGACGCCGCTGCTTGCGCCGGTGTTGACGAAGCGTGCTCCTTGTCGCGGAGCCGTTCGGCGATGCGATTGGCGAACACGACGGCCTCTAGCAAGGAATTGGAGGCAAGTCGATTTGCTCCGTGCGCTCCGGTTGAGGCGCACTCGCCGACGGCCCACAATCCCTCGACACTGCTGCGGCCCCAGACGTCGGTGGCGATGCCGCCCATGTGATAGTGCGCGGCGGGCGCAATCGGGATCGGCGTCGTACGCGGATCGAGACCGGCATCCATGCAGGCGGCGAACACGGTGGGGAAATGATCCGGGAACTTGGCGCCGACCGCCGTCCGCGCGTCGAGGAACGCGCCGCGCCCTGCCATGCGCTCGAGGTGGATGGCGCGCGCCACGACATCGCGGGCCGCGAGGTCTGAGACGAACGCCTCGCCCTTGGAATTGACGATATGAGCGCCTTCGCCGCGCAGTGCTTCGGTGGCGAGGGGGGCGGGGTCGCGGCCGATATCGATGGCGGTGGGGTGGAATTGTACAAATTCGGGGTCGGCGATGAGCGCGCCGACGCGCGCCGCCATGGCTAGGCCCTGGCCCAGCGCTTCAGGCGGGTTGGTGGTGATCGCATAAAGTCCGCCGACGCCGCCGGTGGCGAGCACGGTCTCACACGCCTCGAACTTGGCGACGCCGTCGGGCGTGGCGCACAGCACGCCGCGCACGGCGCCATTGTCGTCCCTCAAAAGCGCCTCCGCGCGTGCGTGCTCGATAATGCGTATATGCGCCGCCGCGCGCGCGGCCTCGATCAACGCGTCCATGATGGCCCTGCCGGCGAGGTCGCCAGAAACACGCACGACCCGCGGGCGCGAATGCGCAGCCTCCAGGCTCTGCGCCAATTGGCCGTCAGGCGTGCGGTCGAAGGGCACGCCAAGCGCGACCAGGTCCATCACCCTCGCGGGGCCTTCCTCGGCGATCAGTTGCGCGATCACAGGATCGACGAGCCCCGCGCCCGCCGCGATCGTGTCGTGCGCGTGCAGATCAGGGTTATCGCTTGGCGCGAACGCG
>CXWL01100635.1_pt2 | contig 17478 bp, 15 predicted proteins | sample 590931 | NCBI WGS metagenome assembly CXWL01 (sample SAMEA3498368, study PRJEB10139) | groundwater metagenome | biome: water well; material: biofilm material | place: Germany | collected 2015-04-27 | reverse complement strand
CCATGCTACAAACGCCTGCCTCCTTTTCGCCCCTGATGGCGCCGCAAGACCACGCCGAGCCGCTGACCTTCCTGTTCCACCAGGGACGGATGCTGGTGCGCGAAGATGACCTCGCGCTGCCGGACGCCGCCGCCGTGGCGCGCCTGCGCCTGGCGCCGCACCAGTTGCACCCGGTCGGCCTGCTGGACGGGCGCTACGTGCAGGCCGGCTGGCTCGACGCCGACGAGCTGCCGGCCGCCGGCTTCGGCTGGCGCGGCCTGCGCTCGCTGTTCGGCGCGCTCGACGAGAACTTGCTGGGGCTGGCGGGACGGGCGTCGCAGATTGCCGAATGGGCCCGCACGCACCGCTACTGCGGCGCCTGCGGCAGCGCGATGCAGCTGGCCGCGGGCGAACGCTGCTTCAAGTGCGGCCGCTGCGGCAACCTGGCCTACCCGCGCATTTCACCGGCCATGATGGTGCTGATCCGCAAGGGCGATGCGGTGCTGCTGGCGCTGCACAGCGCCTCGCCGACCAGGCGCTTCAGCCCGCTCGCCGGCTTTCTCGAAGCCGGCGAATCGGTGGAAGAAGCGGTGCACCGCGAAGTGTTCGAGGAGGTCGGCCTGCGGGTCCACAACCTGCAGTATTTCTCCAGCCAGTCGTGGCCGTTCCCGCACTCGCTGATGCTGGCCTTCACCGCCGACTACCTCGACGGCGAGATCCGGGTCGACGCCACCGAAATCGCCGAGGCGCGCTGGTTCGGCCCCGGCGACGAATGGCCGGCGCGGATCCCGCACGTTTCGGTCTCGAGCCTGCTCATCGACGCGCATCGCCCGCCGGAGGAGTCGCTTCCAGCTTGAGCGCCGGCGCCTTCTCGGCCGGCCTGGCGCCGGTGCCGCGCAGCTGCATCGCCCGCTGCAGCATGTCGAACCAGAACGGCGCGCCGAACAGGGCGGTCGAGGCGGTCAGCATCCAGCCGGCCAGCTGCAGCAGGAACGCCTGGTCGAGCAGCGGCGGAAAGCCGCTCCAGCCGATCGGCAGCGCCCACAGCGCCTCGAGGGTGCGCGGCTCGAGCGCGCCGGGCGCCGCTACCACCTGGGCGGCCAGCGCGGGGTGCTGCCACAGCGCGCGGAACAGGTGGATGCTGTCGATATTGAACAGGATCGCCAGCAGCATCGACAGCAGCAGGCTGACCAGCAGCGAGCGGCGCTTGTACGCGCCCGAGACGCGCTCCATGGCGCTGTCGAACCAGCCCGCCAGCCCGTCCTGGAACAGCGTGATGTTGCCGTCGGCGCGCTGGTAGATGCCGCGCAGCGCGCGCCGCAGCTGCGGATCGGCGAGCGCATCGATGTCGCGCCCGAGCTGGGCGTAGTTGCCGGGAACGCTCTGCAGCACGTCGACCAGCGCGACCGCGAAGTGCGCCGGCTCGATGTAGGACGGCTTGGCCTTGAGCGCGTGCTGGTTCGCCGCGTGGCCGCTGTCGTGCGGGTTGACCAGCGCGTGGGCGTACAGCGCGCGCGCCAGCCCGGTGAATTTCGGGTCGTTCAGCATGCTCTTGATACCGTCGAGCAGGGCGTGGGCGCGCAGGCCCATGGCCGAGGCCAGCGCCTCCTGCACCGTGCTCACGATCAGCGCCAGCGTGGCGTAGCAAAAGGTGAGGCCGACCGCAACTTCCAGGACTGTGCTGCCTAGCATGACGTTCTCCCTGTGGCGAAGATGACATCAACGCTAGCGCATGGCCGCCGCGGCCGGGTTCGGTTTGCGCAAACCGCCGCGAAACGGCCGGCGCCGGCGCCCCGGTAGCGCCTGCGCATTTTCTATATACTGTCGGCAATCGTACATTTTAGGGTTCGACCTATGTCCCACCAAGATGCCTTCTCAGAGAAAGACTGGCGCCGCCTGCTCGCCAGCCTGGGCGAAGATCCCGACCGTCCCGGCCTGGCCGAAACCCCGGCGCGCGTCTCGAAGGCGTGGAAACACTGGACCTCGGGCTACCAGCAGGACCCGGTCACCTTGCTGAAAGCGTTCGAGGACGGCGCCGAGCAATACAACGAGCTGATCGTGGTGCGCGGCATACCGGTCTACAGCCACTGCGAACACCACCTGGCGCCGTTTTTCGGCAAGGCCACCATCGGCTACCTGCCGAACGGCAAGATCGTCGGCCTCTCGAAGCTGACCCGGCTGGTCGACTGCTTCGCCAAGCGCCTGCAGGTGCAGGAACGCATGACGATCCAGATCGCCAACGCGCTGATGGAAGTGCTCGAGCCGAAGGCGGTCGGCGTGGTCATCAAGTGCCGCCACCTGTGCATGGAAAGCCGCGGCATCCGCACGCCCGGCGAAGAAACCATCACTTCGGCGATGCTGGGCGAACTGCAGCCGAACCTGGGCTTGCGCACCGAATTCCTGGCCCTGGCGCGCGACTGATGGAGTGCGCCGCCGTCGACTGGCAGCGCGACCCGCACGCCGCGTTCGAACTGGCGCGCGCCGCCGGCCGCCCGCTGCTGCTGTACTGGGGCGCCGCCTGGTGCCCGCCGTGCAACCGCATCAAGTCGGTGGTGTTCAGCCGTCCCGACTTCATCGCACTGGCCGGCTCCTTCGTGGCGCTGGCGATCGACGGCGACAGTCCCGGCGCCCAGCAGCTGGCCGAACAATTCAAGCTGCGCAGCTATCCCACCCTGGTGGTGTTCCAGCCCGACGGCGCCGAAGTGACGCGCCTGCCGTGCGAACTTGGCGGCAGCCGCTTCGTCCACATCCTCGAACTGGCGNNGCTGTCCGACGACGAATGGCGCCTGCTCAGCTTTTATTCCTGGGACACGGACGAGCGCCAGTTGCTCAAGAACCTTGACTTCGCCGCGATCGTCGCCAGCCTGACGCGCGCCTGCACGCTGCCCGATGCGCGCGTGCGGCTCGAATGGCTCGGCCTGCACGCGGCCGCGATGGCGGGCGAGACCGGCATCGACCAGGGCGCCGCCATCAAGCGGCTCGACGCCACCCTGGCCGACCAGGACGCGGTGTGCCTGCAGCTCGACATCGTGATCGGCTACGCGCTCGACCTGGTGCGCTTCCTGACCGCGCCCGCCAGCGCCGCGCGCGCGCGCCTGATCGCAGTCTGGTCGCACGCGCTCGAAGGCCTCGAAGGCGACGACACCCTCAGCATCGCCGACCAGCTCGGCGCGCTGCGCACCCGCGTGCGGCTGACCCGCCTCGGCGCGCCCGATCCGCAACTGGCCGCGCTGGCGGGCGCACGGGTGGCGGCCGCGCTCGCGCTGCCGCATTCGCCCGAACTGCGCCACACCGTCGTCAACACCGGCGCCGGCGTGNNGCGGCGAACCGGGCGCCGCGCTGGACTGGTACGAACAGGCGTGGCACGGCGCCGCCGGTCCGGCCACGCGGCTGCAGTGGGGCGCAACCTGGCTGCTGGCGCTGCTCGACCTGGCGCCGCGCGACGCCGGGCGCATCGAACGCTGCTGCGAGGCGCTGCTGCTGGGATTCGAGGCGGCCCCGGATGCCGGATGCCAGCGCAACCGCACCCAGGCCGTGCGCATCGCCAAGGCGCTGTCGGGCCAGAATCGCGCCGGCCCCCATGCGGCCGCGCTCGTGGCCGCGCTGGGCCGCCTGCTGCCTTCGCGCGCATAATCCGGGGAACCTGTTCCGCATCCTGCGCCTCCAATGTGATTTGGGGGGCGACGATGTCAAGGCCAGAATTGCCCAGCGACATTTCGCGCGAACAGTTCGAGCAGGTGCGCCCGATGCTGGAGGCGGCGCGCCGCAAGACGCGGCCGCGCAAGCACGACCTGTACGACGTGTTCTGCGCGGTCCTGTACTTCCTCGACAGCGGCACTTCGTGGCGCAGCCTGCCGCCGGGCTTCCCGCCCTGGCGCACGGTGCACGAATACTTCACCCAATGGACCCTGATGCGCGGCGGCGAGCGCAGCCTGCTCGAACGCGCGCTCGAACAGATCGGCCGCCCGGCCACGCTCGGGCAGTTGCGCCGGCGCGCCGGCGCGCGCTGAAGCGGCGCTCCTAATCGACCGACAACACCTGCGCCACCCAGTCGACGAACACCCGCACGCGCGGCGACAGGTGCTTGTTGTGCGAGTACACCACCGACACCGGCAGCGCCTGCGGGCGCCACTTCGGCAGCACCTCCACCAGTTCGCCCGACGCCAGCAGCGCGGCGATGCCGTAGCGCGGCACCTGCACCAGGCCCAGCCCGGCGCGGCAGCTCGCCACATACGCTTCGGTGCCCGACACCGACACCAGGCTGCGCATCGGCACCGTGCGGTCGTGGCCGTCCTCGTGGTACTCCCAGTCGAGGTCGCGCCCGGTCTGGCTGGAGAAAAACTTCACCGCGAAATGGCGCGTGAGGTCGGCCAGCGAAGCCGGCGTGCCGTAGCGCGCCAGGTAAGCGGGCGCAGCGCAGTTGACCTGCTCCATCTGGCCGATGCGGCGCGCCACCAGGGTCGAATCGCGCAGCGCGCCGACCCGGATCGCGCAATCGATGCCTTCCCCCACCAGGTCGGCGAAGCGGTCGTTCGACCCGATCCGCACCTGGATGTCCGGGTATCTGCTGAAGAATTCGGGCAGTTTCGGGATCAGGTTGACGTGCGCCAGGCGCTCCGGCGCATCGACCCGCACCGTGCCGCTGGGAATGTGGCCGGCGCCGGCGAACAAGGCGTTCATGTCCTCCAGCTCGTTCAGCAGGCGGGTGCAACGCTCCAGGTAGATGCCGCCCTCCACCGTCAGGCTGACCTTGCGCGTGGTGCGCTGGAGCAGGCGCACGCCGAGCCGCCGCTCGACGCTCTGGACCGCGTTCGTGACGGTCGGGCGCGGCAGGTCGAGCTGGGCCGCGGCCTGCGCGAAGCTGTTGCACTCGGCCACCATCCGGAAGATCTGCATTGCCTTCAACTGGTCCATGATTATTAATTTTTCTCGAATAAAGAAATAGCAAACGCGGTATTTATTGCCGAAGTCGAGAATAGCATAATGGATTCCTACCCACTTCACCCCTCGGAGCCCCTATGCAAACCACACAACTCGGCAACACCGGCCCGCGCGTCGCCCAACTTGGCCTCGGCTGCATGGGCATGTCCGACCTGTACGGGCCGGCCGACCGCGGCGAGAGCATCGCCACCATCCACGCCGCNNCGCAACGAACTGCTGATCCGCGACGCGCTGGTTGGGCGGGCGCGCGACCGCGCCGTCATCAGCGTCAAGTTCGGCGCGCTGCGCGGGCCGGACGGATCATGGAGCGGCAACGACGCACGGCCGCAGGCGGTCAAGAATTTTGCCGCGTACTCGCTGGCCCGGCTCGGGGTCGAGCACATCGACATCTACCGCCCGGCGCGGCTCGATCCCGGCGTGCCGATCGAAGACACGGTGGGCGCGATTGCCGACCTGGTCAAGGCAGGGTACGTGCGCCACATCGGGCTGTCGGAGGTGAGCGCCGCGACGCTCAGGCGCGCGCATGCGGTGCATCCGATCAGCGACCTGCAGATCGAATACTCGATGATCTCGCGCGGCATCGAAGCCGAGATCCTGCCGGTGGCGCGCGAGCTCGGCATCGGCATCACCGCCTACGGCGTGCTCTCGCGCGGGCTGATCAGCGGGCACTGGACCAGGCAGCGCGAAGGCGAGCAGGATTTCCGCGGCCAGCTCAGTCCNNCCGGCGGGATGGGAGTGAGCGTGGCGCAGGTCGCGATCGCCTGGGTACTGGCGCAGGGCGCCGACATCGTCCCGCTGATTGGCGCACGGCGGCGCGAGCGGCTGGCCGAAGCGCTAGGTGCGAGCGCGCTGGTGCTGTCGGCGGCCGACCTGGCCATGCTGGCCGAGGCGATGCCGCCGGAAGCGGTGGNNATGGCGCGGGCCGGGGTTTTTTCAAACACCAGCTTCTGGTCCGCATCGAGCTTGAAGGCGCCGAGCGGTTCGCCCAGTTCTGCGGGAGTCGGATCGGTGAGCTGGGTGCAGGTCTGGATTTCGATGCGCCACACCTCCTTGCCGGCCCGCAACGAGTAGACATTATCGCCGCCGCTGAACAGCTCGACATGGAAATCTGCGATCGGCAAGGTCGTCATTGGAAACTGGCGCTGGCAATCTGGCAAGCGCGCGCCGACCGCCTTCACGACCACCTCGTCGTTCCAGAAATACTCCTGTTCCGCGCGCAGTGACAGCGAATGCTGGTTGCCCTCGATGTAATAGCTGGCCGACTGCCGGACGCATCCCGCCAGGACGAGCGGAGTCAGTAGTAACAAGGTGAAGCGCTTCATGGCGTGCCCGTCGGTGCGTTATCGTCGAAATTGCTCCCACGCAGTATAGATTGCAAGTTCCATTATGCCAACCCTGGGGTCAGGTCTGACATTCGGACAAATTTAACAAAAAAGCNNCGAAATTTCCGGATTGCATTTCCGCACGTCCAACGCAATCGCCGTTTTGGTCCGAATGTCAGACCCAGCTTAGAAGCCGGTGCCGAGCGTTATTGCCGCCAAGGTGTGGCGGGGAGGCGCAACAAGAGCGCAACCCTACACTAGGTCTTCCCCCAGAACCGATCCATCAGCGGCTTCACGCTGGTCCCATGCACCACGATCGATAGCGCCACCACGATCGCGGTGATCTGGATCATGTCGCGCGACAGGCTGGCCGGCAGCCCGTGGTTGATCGCATACATCAGGTAGTAGATCGAGCCGATCCCGCGCACCCCGAACCAGCCGACGATCAGGCGCACGCGCATCGAGGTGTCGGTGCCGGCCAGCCCGAGCATGACGCTGAGCGGGCGCGCCACCACGAACAGGAACAGCGCCGTCCCCCACGTGCGCCAGTTCCACGCCTGCAGGGACAGCATGCCGCCCAGCAGCAGCACCAGCGTCAGTTCGGACAGCCGTTCCAGGTGTTCCTTGAATACCAGCGATTCCGTACTGACCTTCAGCGGCACCGGCTGGTCCGGCACTTCGTCATTGGCCGGATCGGCCTTTGGATCGTCCGGCACCAGCAGGCCGCGCCGGTCCTTGTGGGCGCCCGACAGCAGCAGTTCGGTCTGGCGCAGCGCGACCCCGGCGAAAAACACGGCCAGGAAGCCCCACGCCTTGAGCAGTACGCACAGGCCGTACACGAGCGCGATCAGGCCCAGGCCGACCAGGTCGTCGAGCACCTCGTGCTTCGGATCCTGGTTGCGCAGCGCCCAGCCGAGCTTGCCCAGCGCGGCGCCGCTCGCCATGCCGATCGCCACCGCGCCGAGCGTGGCCCAGATCACGTCGACCAGCGTCCAGCGCCAGGCATATGCGCCCAGCTCGCCGGCGCCCAGCAGCCCCAGGCCCAGCATTACGAAGGGAAACGCCGAGCCGTCGTTCATGCCGGCTTCGGAGGTCAGGGTAAAGCGCAGCGTGTCGTAGTCGCCTGCGTGGCGGACCTGGACGTCGGTGGCCAGCACCGGATCGGTCGGCGCCAGGATCGCGCCCAGCAGCACCGCGGCGCCGATCGGCATGTCCAGCACGAAATAGGCGAAGGCGGCCACCAGGCCGACCGTGATCGACATCGACACCCAGGCCAGCCGGATCGACGCTCCCCAGCGCTTGAAGGTGATCGGCACGGGCATCTTGACCCCGGCCGAGAACAGCGAAATGAGGACCGCGATTTCGGTCAGCGTTTCCAGCACGTGCGACTGCTTCACGGCATCGAAGGTGAAGAAGCCGAACGCCACCGGGCCGAGCAGGAGACCCACGCTGAGATAGACGATCGACGACGTCACCGGCAGGCGCGCGATGGTGGTCGCGGCCAAGCCGCGCGCCAGCATCAGGCAGCCGATCAGGATGAACCAGTGGATAGTCGTCATTCACGCCCTTCGAGGGTATTGGTCCGAATGACGATTCTACAATTTAACGCCCAGCACTAACCGCGCGGTTGCCACAGGGCATTAGCGACTGTGCTGGACAGCTGTTCTGTTCAGGGTAGGCGAGCGCGTGCAAATTGATGTCGTTCAATCCGCCGAATCACCTGCGACGCAACCCACGAGATATCTCAAGACCGAAATCGCGCCGAGGGACGATTGTCGAACTTTGATTCCTGAAATAAACTTCAAGGAGAAGCGAAATGGCGGACTTCTACACGTACTTCAAGGAAAATATGGAAAGCTTGGGCCTTCCTGCGCCCCAAGGGCTATTCGGCAGCTTGTCGGCGGCGGTAGGAAATGCCGCAGCCATCCTGAGTCAGATCGACAAATTCGGCAAGCGAGTGACTATCAGGGAAATAATCGGCGCGGGGACCAGGCTTGAGGGAATAGGCTGCATTGCCGGATGCGCGGCGGCGTTTTATCTGGGGGCGGTGATCGGGAGTCTGGCGGTTGCCGGCGGCCGCTCGCTGGCCGGAGGAACCTCTCTTGTCGAAGTTCTTTTCATGGCGAAAAAATACAAATTGGACCGCCAATGGCTGGCCCCAACCCTGATGCNNGTTATTCCTGGCGAGTGCAGTTTTCGCAGCACTTGCATGGGCCTTTTGGCACTACCTCGGCGATGACGGCTTCAGCGCGATTTCGATCGCCGCGGTCGTAATCCTGGGCGCCGACAACATGCGTCTGCGCAGCGCGCTCCGCGCGAACCAGGCAGACCGAAAAGATCCTTAGTGCGGCGCGGTAACTGGCTCCCGCGTTCGCGATGACGAGGTCTGAACACTGCTTCGTCGTCGCGCTTCCGTGCATGTTTTGGATGGGCCCGGCACGAACAATCGTGCCGGCGTCACAAACCTCGGCAGCGCGATTACAATGTTCTTTTCAGCCCAGGCGCGATGCCCAGCGCCCACCACTCAATGGCCCATATCCATCCGGCAGGCTGGCGCGAAATGTCCGTTACCGGCGCCGCCGCCCGCGAAATCGAGACCCTCGCCTACCTCGAGGCCAGCCTGGCCGATGCGCCGTACAGCATCTACCACGGCGTTCACTGGACCAATGTCGAACACGGCTTCTCGGCCTACGGCGAGATCGACTTCATCGTGGTCGCGCCGAGCGGGCGGGTGCTGCTGATCGAGCAGAAGTCGGGCTTCCTGACCGAGACGCCGGACGGCCTGGTCAAGAGCTACCACGGCAAGGCGAAGAACGTGCGCACCCAGATCCTGCGCACCATCGAAGGCCTGGTCAAGCGCTTCGGCGGCGAACCATTGTCGATCGACTACCTGCTGTATTGCCCCGACTACCTGGTGCGCGACCCGCACCTGGCCGGCATCGACCCGCGCCACATCATCGACGCGACGAGCAAGGACCGGCTGGCGCAGGTAATCCGCGAGGTGCTGCCGGTCACCGCCACCGGCGAGCAGTTCGAAAAGGTCGCGCGCTTCCTCGGCGACACCCTCAGCCTTCGGCCCGACCCGAGCGCCATGATCGGCTGCGCCGCGCAGATGGTGACGCGCCTGTCGGGCGGCCTGGCGACCTGGGCGCGCCGGCTCGAGTTCGCACCGTACCGGCTGCGCGTGGTCGGCACCGCCGGCAGCGGCAAGACCCAGCTGGCGCTGGCGGAATACGCCGCCGCGATCGACGCCGGCCTGCGCCCGCTGTACGTCTGCTTCAACCGGCCGCTGGCCGATCACATCGAGCGCCTGGTGCCGCACGGCGGACGGGTGGCGACCTTCCACATGCTGGGCGACGCCTTCATGCGCGCATGCGGCGTCACGCCCGACTACGCCAAGCCCGGCGTCTGGAGCGAGGTGGAGACAGCGCTGGCGAGCGCGCAACTGCCCGAAACATGGAAGTACGACGTGCTGATCGTCGACGAGGGCCAGGATTTTTCCAGCAGCTGGCGCGACATCGTGATGCGCATGCTCAAGGACGGCGGCCGCGCGACCTGGCTCGAGGATCCGATGCAGAACCTGTATGGCCGCGAGATGGTGGCGCTGCCGGGTTGGGTGACGCTGCATTCGCACACCAACTACCGCAGCCCGCGCCAGATCGTCGACATGCTTGCGTCGATCGGCGACACGCGCGAGGTGGTGGAAGCGGCAAGCCCGTTCGAAGGCGCCGACATCGAAGCGCTGGCGTATGCGGAGGGCGATACCGGGGCCATGATCGCGCAGACCAAGCATGCCATCACGCTGTGCCTGGCCGCCGGCTTCGCGCGCCAGGACATCGCCATNNGTGTTTCGCGAAGGCGGCCTGCTGGCGGAGTCGGTGTACCGGTTCAAGGGGCAGTCGGCGCCTGCCGTCATCTTCACCGAAGTCGATTTTGCCGAGATCGATGAATTGGTATTCCGCAAGCTGTTCGTCGGGATGACGCGCGCCCGCCTGAAGCTGGTGCTGGTGCTGAGCGAGCGCGCCGCCGCCCGGCTGCTCGAACGGATCTGAGGGCCGGGCGATGCCAGCCCCGGCCAAACGGCTTGTCGCGGCCGTCGGCGACCAGCGGGAATACCTGCGGCATTGAATTTCCCGTTTCAACCTGCTACAACAGGTAATGGGAGCGTTTTTCATTGAAACGCAGGTGGCGATGTCGCACCGGTTGAAGGCATGTGAAACATCGATCGATCGCGGCTGTCGAATATTGGTGCGGCGGATCTGGATTCTGCATGGCGTTGAGGAGCGAAGTCATGACGGCGATTGTGCGCATCGACGATGAAGTCATCGGCACCGATGATTTCATCAGGACACTAAAGCTTACCGGACAGTTCGAGGGACTGATCGAGCAGCTGGTCCGCGACAAGCTGACCGTGCGCGCTGCGAAGAAGCAAGGATTGCCGGTCGCGCCCGAGGAGATCCAGGAGCGGGCCGACCAGTTCCGCCGGATCCAGGGCCTGCATCGCGCGGCCGACATGAACAATTACCTGGATATGCTCGGGGTCAGCCTGGACGAATTCGAAGCGTTCATCAGCGACAGCCTGTACCAGGAACAGATGATGGCCCAGGTCTGCACTGACAAGGCCGTCGAGCAATACTTCAAGCTCAACTCACCCAAGTTCGACAGCGTCGAAGTCAGCCACATCGTACTCGACACCGAGGGCAAGGCGAAGGAAATGATGTCGGCCCTGGCGGACGATCCTGACAGCTTTGCGGAAATGGCGCGCGAACATTCGATTGGCGACGCGCGCGAACGCGGCGGCGTGATCGGCAAGGTGCTGCGCGGCTCGCTCAAGACGGACATCGAGGCGCGGGTGTTCAATGCCGCCGCCGGCGACCTGCTGGGTCCGTTTCCTTCGTCCGACCGCGGGGTATTCGAAATTTTCTGTGTGAATGCGAAATATCCGGCCACGCTCGACGAGGAGACCGCGATCGAGGTGCGCCGCCTGCTGCGCGAGGAATGGCTGGTGGCGCGGGCGCAAGAGCACATCATCGAGGCTTGTCCGGCGCGGTGAGCCAGGCGCGGCCAACAACGACGGGCCGGCCCGGCGTTGCCAACGCAGGTTGATGGGCAGGCTCGGCAGGCACGGACATGGACTCGATAGCACAACAACAATCTCCCGCCGATTTCCTGTCGTCAGTGGAAATCCTGTCGGCCTTCACAGGCGACGAACTCGAACGCCTCGCCGCCGCGATACAGCCGCGTTTCTTCGCATTCGGCGACAGCGTCTGCAGCGCCGGCGATCCGGCCGACGGCTTGTTCGTCATCAAGTCCGGCTCGGTGCGGGTGTTCGGCGAAGAGCATGGCAAGGAAACCAGCATGGGCGTGCGCAAGGCCGGCGAAGTGTTCGCCGAAATTGCCATGTTGCGCAGCTATCGCCACGAACTGTCGGCGCGCGCTGCGCTCAAGACCGAACTGTGGTTCATCCCGCGCGCGGCCATCGAGGCGGTCATTACGCAAAATCCGGCGGCGCTGGACTTCGTCAGCAATTACGTGGCAATCAGCTCCGCGGGCGGCCTGGTGGCGCGCCTGTTCGACCTGCGCGGCAAGGTCAGCAAGACCGAGCTCGAGGAGTTTGTGCGCAGCGTCGGCGTCAAGCGCGTCAGTGCCGGCAAGGAAATNNATGTGCTGGCCACCCTGGGCCCTGGCGAAATTTTCGGCGAGAAGGCGTGCCTCATGCGCCAGGAGCAGCCTGCGTCGGTGCTTGCCTTGACCGACGCCACCTTGCTGGTGATTCCGGAGAAGACGGCGCATTTCATCCTCGAGCGCAACACCAAGTTTCGCGAGGTGATCGAGGATCGGATCCGGTTTTTCGAACGCGAATTGCATCGCCAGAAAAAATTGGCGGAACGGCGCAAGCGCCCGGTGGTGCTCGACCTGCAGTCCAGGCCCGAAGCGGGCGAGAAAATCATCAAGCGCTTTGCATTGGTCGAGCAGGCCGAGGAAATGGACTGCGGCGCGGCCTGCCTGGCCATGCTGTGCCGCCACTACGGTATCAATATGACGCTGGGCAAGTTGCGCGAACTGGCGAACGTCACCACGCAGGGCGCCACCCTGGACAGCCTGGCGCGCGCCGGCGAAGCGCTCGGCTTCGGCACGCGCGGGGTCCAATGCACCTTCGATGCGCTGCTCGGCTTCGAGCTGCCTTTCATCGTGCACTGGGAAGGCTACCATTACGTGGTCGTGTACGGCGTCTCGCCGAGCCAGGTATGGGTGGCCGATCCGGCGGTGGGTTTCAAGAAAATGAGCGTGCAGGAATTCGAACGCGGCTGGAGCGGCACCTGCCTGGTGTTCACCCCGGGCCAGCAGCTGGTGCAGCTGACCGCGGCGCGCTCTCCGTGGCTGCGTTTCGTCAGCTACCTTCAGCCTTACCGGAAAATCCTGCTCCACTTGTTCCTGGCCACCTTCGTGATCCAGATGCTGGGCATCGTGCCGCCGATGATCATCCAGAACATCCTCGACGGGGTGGTGGTGCACCAGAACGTGAGCCTGCTGCACCTGCTGATAATGGGGTTGGTCATCTCCACCGTGTTCAGCCAGGTCATGTCGACGGTGCGCGCCTTCCTGGCCAACTACATGGTGCGCAACCTCGATTTCTCGATGATGGCGCAGTTCTTCAAGCACACGATGTCCTTGCCGTATTCCTTCTTCGCCAAGCGCAAGACCGGCGACATCCTCGCGCGCTTCCAGGAAAACCAGACCATCCGCGCGTTCCTCACCGAGTCCACGGTGACGACGCTGCTCAATCTGCTGATGGTGTTCATCTACTTCACCATCCTGTTCCTGTACAACGTGAAGCTGACCGTGCTGCTGATTGCCTTCGTCATCCCGATCATGGCCGTGACCGTGCTGGCCACGCCGAAGATCAAGGAATACGCGCGCGAGGTCTTCACCGCCTCCACCGACGCCCATTCGTTCCTGATGGAGGCGCTCGGCGGCATCGAGACCATCAAGGGCATGGGCAGCGAGCGCCCGGTGCGCCTGAAGTGGGAAAAGAAATACGTCAAGGCGCTTGAGGTGCAGTACCGTTCGCAATCGTTCAATATCCTGGTCGGGCTGGCGAGCCAGCTGTTGCACGCCGCCACGACGATCGTCATCCTGTGGATCGGGGCAACACTGGTGCTCGAGCGCGAGCTGACCATCGGTCAGTTGATGGCATTCAACGCCTTGATGGGCAGCGTACTGGCGCCGCTGATGGGACTGGTCGGGCTGTGGAGCCGGCTGGCCGACGCCACCGTCGCCATGGAGCGCCTCGGCGACGTGCTCGACATCGAGCCCGAGCAAAAGCCGTCCGACCTTGCTTCGCGCGTCGTACTGCCCGACCTGCAGGGCGAGATCCGGCTCGAGCGCATGTATTTCCGCTACGGCGACAGCGACACGCCTTACGTGCTCGAAGATGTCAGCATCGACATCAAGCCGGGCGAGCTGGTGGCGATCGTCGGGCGCAGCGGTTCCGGCAAGACCACGCTGGCGAAACTGCTGGTGGGCTTCTATCCCCCCACGGAAGGCAAGATATTTGTCGACGGCTACGACATGAGCGTGATCGACAAGGACTACTACCGGGCGCAGGTGGGCTATGTCATGCAAAGCAACCTGCTGTTCTCCGGCACGATCGCCGAGAACATCGCCAGCGGCGACGACAGCCCCGACCGGCGCCGCATCGAGGAAGTGGCCAAGATGGCCGACGCGCACGCCTTCATCAGCAAGATGCCGCTGGGCTACGAACAGGTGGTCGGCGAGCGCGGCATCGGGCTCTCGGGAGGGCAGGTGCAGCGGCTGTGTATCGCGCGCGCCCTGTACCACGACCCGCGCCTGCTGGTGTTCGATGAAGCGACGTCGGCGCTCGACACCCAGTCCGAGAGCAACATCATCGCCAACATGCAGGCGATCCTGGCGGGGCGCACCGCAGTCATCATCGCGCACCGGCTCAGCACGATCATGCGGGCCGACAAGATCGTCGTGCTGTACGAGGGCAAGATCGTCGAGCAGGGGCGCCACGAGGAACTGCTGGAACGGCGCGGCATGTACTACGAACTGGTGCAAAAACAATTGAGCGCGGCATGAAACTGTTCAATCCAGGTGGCGAGCGCGGCTCCGCGATGTCTTACGCGGCCCTGCTGGAAAAGATCGAGATTCTGCGCTCGACCTTGCGCTGGTCGACCAGGCTGGAGCGGCCCGACATCGAAAAGCTGCTGCGCCAGTCGAATGCGCTGCGCGACGAGGTGATGCAGCTGTCGCACAAGGAGCGCTTCGTGCAGGCCGTCAGTGCCGAGCCGGCGCCAGAGCCGTTGGCGGGCGAGCGCCGCCAGGCACTGCTGGCACGCAGCTTCGTGTTCGAAGGCACGTTCGGCGACAACCCCAAGCTGCTCGACGCGCTCGAAATCGCCGAGAAGGCGGCGCCGACGGACCTGCCGGTGCTGGTGGATGGCGAAAGCGGAACCGGCAAGGAGCTGATGGCCAAGGTAATTCATGCCAACGGTTCACGCGCCGACAAGCCCTACATCTCGGTGAACTGCGGGGCGATTCCCGACAGCTTGCTCGAGTCCGAATTGTTCGGACACAAGAAGGGCGCGTTCACCGGCGCCGCCAACGACCGCAAGGGCAAGTTCGAAAGCGCGCACAGGGGCACCATCTTCCTCGACGAAATTGGCGAGTTGCCGTTGCCGGGGCAGGTGAAGCTGCTGCGCGTGCTGCAGTCGCACGAAATCCAGCGGGTCGGGTCGGATGAAATGATTTCGGTGGATGCGCGCATCGTTGCGGCCACCAACAAGAACCTGCGCCGCCTGATCGAACAGGGCACGTTCCGCGAGGACCTGTTCTACCGCCTCAGCGTGATTCACGTGACCTTGCCGCCGCTGCGCGAACGCAGGGACGAGATTCCGCTGCTGATCGCCTGGTACGGCGACGAGGCGGCCGAAGCGCTCAAGCGGCGGCCGATCGTGATGGCGCCGCGCCTGCGCGACTTCCTGCTGCGCTATGCATACCCTGGCAACATCCGCGAACTGCGCAACATCATGTACCGCATCTCATGCCTCGCCGGGGAGATGGCGGACCTGTCGCACTTGCCGGAGGACATACGGCCTGCCTTGCCGCATGCCAATGTGCAGGGCGTGGCGGCCAGCGGCGCATCCGCCGGCTTGTCGCTGGGCGAGGCCAAGCGAGCCGCCAGCGACGAGGCTGAGCGCATCTGCCTGGAGCGCGGTTTGCAAGAAGTGGGTGGAACGGTCGCCGAACTGGCGCGGCGCTGGGACATGAACCGCTCGCACCTGCAAATCCTGCTGAAAAAGCACGGGCTGCATTCCAAGGATTTTCGCAAGGAGGCCTGAAACGACACCGGTTCAAAGCGCGGGATTGATCATCGTCTTGTCGGAGGACACGTCGTCGGCTCGCACCACCACCACCGTGATGTTGTCGCGCCCGCCGTTCGCCAGCGCCAGCGCAATCATTTCCTGCGCCGCATGCGCGCAATCTCCGGGCGCCAGCGCCCCCATGATCGCTTGCTCGTCGACCGGATTGCTGAGGCCATCGCTGCACAGCAGGAACATGTCGCCGTCGCGCGCCGACAGCGTGGCCAGCTCGAGTTCGAGCGCATCGGACGCGCCGATCGCGCGGGTGATCATGTTGGCGATGCCGGGCAAGGCGCCGGCGCCGGCCCCAAGGCCGCGCGCTTTCAATTCTTCCGCCTGGCTGTGGTCGCGCGTGAGCTGCTGCAGATGTGCGTTGCGATACAGGTAGATCCGGCTGTCGCCTGCCCACAGGCAGGCGATCTCGCGGCCGCATGCGAGCAGGATGACCACGGTGCTGCCCATCACGGATACCCGGCGCGCGGCCGCTTCGGCCCGCAGTTCATGGTTGACCTTGACCATCTGCTCGCGCGCGGCGGCAACGAACTGCGCCATGTTGTCGGGCGCCGCGATGGTATCGAGCGCGTCGACCACCTTGCGGCTGGCCACGTCGCCAAAAGCGTGGCCGCCCATTCCGTCGGCAACCGCCCACAGNNTCGGTAAGCGCGGTCGATGTCCAGTGGAACGGGCTGTCGCAATTCATCGCATTGCCCCGGTTTGGCGAGGTCGCAGCCTACGGCCGGCTGTTCGCGCTGCTTTCATCGACCTTCACGTCCAGCGTCGAATTCGCCCCGGAATTGATCACGGAGACCATCTGGTACTGGTTGATCATCTGGTCGGCGTAATTATTGATCTGGTAGAAGTTAATGACTGGAAACTGGCTGGGGGATGCCTCGACGAACGGCCTGATCCATCCAAAAACCCATGGGGCGCCCGCTGCGCCGCGGATGCGCGACATTGCCTTGCGGTCCAGCGAATAACTGGCGGGCAGGTCATTGATCGTAATGGTAGCCATGATGCATCTCCGTGGTTGGAATGGAGGCCTGAGGCGGCCTCCTAAGTCTATACGAACTTTGGAAAGAACGCCTTGTTCTCGGCCTTCTGCATGGCGTCGACGTCAACGTGCGGGCCGACGAAACCGGCGCCGATCGTCCCATTGTTGTTGAGGACGTTCACGCCGATGTCCTGCACCTGGAAGATCTGTTGGTTGACGTTCAGGTTGACCTTCACGTCGGGGCCAAATGCGAAGCCTCCGCGGACTGCGCCCATGGTGCGGTGGTCAAGTTCGGTGTTGTGCGACAAATCGCGAATCGTTATGGATGGCATTTCAATTCTCCTCTTGCTTGCTTGAATGGTGGCGGTGGAGACCGTCACGGTCTCCACCCGAAACGGCTTCGCTTAGTGGCCAAAGATCTTGTTTTCGCCGTGTTGCTTGACGGTGCTGTTGACTTGCACGCCCTCCAGGAAGGCCGAGCCGTTGGCCGTTGCGGTGAGCACGTTCTGCACCTGGCCCAGGTTTTGGGAGGCATGGATCGACGAGTCGTAGCTTGGGGCGTAGGTGACGTCGCCGAACGAGTAGTGGGGCGAGTTCATTTTCCAGCCGCCGCGCACGGCAGCCAGTGCGGTACGGTCGAGGTCTTCGGTGCGGGACAGGTCTTTGATGGTCAGGGTTTTCATGGTGATTCTCCTAAAAAGTGTCGTCGGATTGAATTGAGGGTGCGTAGCTGCTTAGTGCTGGATGATCTTGTTTTCGCCATGCTGCTTGACGGTGCTGTTCACTTGCACGCCTGCCAGGAAGGCCGAGCCGTTGGCGGTGGCCGTGACGACTTCCTGCATCTGGCCCAGGTTCTGGG
>CXWL01004233.1_pt1 | contig 17489 bp, 17 predicted proteins | sample 590931 | NCBI WGS metagenome assembly CXWL01 (sample SAMEA3498368, study PRJEB10139) | groundwater metagenome | biome: water well; material: biofilm material | place: Germany | collected 2015-04-27 | reverse complement strand
TTCTTCTTCAGGTCCACCAGCTTATCAATTCTGGTCTTCACCTGCTTCCAGTTAGTTACAATTCCACCCAGCCAGCGTTCACTCACGTAAGCGACTTTATTTTCTTTTGCCACTCTGGCGACAACTTCTTTAGCTTGGCGCTTAGTTCCCACCAAGACAATTCTCTTTTCCTCACTGACCAGCTTCGCCAAAGCCTCGCAGGCTTCTTCGACTTTGTTAACCGTTTTTTCCAGATCAAAAATATGAATCCCCGCCTTCTTCCCCCAGATATACTTCCCCATCTTCGGATTCCATCTCTTGGCCGTGTGGCCAAAATGAGCTCCGGCCTCGAATAATTCCTCGGCCGTAACTCTCGCCTTCATAACCACCTCGGTAGATTTTTTCTTTGTCGCCATATTATTTCATCCCCCATACTCTTCTTCCGGCTGTTTCAGGGAGATTGCCGGGGAGCTTCTATTAACAGGCACAATTATAGCACAAAAAAAAGGGCGGGTCGGCTTTCGCCTCCCCGCCCTTACGACAATCGCCACGCCTAGCCAACTTTGGCACGCGCGTAGGCGGCGATTTTCTCCGCCCGGGCCTTGGTGCAGCCCGTCAAGACCTGCATATCAGACACACTGGTGGCTGACAGATTTTCCAAGGTGGTGAACATATCAACCCACACCAACGCCTGCTCCCCCGGAATGGCCAAACCCTTCATCAGCGTGTCAACAACAAGGTGTGTGCCGACTTTTCCGCGTAGCTTTAGTCGTGCGTAGGCACCGATCTTCACCGCCGTGGGCTTGTGGCAGCCCAACAACGTCATCAGACCATCGACCGTCGCCGCGGCCAGTTTTTCGACGGTCTGATACACAACCACCGTCTTCCCAGCCAGCGACTCCGTAAGGCCAATCTTCAAAACCAAGTCATCCTTATTCAACAACATATCGCCTCCAATCAAGAAAAAATCCTCCGCAGGTTAGATCAAATTTCTAACCCCGGAAAGATCTTTCCTGAAAAAATTATTTGGTTAAAGTGCTTCCGCGGCCGCGCCGCGAATAGCCATGATTATCCCCCAAGTCAACCCCGAAAGTCAACTATAGGTCGGGGCAGATTGCCAAAAAAAAGAGCGGGTTGCCTCTGGGGCTTCCCGCTCTTCGCTAGTTATCTAAGGAGATCAGCGCGTCGGCCGATAACCGCCGTAGCCTGGCCCACCAAATGCAGGGGGGTAATTTTCGGGCGGATCATCGTCAATCAGGACGATCCCCATGGCCCGAAGTGCCTCCGGCGTCCGGTACTGGATCTCCAGCACGGCTCGGGGACTCAGAGTAAAGCGTCGGAATGTCGTCGTTCCAACTGGGTCGTAGATGGGCTGTTCGCCCATCCCCATTCCACCCTTAGCCCCCCGAAACGCCTCAGGGCTTGACGTCGGACGGACTTGACTCCGCATCACGGCTTCTTCAAAAACAGCCACCCCGATGACACCCAACCGACTCGTCGAGCCCGTCGCCTGAAAGGCGATGGTCTCGAGGACGTTCTGGGTGAATACAAACGGCTTTACCGTCTGTGAGTCAATGCGCCAGCCGCGATTTGTCCAGGTCTGAGCATGCGAAACAACCATGCCGCCATTTTGAAACGTGGCCGCTTCATCCACCAGAACATTACGGCCGTCCACCGACATCAATACCTCAATCCGGGTACCATCGATCGAGCGGTTGCGAACGAGTACCGCCACCTTGGCGCCAGGCCGAACGGCGACGAAATTGTGTCCGTCGTCGTGCTGATAGATCGGTGTGACGATCTCGTCCACCGAAATCTGGACCACCATCGGCCCACCATTCAGCGACATTAAATAATTTGTCATCGTTATTCTCCTTATTTAGGCACAAAAAAGAAAAACCGTCTTGACCGGACATGCTTCCCGATCAAGACAAATTTTTCCCTCGGTACCTTGATTGAAAAGGGCTACGTAAGTAAATTACGGTTAGACAGAATATACCATTTTCCACTTGAGATATCAACCCATAACAATTATTTGGCCATAAAAAAAGCGGGGTGTTTCCACCCCGCTCACGCCAGTCAATCGAAAGACTAACCATGGCTATTCGCGAATTCAATCAACGTTTCAAGTATTTCCCTCGCCGACAGGTACCAATACAATTCCCCCGCCTCATGAAGAAACTCATAGAGCGAGGAGGGATCACCCACCAACATTTTAGTGGTTGAACCCAGCGGACGGGTACAGCTCATCTGAAGCTTTATCCCCACGAGCTGGACCCAAATATGCGTCGGGCCAACTTGGACTATGTGCGGACCAACAAGCTTAGCCCCAACCCAGGCAACCACCGTCTTCCCAATCAGGGCATACATGGCAGCCACCGAATCCTCGGGCAGTTTGGATGTTGCAACCGCAGCCGCGGGCTTATTCACCCCGGTTAAAATCCGGGCATATGAGAGGATCTGGGTGGCCGATTTAGTCGAACAACCAAGAACTGCGATTAAGTCGTTGAGTGTCGCCGCAGCCAATTGTTCAGTTGTGAACATTCTCACAACTTTTTCGGCCAAGGGATACTCCAACCCCAACTCTGACACGAGTTTTTGTGCAAAAATAGTAGTTGTCATTTCAAAATCTCCTGAATCAAGAAAGCTCGTCCTCCGGTTAGATACAAACATCTAACCTTCAGACCAACCTTTCCTAACTTATATTTTTTAATGTACTAATTTTTTCGATTTTCCCCTATCTCAAAACTCATCCGTCGGCGAATGGATCAAGTTCTAAAGATAAGGCCCTCCCCGGCGAGGTTAATTATGGTTCACCGGAACTTGGTTACCCGAAAAAATTCTTCCGGATCAACTCCAAACCGCTTCACCGCCAAAGAAATCAGACTATCCAGCCTCCTTTTTTCCTCGCCCAGACTCTCAACCGCTGATGTATCCCAAAAATAGTCGCCAATTTGACCAAAATGACCTCGACCACGTTCCTTGACGGCCATTCGCTCTCCAGTCGCGGCCAAGATTATCATCGACCTTAATTCCTCCAGACTACTCACCTCTTTCTCGAAAAATCTTATCGGAAACTCCATCAATCCAGCTTCACTGATATCCAAAATTTTCTGAAGTTCACTGGACAAGTATTGAAAATATTCACATAACACCAAATCAAATTCCTCTGATCGTGGCGTCATTGACTTAAATTTTGCCTCTGCCTGTTCTATGTTCATTATTTTTTCTGATTTTTCCTATTATAACCCTCTCTTTAATGCTCAATCCGTCAACTGGCGGATTAAATCCTAAAGATAAGGCCCCCCGGCCCGAAAGCCGGGGGGCACCATACATCAAGATATTCTTCTACCGGTAGCCAGCGACGACATTCCTGGAAGTGCTCTCCAGGTAAAAATCGTTCTCATCAAAAACCGCCAGCACCAACGTCGGCGCCTTCTGATTCACTGGCGCGGGCGTCGGAATAATTTCACAGGTTTCCGGATCGATCTCTTGATCAAACCCGGCATCGACGCCGCAATTCTGCGAGGCGGCTGCCTGCGCCGATACAAATAGCTTGGTCATGTAATTCCAAGCCGCTTGCCGATACAGGGTACAGTCGAACGTGTCCGGGTCGGTCCACGTCGTTTTGTACATATTCGGGTGCTCGCCATTCGGCGTTGGCTTTACACCCTTGTAATAGCTCATGTTCTGGGTGCAGACCCGCTCGGAACGGATGTGCACGTATAACGAGCTAGTCGGGTATCCGACAAAGTCCCACTCAAGAGGCGGTAGATTCGCCTCAATCGCGATCTTGTCGAGAACCGCACCAGACCCTTTAGCCACCATCTCCTCAAAATACGGGCCGTACGTCGTCAAAAAGTCGATCGTCGCCCGTTGGGTTAGATCAGAGTCGCGCCAGGTGATATAGGCGCTTTCGCGGGCCCGCAGATCGACGCGTAAGTTCAAAATCGTGGTCCGGTTTTCCCGCGCCCAGACAATGAAATCGGCGGCCGCCTGTTGGCAGACTTCCACGTCCCCCGCATACAAACTACCACCAGTGCCCAGCGCGTTAATAAACGCCTGCTGCTCATTACCAACCCCCACAGGATTGCCAGAAGCATCGGCGCCAAAGACAGCGTTGGCCGCGCCAACAATCACTTCTTCGCTATCGGGATAGCATTGTTTCACCTGGCGATAAGACTCGCCCGCAGTAACCAGGAAGTTGCTCTGGCTTTCCTGCCAGGTGGCAAAGGCCCCACTCCAGCTGGCTTCCTGAGGAACGGCTTGAGCGTTAAGCGCCGCCATCCCCAGGTAGGCGTCCTTGAACACTTGGGAAACCACTTCCTGGGCGACCACTTCAGCCGCCGGTGGTTTGGGCTTCGAAGGCCCACAGGCCGCCACCAACAACCCAATAACGATCATCAGAATAATCGGAATTCTTTTCATTTAAGGTTCTCCTTATTTAGATTTAGCGATTAGTCGCCAGAAAAAACACGGCGCCAGCCACACCAACTAAGCTAACGATCAGCCAGAACGGGAACCAAACTGCCCAACTGGCAGCCGCGGCCTGAACCGCGATACCGTCAGTGATGATTTTTTCCACCTCGGCCGTTTCCAGCACGATGCTGGCCTCGAGCCACTGGTATTCACCCATCTTCTCGCGTTTAATGCCGCCCGACGCCGGGTCACGCATCATCAGCCAGATCGGGCCATGCTGTGATCCGAAGCTGAGTTCGGGTAGACCAACCCCCTCCCCCTTGTCAATCGGGAAGACCGTCAGGCCACCGAAAAAGTCATCGGCGTCAAACATCAGCCCCTGCATTTCGGGTGTCGTTCCAGCCGCGATCTGGACGATCGCCGCCTCGTTGCCTTTCGGCATACCGGTGCGTAACCGGCACTGGTCGATGGACCGATCTGCCCTAACGCCGCAGAATAACAAAAAGGCGTTCTTAGGCAGCATCTGCCAGCGGTTTTCGCCAACCACTACCACCGGCCACTTCTCCTTGATGGAGTAGTTAGCCTTGGCGGCATCGGCCCATTCATCATAAGAAGTAATGGACTCGGCTGGGGCAAAGACTACCGTCACGACACCCTGCTTGAGGTTGCCGAAGACGGTCGCCAGCTCATCACATCGTGCCTGGAAGGCGTCATTTTCACTCTGGCTGACCTGGAGGCCACCCAGAAATTGGACGCAGTCCAGGTCTGTCTGCCAATCGTGGCCATTCCGACTATAGAGCTGGCTCATTCCTGGGAGCAAACCCGCAGCCAGGTAACGATCAATTACGGGCGATTGAGCAATCAACTGCTCCGCGTCGGCCGTGAAAAACCAGTTGAGGTAGATGTGCGGTACTGAAACCTTCACACTCACCCCCTGGTTGTAGAGTTGATCATAAAACCAACGCCACTGAACGCTCGAGCCCCGGACATACCCGGAGACGTCGGTCGTCCGTCCGACATCAACCCACTTAAAATCTTCCGGAACATACCAGTCGGTCAAGTACCGATGGGGCATGTCTGCCTTACCTTCGGTGACTTCCAAACCCGTTTCGGGCGAGTCAGCCACCAACCGGTCAAGCAAGGACACATAGACAGCGTCTTTAGTGATCGCGGCAATATACGGCACATGCATCGTGTCATGCTCCCAATGAGACGACTTGCAGTTGCCCTTATCATCGCGGCTATCACAGACTTCACGGGGGTTGTGCTCGTATGTCCATTCAGGGACATAGTCCCCGCATGAATTTTTGGCGTTGTTGCGCTGTTCGCACTCCTGCCAGACACGGTCAACCTTCACCACGGGTACGTTTAAGTACTCGAGGTATTGGTTCGCCTTATTGTGCCGGGCCGCGCTGACACCGTTCGTCATCTCATTTACCGCCTGCTGTTCCGCCTTTTGGGGCCAGGACTTCTGCAGGTTGCCAGAAACAACAACACCTGCGATTAAGGCAGCCGCAACCGCCCCGACCAAACCGGCAACCAAAGCGCCATTAATATTGCCCGAGGTGCTTGCGGCAACAATGGTCACGACTCCCCCAGCCAGGAGGAACCAGAACACCGCCCACAAAAACGGCGCAAAAGTATTCGCGCCGGTCCAGGCGTCCAACGTCCCGTTATAAACCCGGGCGTAGATCACCTGCATTGAGTTGATTGCGGCACCGACGTCCTTGTATTGGACGGGCTCGCTACCACTCCCCAGGCAGGCCAACACCGCCAGGGCAAGAACCACAAGCGGAATGATCATCCAAATCCGATTACGCTTCACCATCTGCACTCCTTTTCCAAATTGGAAAGAATATAGAATATCTTGACTTGTCAAAGAACTTCCCTTAACCGCCGCGACTCCCGCGACAGCAAGTCACAGGAAGCAACCGGTCAAAGACTGAGAGGGATTTTACAAAAATTACCCCATAAAGTCAAATATTATGGGTTTGCGTCGCTCGCGCCAGGTTCTCGTATAGACAAACGATCGTTAACGGCCCGACCCCGCCCGGAACGGGCGTGAAGAAAGACGCTTTCTCGGCCACCTCAAGCGCAAAATCGCCTTCGGGGAAACCCAGATCAATCGCCACCACGCCTTGTCCTGAGCCCGCCGAAGGGCCTTCCCGAACCATATCCGGGGTAATCAAACCAGCCGTCCCCGTCGCCGAGACAATCGTGTCACAAACCAAAAGACCTTTCAGATCGTCTCCGAGGTCAAAACCTAAACAGGAATAGCCCGCTAAACCCAAATCCCGCATCAGCCGCCGTCCCACCATACCTTCCGCTCCCACCACCCCGATCCTGGTTCCTTCGGCAACTTTAGCAATTTTTAACAATCGCAGGACGGCCAAAACCGCCGCCGGCTTAAAATTACTCCTCGGATTCAAACCATCCACGTCCCTCTCGGGTGGAATCATTGTCAAAATCTCCTCCGTCTCCTCTCTCCCCGCTCCCAAAATCGGCAGCTGTACCAACACCCCATCAAAGTCTTTTGAAAGTTTTGAAATTGAATCAATTAATTGTGATTTGTGATTTGTCGTTTGTTTGTGATTTGTGATTTGAATTTTAACCTTTACCCCCAGCCTCCCCCCCATTTCCCTCTTCAGCCTGACATAGGTACTTTCTTTCTCCGTCCCATCGGCCTGGATTATCAACAAACTCTTTCCGATCAACTTTCCAGATCGAATCAACTCCTCCTCTATTTTCTTCGCCTCCGCCCGCCCGTCAAAAATCATTCTCCCCATTTTACTCTCTTTCGAGAGCCCTCGATGACCTCAGTTCTTCATTTACAAACGTTATCACGTTTTGCCGAAATCCACGCAAGGCGGCCTCATTGTCTCCCCCGTGTATCAATCGCTTGTTTACGACAAATATATCGTAAGGGTAGTCTCCCACTCTGGCATCTGATGGGTTATCAAATTCATCGTGAGTATCACCCGTCACGCATACTGTTCTGACGGGCATCCCTATCCGCATCTCGTTACAAAAGTCTCGAAAGCTTTTAATGTTTTCCGGCTCCCGGATATCGGCAAACACCCAGCCGGTTTCGTCTACCGACATCACCCTGCTCCAAAGCCATTCATTAATTAAATTCGGATACTTCAGGCCAATCAGGCCTTTGAGTCGACTCATTACCCCTCTCCAGTAGACATCTTTCACCCCACCATCCCAATCCAAATCCGTTACCTCTCGCTTCAACTCTGCCAGCGCTCCCCATAGTTCCCTGGGAACAATTACCTCATCCCACAGATAACCAGGCAGGAGAACCTGTTTCACCAAATCAATTGACGAGGTATGCAAAAAATCCATCCGATGCAATGCCAATTCTTCCCCTACCATCTTTCCAAAAAGTGTTTTGCCGGCTCCGGGCAGTCCATTAATCACAAAGACTTTTCTCATTACTACCTCCTCCAGCTACTGCGGGAGTGTTGCCGCCGTCCACCCTCACCCGTTCTTTGTGAATATCTTAAGGTTGTTTCATCAGCCAACTTTTCCTCGACAATCTCTTCTTTTTGTTTCGGATCCGGATAGAAACCATTAACGTACCAAAAATGAAAATTGGATTCGTATACCTCCACTCGTTTGTTTACTATGTAGCGAAACGCCATACCAAAAAAGAAATATACTCTACTTTTGTCGTCCTCTCAAGTCGTTTTTCACGGCTTCCTTCACCCGTCCCAGATCATATTCTCTCATGTCAGTAAAAGATCCCAGAGCCTTGATGTCCGGCATTTTCTTCTGCACTGCCCGCCATAGCTCCTGAGCAAACCAACGATATTCCTCGAAGCCACTGGCAATCGAACGTAGTTCCGAAATCCAGTAGCCCTCCACCAGATCACAGTCGATGTCGAAGGTCGTCAACATCCCCTGTGTCAAACAATATCGGGCCGGCTGCTCTCCTGCGTTTTCCCTCATCCAGTCAACCACTTCCGCCGCCTTCCCCTGGGCCATACCGTACTTCTCCAAAACTTCACCACCGATCGCCGCAATATCTTTGGGTACATGATAGCCGTTTTGGCCGGAAAAATCCGGCTTCGTGCGATACAAAATCCGTCGGTGCCGGAACAAGTCCTTCAGACTGCCGAATGATATTTGTCTAAAACGGATACTCAAAACAATCTTTCGCAAGAAATCCGGCAATTCATGACGCCGATTCGCTCGCAACTGTCCCAGATCAGAGAGTATTTTCTTCATCTCTCCATTGCTGGCCATCGCAGCGGCCCGCCGGTTGCGCTCACCTTTATCGGCGTTCGGGTTCTGCTCATTCAAGAGCGCCTTGGCCGCCGCATAGAGGAAGTGACGAGTTGAAACCGACAGCTCAATCCCCGGCCTCTTATTCCCCTCTTTCGGCATCCCTCTCAATCGCTCACTATTCACCAAATAGTCTTCCCGCTTTTGCTTGTACTCGGTCCAGGCCTGACCATGCTCATTGTTCACCACAGCAACAAACTCCGGGTTGATTTTCGCTAGCTCCGCCGCCATTTCATCAGCCATTTTCACCATCTCCCCATTGTCTCCCGCCCTCAAATTCATAATTAACTCACTTAGGGACCGAAAATCACCATGAAGCCCGAAATTCGTTAAGGCCGCCAGAGGCAATAGCCCTTTAAGATTGTCGCAAACCCTTCCCCGAGCCGCCGCCAGATAGGCTACCTCACTTGTCCCCTCTGGTCGCGGATTACTAGCCACCACATAGTCCCAAACCGGCTGCCAAAGTTCTGCATAAGTGGAAAAAAGTAGCTCCATTAGGTTTTCATATACTTCTCTTCCTTCAACAAATCCTCCGAAGTCCAGCTCTTTATAAAGATACTGCCCGTTTACTTTCTTCCCCCAGTCGATATAACGGGTTGAGGCCTCAATCCGCGACAAAAGCGGATGAATAATCCCAAACGTCGTCGCCAAAATCGAAGCGTTTTGCACCATAACATAAGCGCTAGCATCCTCTCTCACTGAATCATCGCCGAAACCATCAATGACGTTCTTTGCCTTTTGGGCTGCCTTGGCTTCATCCAAAAAAATATTCAATTCATCTGAAGAAGCGTGACTACCAATCTTCTCCCTCTCCACAAACTCCTCCCACAGTAGCTCTCTGGCGTCCCGCGTCTGCGCTCGGCTTTGGCGGGCCACCAGCATCGCCTTGATTCGATCTGGCAGACGGCTGGTCAGGGCGTAAACATCTCTATCCAGATTCGTAAAAAACGGCTCCAAAAACTTCTGCTTTTTCAGCTCTTCATTTGCCGCCACCACCGCCTCCAAACTCGGCAAGACATATTGTTCCACTTTTCCCCGTTTCACGAAAGCCATCCTCTCTAATATACCTTATGATAATATCCTCTTATGTTTAACAGAAAAACCGAAGGTCGTTCTTCTTCTCTTTATCAGTCAGCCGTATTTCAGTCCCCCGGCTTCCCCGAAATCGGGCTGGGTAACCCCACCATTGATCAAAAGACACTGGACCTGGCCCGGCTTTTCGCCCATGAGGAAAGGCTGGCCGCTATTATCCAAAACGACGAACAACCCGTTGACAAAGAAACCATTTACGAGATCGTCTCCGTCGCCAGAAAGGTAGCCAGAACCGGTTTTGCCACCAATCTGGTCGAAACAGACGAACTACTCGACATCGCCCAGGTCTTTTCCTCTTCCGACCCCGACGTCGCCTGGAACTATTGGGAGCTACGTACAAGAAAACGTGACCTTCCTGATCGTGGCCCGGATCGGACAAGATTGGCCAGGAGACTATTTGCTTTCAAGCTCACCATCCCCGTCAAACCGAGCCAAGAGGAGGCCGTAAGCCTGCTCGTTAATCTCCTAGCCAATCTCGACGAAAAAGAAAATTCAGCCTGGACCGCCCGCGTTGCTGCCGTCCTCGCCTATCTCTCCGCCCTACCATCTTCTTCACTGCCGACGGGAACTGGTTTCTTCCAGCTGGCATAATCACACTTCGGATAGTTCTCACAGCCGAAAAACTCTCTCCCCGTCCTTGTTTTCTTGACCACCACCCGCCCACCATCTTTAGGACAAACAACTCCCTCGACATAAACGATCAACCGGGCCGTGTATTTGCACTCGGGAAAACGGGAACAGCTATAGAACCGGCCAAACTTTCCGGTTCGAATCACCACCTCACCGATGTTACATAGCGGACATTTCTGCCCCGTCGACTCCACCGGCATTTTCACCCGCTCTGCCTCCTTAGTTGCCGAATCGACCGTCTTCTTGAACGGTCCATAGAAATCCGATAGGACCTTCTGCCAATCTTTCTTCCCCTCGGCAATCTCATCCAGACTCGCCTCCATCTTCGCGGTAAACTCATACTCCATCTCGGTCGGAAAATTCTTCACCAGGAAATCCGTCACCGTCAGACCAATCTGGGTCGCATAGAATCTCTTTTCCTTTCTCTCCACGTATCCACGGACAATTATGGTCGAAATAGTTGGAGCATACGTACTCGGCCGGCCGATGCCTCTTTTTTCCAACTCTTTGATTAGGGAAGCATCGTTGAATCGCGCCGGGGCAAGAGTAAATTTCTGAGTCGCTTCGACCTTTTCTTTGACTAGTTTTTCCTCTTCCGCCAACATCGGCAATATCACCTCTTCGGCCAGCTTGTAGAGCTTCTTCCAGGACTCGAACTTCATCGTCTCGCCCACTGCCTTCAGCTGATAGTTCTCATCGTTCTCGGCCAACACCCAAATCACCGTCTGATCAACCGTTGCCGGCTTCATCTGACAAGCCACCGTCCTCCGCCATATCAGTTGATATAGTCTCTCCTCATCCCTATCAACATCTTCAGTCTGGGCCTGCCCGCCTAACTGCGAAGCTGTTGGCTGGGTCGGCCTAATCGCTTCGTGAGCCTCCTGAGCGACCACCTTGCCGGATGTTTTGTAATAGATCTCCTTCTCTGGTAGATACTCCTGTCCATATTGCTTGACAATAACTTCCCTGATGGCCAAAACCGCCGTCGGCGCTAAATTCAGCGAGTCGGTCCGATGATAGGTGATCGCTCCCTTTTCATAAAGCCGCTGGGCGACACTCATCGTCTTTTTGGCTGACCAGCCCAAAACATTTGCCCCCGCCTGCTGCAACGTGCTCGTCTTAAATGGTGGATGGGGATAGAGATGACGTTCCTTTTTCTCGATCTTGCCCACCTCATACTTCGCCTGATTCAAGTCCGCCTCTATGGCTCTCGCCTTGGTTTCATTGTCAATTTTGATCGTCTTTCCTCCCATCTTCATCAACTCCACCCAAAACGACTTCTTAGTCTTGAGTTCTTGAGTTCTTGAGCTCTTGAGCTCTACTCTAACTTGCCAATATTCCTCCGGCTTAAATGCCTCAATCTCCCGCTCACGATCGACAATCATCCGCACCGCCACCGACTGTACTCTCCCAGCCGACAATCCCCGCCGCACCTTCTTCCACAATACCGGCGATAATTCATAGCCCACAATCCGGTCCAGCACTCGCCTGGCCTGCTGGGCATCCACCAGGTTCATATCAATCTTTCTGGGGTTCTCAATCGCTTCCAAAATCGCCTCCTTGGTAATCGAATGAAAGCTCACCCTCTCAAACTCTTTTTCTTTGAGTTTTTTCAGTTTTGAGTTTTTGAGCATTTGCGCAGTATGCCAAGCTATCGCCTCCCCCTCTCGGTCAGGGTCGCTCGCCAGAATGATTTTTTCAGCCTTTCCCGCCGCCGTCTCTAACTTCTTCGCTGTTTGCTCTTTGCCTTCCGACAACTCATACTCCGGCTCAAATAAAAGTTCACCCGTTTGTTTTTTGTGATTTGTCTTTTGGTGCTTTATCCCAATTCCCATCTTGCTCTTGGGCAAATCGCGGATATGGCCCATGGTCGCCATCACCTCATAACCCTCACCCAAATACTTCGATAGACTTTTGGTTTTTGTTGGCGACTCAACGATTACAAGCTTCATAACTGTCCACTATAAACACTAATTGCAAAGGAGGCAAATATACCACACCTACCAAATTAGGCAATAAAAAACCCGGCCGAAGCCGGGTTATTAAGAAGAACGGCCCCCCAGATCCGAAGATCTGGAGGGAAAAAGGCGGCCGCTCCCGAGGCGCAATTGGTCCTCCCAAAAGGAGGACGCGCGCAGGGCGCTGTAAGGTAGTCGGCCGCCCAGATTTTGGGGTAGAGATAGGTTTGGCTGGTTAAGCCAACGATCCTTCCATCTCTCCCCGACTGGGTGGACACCTCGCGAAAGGCGCCCGATTATCTCATTTTCCCAATCGGATCAGACTGGGGAGTGAGACTAGGTCTCCCTTTAACCGATTCCAGTTCGCGTCTGGAATCACCCCTGGGAAACCTCTTATGTAAAAACTTCGTAGGGCCGAGGCGGGCCCCACTCACAAGTCCGGATTACTCCAGACTCCTATCCTTTTCTCCCTCAGGAGTAAAAGGACAATCTGCAGACGACACGGCTTTGATACCGCCGACTAGCCCGCAGTTGGGGGGGACCCGCTCGATTGCTCGCGACTCCCACTTCAAACACATTATGTGTCCAAAATGGGGGCCGCGAGCACCTAGCAAAGTTTAGTTATTAAATAAATGTGCACCCGTCGATTTGACGGGGAAGCCTCCATGTCAGAACTTATTTCTGACATTTCAGTAAACGAGAATATATCACAACCTTTCCCCCTTGTCAAGTCCTATAGGTCATCTTGGGTACATATTTTATCCAGGGGCTTTTTGCCCGCAAAGAGCCATATCTTACCCGAATCCTGTGCCCATTTCTCCGTACGGGCGATTCACGAATCGCCCCTACAATGCGCCCGCCATGATGTAATCCACGATTCTTCGGGCCACCGGCCCCGCCTGCTCACTTCCCTCACCCGCTTCATCCAGCATCACCGTCACCACAACGCTATTATCACCAATTTTATCGTCTTGAGTTCTTGAGTTCTTGAGTTCTTGAGTTCTTCCCGGTATTACCACCCCAATCCAAGCATGTGGTTTAGCCTCTTCACCCCCGTGTTGGGCCGTCCCTGTTTTGCACCAAACCGTCCCCTTCAGATCAAAAAAGGGGAAACCGGTCCCTCCGCTCGCGCAAGCCATCTTCATTCCCTCAATCACCGTTTCCTGAGCCTGCAAATCCAGCTTCAAATCGATACACTCCGCCTGCCCATAAAGCCGCGGTGGGCACTTCTTACCCGAGACCAAGCTCGCCATCATCCGGTTAATTTGCAAGGGCGTCACCAACAAATCTCCTTGGCCAATAGCCAGGTGATAGGTATCCCCCAGGTACCAGCGGTCTCCCTTTTCCTTCTCGGACCACAACGGCGTCGGCAATAAGCCTGTCGCTTCAGCGGGCAGATCAATCCCCGTCTTCTCGCCCATCCCCAGCTTCTTTGACCAAGCCACCAACCGGTCTACTCCCAGTTTCTCACCCAACCGGTAGAAGAAAATATCATTACTTCGGGCCAAGGCTTTGGTCACATTTATTTTCCCTTCCGTCCCACCATACTTATCAAAATACCAGTTCCCGAACCGGTAAGGACCGACTATAATCTCCCCCGAGTCCTCAATTAAATCATTCTCACCAATCACTTTTTCTGTCAGACCCGCAAAGGCGGTCACGATCTTATAGACCGATCCTGGTGGAAACTGTCCCGCCACCGCCCGGTTAAATAATGGCTTTCTTTTTTCATCGGCCACCACCGCAAGAGCGTCTGAATAAATTCCCCCCTCCATCCCGCGACGTCCCCCGGACATAAACAGATTCGGATCAAAACCAGGCAAACTCACCAAAGCCAAGATCTCGCCATTGATTCGGGTCACCACCACCGCCCCCGCTTTACCCGCCGAGGTCAACTGGTTCTTCAAGGCCCGATAGGCAGTCGTCTGTAAAGCCAGATCCAAATTTAGTTTCAACTGGTCCCCGGAAACTGGCTCTGTCCGGCTAACTTCTTTCACCTGCTTCCCCCCGGCCGTTTCTTCAATCACTCTCTGCCCATTTTGACCCACCAGCTCCTGCTGGTACTGTTTTTCCAAGCCCGTTACTCCAACCCCATCACTGACATAACCGACAATTCCCGACACCACCTCACCATCGGGGTAATTGCGCACGACTCGGTCGTCGACTTTGATGTTGGTAGCCACGAGCTTTCCCTCCCGATCGACCATTACCCCCCGCGGGGCGGCAAGCGCCTCCACCCTCACCCTGTTATCACTCGCCTGCGAAACGTAATAAGAATGCATTGGCACCATGACAAAGAAGGCCCTGGACAGAAAAATCGCGAAGGCAAAAACAATAAAGAGACGGTATGCCCGAATCATCGGTGGCTTAAATGGATTTCATCGCTAAAAAACTCCAGCTTCCAAAGCAGAACGACCAAAGCAATATTGACCATCCCCTCAAACACAATCCAGGAAAGACCCAATATTCTATCCGTTAGAAAAGAAAGTCCAAACGCGACTAGCACTACCAACCATAGCCTGCCGCCCAGACTACTCCACAGCCGTTCGAAAACAAAGAGCCCCGCCACCAAAGTCAGACTGGCCAAACCCAAACTGCTCGAGGTCAGGCTGCTCACCAAAATCCCAAAAATGAAAGTGAAATAATAAGTTTTCCTAGTGATAATCACCAAACTGAAGAGAACTGGCCAATACAAACCGTAGTTAAAGAGGCCCTCACCCAAAAACAGAAGCAGCAAACTCAAAACTATTTTCCCTATGGTATCTTTGAAGTGTGTCTTTTTCATTTGCCATCTCACTATTTTTGTCCATCTTACTGCTGTCCGCCACCAAACTCAATTCAGCCAATCCCCTTGCCTCTATTTTGCACTCACTCACCACCCCCATTCAGGTTCCTCTGACCTACACCCGCCAACAGAAAGACCAGCTGGCCAACTTTCTTTTCCAAACCCCGTCCCTGCTCTCGGAAAATACCAAACTAAAAAACGAAGTTGGCTCTCTCAAAATTCTGCTCAAGAAATACCAAGAAGAATTAAATGATCAAGCTCTGATCAAAGAGTTGGGCAAAACCGATTGGCAGCAGATCCAGCCCGTCCGCCTGGTCACCTTTGACAATCTGATCACCTTCACCAGTCGGAACTTCGAAGATATTGTTCCTGGCCAGCCGGTCGTCTCCGGCAACTCCCTGATCGGTCTGGTCAAGTCCGTCAACGCACCCATTATCATGGTTACCCCGCTCCAAAACACCGATCTAACGATTCCCGCGCAGCTGGAGACTGGCGCCAAAGGCCACTTTGTCTACCAAAACAATGAACCTTCAATTGTTAATCTGGACAGCAGTACCATCTTCAATCCCAGAACTCTCGTCTTCACTCTACCAAGCGCTCAAATCCCGGAAAACCTGGTCATCGGCCGCATCAATAAAATCACTAGCGCCCCTGCCAATCCAACGGCGGAAGCCACTCTCACCCTCGATAGGCAGGTCAATACCAGCAGCAACTTTTTCGTCATCACCAAACCCTAAAAAACAAACCACAACTAACAAATCACAAACAAATTCCAAATTACAAGTCATAAACCAATCAACAAGTAACAAACCTCAAGTAAACTATTTCGAGACAGACCTGGTGATTATCGCCGACAGAATATTTCGAAGCTGTCTGCACTCATCGGCCAATTCATCAATATCTGGTTGAAGTTTCGGGTTCGCCTCCAATATAAGTTCTAACCAAAAAGACGTCTCTTTGGCTTCCTTTCTGGCAATTCGCAATCTGTGAATAAAGTCCTTTTTCCCAAGCGCGTCACTTGCCTCTCTATAATTGGCTCCAATAGACCCAGCCGATCGAACCATTTGATCTACTAACTTGAAATTAACCGTATTGTTAGGTAAGCCACTACATAGATGAATAATTTTCTTTGCAAAAACCAAGGTCCTTTCCTCTAAATCAAATTTTCCTTGAGTGAAATTCGTCTGCATTTTTGTATCTTGTAGCTTGGAATTTGTAGCTTGTTTGTATTTTGTAGCTTGTTGCTTGGAACTTGTTTGTGATTTGTGGTTTGTGGTTTGTGATTTGCTGCTATAGACTTTCCGACAAAAGCAGCATCACTTCCACCCACCCCACTGCCAGTAGCGCCCCCGCGCTCACTTGCGCCCAAGTATGTTTCTTGATCTCTACCCTCGCCCAGAGAACAGCCACCAAAATCAAAGCCAACCACCAATAGTTCCGCCACCCAAAATAGTGATTAAAAAAGGCCAGCATGGCCGCATTTACCCCGGCATGAATCGAGATCTTCCAGACATAGGTAATCAGGGCAAAAACCACCGCCAGCGACCAGAAGATAAAAAGAATCTTGGCCAAAAGTACCTTCCCCAACATGAAGGCAAAGACCACTCCGAACAGATGGCAAAAAATGGTAAAGAAATACAAACCCGCCCGCTCCTGTCTCTTGGTCATATCCCAATCCGAGATCCGTTTGGTCGCCAGTCCCCAGAGCATAAAAGCGGCCGGCAGAACGGCATCGGTAAACATCAAAAAAATCAAAAACCTAAAGCGCAAACCATTCGTCAGGGCAAAGAAAGCCACACTCGCCAATAGCAGCGGAATCTCAATCACCGGATCAAAGACCCGGGATATTACCCAGGCCAGAACGTCCAGTCGACCTTGTTTCTTTTTCTTCCCCATTATCTCCATCTTAGCAAAGTTGACCTACTCCCAAAGTGTCGCTATAATATAGGTTATCCTAAGAAAGGAGGCGTCTTCTAATGGCAAATAAGCCAACGCCCCAAACATCTTCGGCTCCCACCCCTTCTGGGAAGCCAGATCGCACTTTTGAGTACATTTTGATTTGGGTGCTGGTGATTCTCATCGTCGCCGGCATCTGGTGCCTGCTCGGTCCGGCGGCACTTAATGTGATATTCACGATCGGGGCCGGGTTCTAGACATTTTTTCTCTCAGACCGGGGACGCCCTCGTCCCCGGTCACCCCATTCCCCTAACTCAATCCCCCTGTCACCCGCACTTTCTTGAGCAGTCGATCATCCTCCAAAACTTTGGCACAGCCTCGCACCACCGCCTCCATCGGGTTCTCGGTCACCCAGACCGGCATCCCCGTCTCCTCAC
>CXWL01000238.1_pt1 | contig 17493 bp, 13 predicted proteins | sample 590931 | NCBI WGS metagenome assembly CXWL01 (sample SAMEA3498368, study PRJEB10139) | groundwater metagenome | biome: water well; material: biofilm material | place: Germany | collected 2015-04-27 | reverse complement strand
CAAACGATCTCGAATAATAACACCGCGTCGGTCAATGCCGACTCCTCGCAATATCGCGGGATCGAAGCCTTCTACGATTGGCGGCCGCTGTCAGGGTTGCGATTCTCCGGGGCCTATACCCATGTCGATGCCAAGTACATCAATTTCTCAGATCGGCAGGCGACCGGATTTCTGGTTCGCGACGGGAAGAATGTGCCCAATGTGCCGACCGACGTGTTGAATACTAAAGTTGAATACGATCATGCGTCGACCGGCTGGGGCGGCTGGGTCGAAGGCAGCTATTACAATAGCTACTTTCTGAACAACAGCAACACGTTCAGCATTCCCTCCTATGTGATTGCGAACGTGAATATTCACAAGAATGTCGAACTGAGCAATTCCTGGTTCCGATTCGCCAAGTTCTACCTGGAGCTGGACAATATTGCGGATAAGAAATATGCCGCATCCGGCCAGGTCATCGGGGGTGAAACTGCCGGCGCAGCCGCAGGCCAACAAGCCTTCTTCGCCGGCTACGGCCGGGCTATCTATGGCGGCGTGACGTTGGGGCTGTTCTAAATATTTGCCTGGCGAGTTTGAAATGCGCCGATAATTCCCTGGGTGGATGCGCTGTGGGTAGTGTCTCTCCTGGGCTTCAAGAGGGCATGACTGTCGGGGGAGTGTTTCGCGCTTCCCCGACCTCGACTCGGATTGATTTCACCCCCTGTGCTCGCTATAGTCCGAGCGTTCCATCCGTGACATCTCGTGGATTGGAGGGTGCATGACAGTGCAAAAAATGGGGAGCAGATCACGCTTGTCCTATTGCGCGCTGCTCGCCATTCTTCTCGCTACCGGAGTCTATGAAGGTAAGGCCGCTTCGCCCGATGCGGCGACGAAAGCCTTTGATCGTGGTGCGGCCTTGTTACGTCAGGGCGACCTTCCCGCCGCAGCCGAAGCGGTCAGGAAAGCCATCGAGTTGAATCCCTCATCGGCCGAGGCGTACCGCCTGCTGGGCCAAATCCTCTTCAAAGAGCGAAATCCCTCCGAAGCCGTTGAGGCGTTCACTCATGCCGTGAAGCTCAAGCCCAAGTATGCGGAGGCGCTGAACGATCTGGCCGAAGTCTATCTGGCGCAAGGGAAGTCGGCAGAGGCCGAGCAGGCGTTGATGCGAGCCATCGACGTCAACCCAAAACATGCCGAATCCTATCTCGACCTGGCCAAGGCCTATGAGCAGCGTCATGAGTCGTCCGATGCGTTGCGGACGTACCAGCGTCTGTTGACCGTGGTTCCGAACCAGCCCGAGGCATTGTTTGCATTGGCGACCCTCTATGACGGCCAGGGCGAGGCCAAGGCGGCGAGCGATATGCTGCGCCGGCTGACGAAATCGAATCCCAAACATGCGAACGGCTGGTACTTGAACGGGCGTATCGCCGAGAGGAACAATGACCTCATTGAGGCGGCCTACTCGTACAAACAGGCGGTAGCCGCCAAGCCGGATTTAGTCGACGCGCATTACAATCTTGGGTTTATCTACCGGAGCCAGGGGCGGCCGAACGAGGCGGAGCGTGAATTTCTTGAGGTGTTACGGTACCGCCCGGAGTATGCCGAAGCGCACATGAATCTCGGTGTGATCTACACCGGTCTCAACAGGCTTGAAGAGGCGGAGCAGTCCTACGAGCGAGCGGTCGAGTTGAAGCCGGATTATGCGGAAGCGCATTACAACTTGGGTGTCTTCTATGAGTTGAACCGGAAAGATCTGCCGAAGGCACTGGCTCAATATCATCGGTATCTCAAGCTCGGGGGGCGCGACGATCGCGTGGAGCGCATTGTCGGGTCCGGGGGGCGGTGAACAAGCGAGACATGCGGGAAGGGCGTGACTTGCGAGAAATGTCACCGAAGACAGCAGAATCGGAAGCTTGGGCCGTCTCGCTCGACGCGCAAGTCCCGCCTACCAACGATAGGGCCAGGGGCGGTAGTAGGGACTCCAGTAGGGTCCCCAGTAGGCACCGGGGCCCATCTGAGATCTGATCCGGGGCGCCGCTTCTTCAGCGGCACTCCATACCTGTAAACGTTTCACTTCAATGATCGGATAGACGTATTCGGTCTCATCGAGGGGCAGCGTCATCGATCCTGCCACGGTGCCTGTCACGGTGATTCTGGTGCCATGGGGCAATGTGGCGGGATCGAGGAATTCTTGCTGCAGCGCGACGAAACGGCCCTGGGATTGAGTCAAGTCGTATCCGGGATGCATCGATCGATCGAGCGGCAACTGCAAGATCTCGATTCTTGTGCCGTCTTTGAGGCGCCGGGCCGTCAGGACCATGCCGCCGAAGACCACCGATTGACCTTTTACGGAGTCCGGTGCGGCCTTGAGCTGGAGGAAGGTGAGGGCCTGTGGGTCCACGCCGTCTCCAGTTTCTTGCATCGAGGCACAGCCGGTCAGCGCGATGAGCAAGGCCAGCGTGGAGAGTAGAGTACGTGCCAACATGCTGACAGTATAACAAAGAGTGAAGAGTAAGTTCTCGGCACATTCGATATAATGAGCGACCGGCATTGATTCAAGAAAGGAGACGGTATGGTGAACAGACAGGGTGCACGATGGGCCTCGGCGGTATGCGCGATGGTGTGGTGTGTCATCGGCTTGGGGGGCTCACCGGCCGCCGCCGCCACTCCCGACTTGAAGGGGAAGTTCGAAGTCTTGAAGGACGAAGTCTCCACGCATGTTCCCGGCAAGGTGAAGTTGATCGAGTTTGCCGATTTCTACTGCCCGCATTGTCACCGATTCGACGGAGAAGGGTTGGCGCTCCTCCAAAAAGAGTTCGGAAACAAGCTTGAGGCGACGATGGTGGGGTTCCCGGTGATCCATGGCAAGCTGCCGACCCCCTTCGATATGTACGAGCAGGCGAAGCTGATGGGGAAGGGGAGTGAAATGAAAGCGGTCCTCTTTCGCACCATCCATAAAGATAAGATGACCGGAGTGCTGGATCGTTCGCTTCGGGAAGGTTTGATCAAGGAAGTCGGTCTCGACCCGAAGGCCTTTGAAGAAGGCATGGCCAGCGGGAAGCCGGCTAAGATCTTCGAAGAGGGGCGCAAATGGGGCGAGCGCATCAAGGTACAGCAGACCCCGACCGTGCTCATCGACGGGAATATCAAGGCAGAGACGATCGATCCTGAGAATCTGAAGTTGATCATCCAGAGCATTCTGGATTCAGACAAAAAGAAGTGATCAGTGATGAGTGATCGGTGATGAGCAGGAAGCGATGGGTGATCAGATAGATTTCTCCACTGGTCACTCATCACTCGTCACACATCACGGGGTTGTTATGGAGATTGATCCGATCTGCGGCATGACGGTGGATCCGGCTACGGCGGCTGGAAGTCACGAGCATCGAGGCCAGCGCTACTATTTTTGTGGCCTTTCCTGCCTGGAGCGATTCAAGGCCGATCCGGAGTTGGCGTTGCAGCCACGGACTGCCAGTTCAGTAAAGCCGACGACGACAAGAAAACCCCTTCCGATGCTGCAGCCCGTCCCGGTCGTGACGGGAGCCATCGATCCCGTCTGCGGGATGACGGTACAGCCGGCCACGGCAGCCGGTTCCTACGAGTATCAAGGGAAGACCTACTACTTCTGTGCGACGAGTTGTCTCGCCAAGTTCCGAGCCGATCCCATTTACTATCTGACTCCTGTTGAGCAGCGGCTTCCCCGCGTCGCGGTCGTTCCGTCTGGCGGAGCGGTCGAGTACGTCTGTCCGATGGATCCGGAGGTGCTGGAGACTCAACCGGGCGCTTGCCGGATTTGCGGAATGGCGCTGGAGCCCAAAATCGTCTCGCTTGAGGATGAACGGAATCCCGAGCTTGAGGAGATGAGCCGGCGGTTCTGGATCTGTCTCGGACCTGCCCTCTTGGTCATGTTGTTGGCCATGGCCGATATGATTCCCGGCTTGTCACTTCCTCAGATCTTCACTGGCTCGATGAGGAACTGGGTGCAATGGCTGCTGGCGACGCCGGTGGTGCTCTGGGGCGGCTGGCCGTTCTTCCAGCGGGGGTGGATGTCGGTGATGAACCGGGCCCCCAACATGTTCACACTCATTGCCATTGGAACGGGAGCGGCCTATGGCTACAGCACGGTGGCCACCGTCGCGCCGACGCTGCTCCCCAGTTCGTTTCAGGCGCATGACGGTTCGATCGCTGTCTACTTTGAAGCAGCCGCCATGATTACGGTGCTCGTGCTGCTCGGCCAGGTTCTTGAGTTGAAGGCTCGGAGTCAGACGAGCTCCGCGATTCGTTCCTTGCTCAGACTCGCGCCGAAGACCGCCAGACTGATCACGTTGGATGGACAGGAAGTAGACGTGTCGCTCGAGCAGATTCAGGTAGGCCAGCGATTACGCGTCAGGCCGGGAGAGCGAGTGCCGGTCGATGGGATGGTCCAGGAAGGTGCAACATCCGTCGATGAATCGATGATCACAGGGGAATCGATCCCGGTCGAAAAAACAGTCGGGACTCGAGTGACCGGAGGGACCATCAACGGCACGGGCGGGATCGTGATGGTCGCAGAGCGAGTCGGGCGAGACACGATGCTTGCCAGGATTGTGCAGATGGTGAGTGAGGCGCAGCGGAGCCGGGCGCCGATCCAGCGTCTCGCCGATGTGGCGGCCGCCTATTTCGTTCCGCTGGTGGTGGCTTCTGCATTGCTGACGGCCCTGGTTTGGGCGATCTGGGGCCCGGAGCCGAAGTTGGCCTATGCGCTGGTCAACGCTGTAGCGGTTCTCATCATTGCCTGCCCCTGTGCGTTAGGATTGGCGACGCCGATGTCGATCATGGTGGGGACCGGTCGCGGGGCGACGGCCGGTGTGTTGGTGAAGAAGGCTGAAGCCCTGGAGATATTCGGGAAGGTGGATACGCTCGTCATCGATAAGACTGGAACCCTGACGGAGGGCAAGCCGACATTGCTCTCGATACGACCTGTGGCACCCTGGACCGATGCCGATCTCTTACGATTCGCTGCGAGTCTTGAGCGGAGCAGTGAACATCCTCTGGCTGACGCAGTGGTGGCCGGAGCGGAAGGGCGAGGCATCTCCAGCGATCCGGTCGAGCAGTTCCATTCGGTGACGGGCAAGGGTGTGACCGGGACGGTCGCTGGTCTTCGCGTCGCCATCGGGACCGCTGCGTTCTTGCGGCTGGAGATCGGGATATCAAACGAGAGCCTGACACCGTTGGACGACAACGCGGCCTCGCTTCGTCATGACGGGCAGACGATCCTGTTCGTGGCCATTGATGGACAGGCGGCCGGCATCCTTGGCGTGGCAGATCCGATCAAAGCCTCGACTCGTGAGGCGGTGCAAGGACTCAAGGCCGATGGTCTTCGGATCGTCATGGTCACGGGCGATCATCGCGATACGGCGGAGGCCGTGGCCCGGCAACTCGGCATTGAAGAGGTCCTGGCTGGAGTCTTGCCGGAGCACAAGGGACAGATCGTGGCCCGTCTCAAGTCCCAAGGCTGCGTCGTGGCGATGGCCGGCGACGGGATCAATGATGCCCCCGCGCTGGCATTGGCCGATGTCGGGATTGCGATGGGGACCGGAGCAGACACAGCCATTGAAAGTGCGGGGATCACGTTGGTGAAAGGGGATCTGCGCGGGCTGCTTCGAGCGCGGAGACTGAGCCTTGCCACCATGCGAAATATCCGGCAGAATCTCTTATTCGCGTTTCTCTACAATGTCATCGGTGTGCCGATCGCAGCCGGCGTCCTCTACCCGGTCTGGGGAATCCTCTTGAGTCCCATGATCGCCAGTGCCGCCATGACGTTCAGTTCTGTGTCCGTCATCTCCAATGCCCTTCGCCTGCGTCATATGGAATTGTAAGTGCGCCTCCGTCGTATGCGTGCTAGGCTACAGTCGTTTATCGTCAATCGGGTAAGAGGGGACTGCGGCTTGTTGCGATTCAACCTCATTGTACGAATCATGATCGGGCTCTGCGCGGCTGGTTCCATCGCCGGGGGAACGGCTCTGGCCGGGAATCGTGCGATCCCTGTGGCGAGCGGGGGTGAACTCCAGGCGCAGATCAAGACGGCTGCGACCAAGGTGATTCCCTCTGTCGTCAGCATCGCCTCCACGGTCATGGTTCGCGATCAAGCATTCAGCGACGAGGCGCTTCCGTTCGGTCTGTTCAAGGACGCGCCTACGGCACGGCGGCAATATGGCCAAGGCTCCGGGGTCATCGTGTCGGCGGATGGCTACATTATGACGAATAACCATGTCATTGCCGATGCGGTCGATGTGGAAGTGATTCTTGCGGACCGGCGGCAATACAAAGGGCGAGTGGTGGCCACCGATCCGAAGACCGACGTGGCCCTCGTGAAAATTCAGGCGACCAATCTGCCGATGGTCACGTGGGGAGATTCGAGCACACTCGCCGTCGGTGAATTTGTGCTCGCGATTGGAAACCCATTGGGCTTGAGCCGCAGTGTCACGTTCGGCATTGTCAGTGCCGTCGGACGAGCCGATGTCGGCGTCGCCGATTTCGAAGACTTCATTCAGACCGATGCCCCCATCAATCCCGGCAACTCCGGCGGCGCGCTGGTGACCCTCAATGGAGAACTGATCGGGATCAATACCGCCATCGCGAGTCCGACCAGTGGAAGTGTCGGGGTCGGCTTTGCCATTCCCAGCAATATGGCCAGGTCTGCCATGCAGAGCCTGCTCAAGACCGGGCGTGTGGTCCGTGGATTCCTCGGCGCCTCGACGCAAGATGTCTCCCCCCTGTTGGGCAAGGTCTTTCGCCTCCCTGATGTGAAGGGCGCGATTGTGACCGATGTGCAGGCGAAGGGCTCTGCCGAAAAAGCCGGACTGAAGCGCGGCGATGTGGTCGTGCGATTCGACGGGCGTGACATCATGGACAGCGGACATTTGCGGAATCTCGTGGCAGCCGCCACGATCGGGAGTAAGCACAAACTGGATCTCGTGCGCGAAAGTAAGCCCTATCAGGCTGAGCTGGTCGTCCAGGAGGCGCCGCGTGAACGGACCAAGAAGAGCCAGGCCCCATCGGCCTCAGCTGCCACGGCTCATCCTCTTGCCGGCGTCGTCTTCGACGATGTGACCGCGCCGTTGGCTCGGCAGATGGATCTGGCTGTCACGAGTGGAGTGGTGGTGACCGACATTGAAGAAGGTAGTTTAGCCGAATCCTCAGGCCTCCAGCCGGGCGACGTGGTGTTGGAGCTCAACCGTCAGCATATTCCCACCTTTGCCGTATTTCAGCGTCTGGCCGATCCGATGAAGCCCTCCGATCTCGTCCTGCTACTGATCAATCGGCAGGGGAACGTCATGTACATCCCGATTCAGGGCGAATAAGCGCGCGCGGGGCGGTCAGACCGCCTTACGTGCTCACGCAACGCGCACAGTCCGAGCCTTCCCGTGCGCCCTGCCTCGATGGGGCGCGAAGGGCGCAGGCACATAACAACCGTGCTCCTCCCATGCCCGCAGTTCGAGTAAATCCCCGCCCAAGGTCGCTCAAACGATAGATTCCAATCGAGTGTATCCCCGGTTAATTGTGACGATTCTGTATTGATTCGCGCGTTGTGTGATGCTACGTTTCTAGAAAACGTGCTACTGATGAGGCTGCCATGAAGAAGTTGATTCGATTCGGCGTGTCGTTGGACCATCATTTGCTCGATGCGTTCGATCTGCACATCAAGAAGCGCAAGTACACGAACCGTTCCGAGGCGCTGCGGGATCTGATCCGGGATAACCTGGTCGGGCAGGAGTGGGACGACGACAAGGAAACGGTCGGGACGATCACGTTTGTCTACGACCATCATGTGCGCGATCTGAGCAGAAAACTCACGGACATCCAACACCGCTACCAGCCGCTCATCTTGTCCGGGATGCACGTGCATCTCGATCATGACCATTGTTTAGAGGTGCTGGCGGTGAAGGGGAAAGGCTCTGTCATCAAGAAGCTTGCCGACATCCTCATCGGAACCAAGGGCGTCAAGCATGGGAAGTTGACCGCGACCACCACGGGAAAAGGGTTGAGCTGAGCCCCTTCGTGAATATCCTCAGTCTCCTCTTCCATCTCATCGCGCTGCTCTTCTTGGTCTCTGTGGCTCTTGCCCATGACCCCGACGCTGAGACAGTCGACGTTCCGGAAGTCACCGTCATCGGTGATAGGCCGGTCGCAGCCTCTTCCCAGCAGTTCATCCCGGAGAAAGAATATCTCTTGCAGCCTCAGGGCCGTCCGGCCCAAGTGTTGCGGTTGATCCCAGGCTTCATCGCGGTGGAACATTCCGGCGGGGCGGGGAAGGCCGACCAATATTTTCTGCGCGGGTTCGACGCGGATCACGGGACCGATGTGGCTTTTTTCTCCGATGGCATGCCGATCAACCTGCGCACCCACGCGCATGGGCAGGGATATACCGATCTGAATTTCATTATTCCAGAAACGATCGAAGGACTCGACGTGAACAAGGGGGCCTATCTCCCGGAATATGGCGACTTTGCCACGGCAGGAGCGGTGAACTTCAGGACGCGGCAGGTGGTGCAAGAGGGGGTGGTCCAGGCAGCCGGGGGGCAATTCGATACGCAGCGCTACATGCTCATGTTTTCTCCCACCAAGGATCGGGTGCGTACCCTGTTCGCCGCCGAGGGGTACTACACGAACGGTCCGTTTCAACAGGATAACCGCTATTTCCGGGGTAACCTGTTGGGGAAAATGACCACCAACCTGACCGGACGGGACGAACTGAGCCTGACCGGGACCTTTCACAAAGCGCAGTGGAATGCTTCTGGAGAGATTCCCTTGCGAGCGGTGCAGGATGGCTCGCTCGACCGGTTCGGCGCCGTCGATCCTTCGGAAGGGGGTAAGACGATGCGTAGCACCGTCAAGCTGAACTATCACTATGACACGACGTCGAACGGGCAGTTCTTTGCCAACGCGTACGGCCAGTACTATCGGATGGATCTTTTCACGAATTTCACGTTTTTCGCCAACGATCCCGTCAATGGCGACGGCATTCAGCAATCCGATCGGCGGGTGATGTACGGCGGCGATCTCGGATACAAACAGCGAGGCGACGTATGGGGTCTGCCAAGCATTGGGACCATTGGATTTCAAACCAGGGTCGACAACATCCACGCAAGACTCGGGACTCAGACGACAAGAACCCCGACCGGAGCGACGACGGACAGCGATATCCTGGAGGCGTCTTATGCGCCCTTCGTAAAAGCAGAGGTCCAACCCACGCCGTGGATGAGGTTGGTGGGCGGACTCCGCGCTGAAGCCTTCACCTTCGATGTGAGGAATCGCTGCGCGACTTGTGCAGAACAGCCTGCCGGACGGACGAGTTCCGGTATCGTCCTCCCGAAAGTGAACCTCATCCTGGGCCCCTGGGCCAGCACAGAATTCTTCGCCAACTATGGCGAGGGTTATCACAGTAACGATGCACGATCGGCCGTCGCACCAGGGGCCTCACCCCTTGCGCGAGCCAAGAGTTATGAAGTCGGTGTCCGGTCGAAACCCTGGGGAGCTGGAGGCGTCGAGTTGACCGCAACCATCTGGCGATTAGATCTCAAGTCTGAATTGGTATTTGTCGGAGATGAAGGGACGACAGAAATCCGCGGCGCGAGCAAACGCGAAGGCGTGGAATTCGCCGCGCGGGGGCAAGTCTGGGGTCCGCTGTATTTCAACGGCAGCGTGACCTATACGAAGGCGGAGTTTCGCAACGGAGATGCCATTCCATTGGCGCCGGAGGTCACGGCCTATGGGGCGCTGTTGTTGCGTTGGCCCGAAGGCCTGACCTCGCAGCTGCAAGCGACCTATCTCGGCGTGCGGCCGCTCACAGAGGACCGGAGCATCAAGGCTCCCTCATGGATTGACTTCGACCTCTCGGAGCGTTATCAACTGCCGATCAAGATGTCCCATGGCCGCATGGAGGCGTTTTTCTTTATTCAGAACCTCTTCAATACCAAGTGGGAGCAGGCCACCTTCGCCTTTGCCTCTCAGTTGCGGAGCGAGCCGGCGCCGGTTAATGGGATTCACTTTGTGCCGGGGAATCCAAGGACATTCATGGGTGGCGTGGCCTGGTACTTCTAGTCGACCGCTGAAAACGACTTCCAACTTCGTTCTCGTCTCGAACGCATCCTCAACGTACCCAGTAGGGTACGCTTCCGGTGCATTCTTCGCCTGCGGCCTTGTTGGAAGCTCGTTTTGAGCGGCTGCTTTTTCGACTGAAATAATCTCCAACTGCATTCTCGACTTGAACCCATCCTCAATGTACCCTGAGGGAAGATTGAGGATATTGGCGTCGCCTGCTGCCTCGCTGGATGACCATTTTGAGCAGCCTATAGTTGGCTCATATGAAGACAAAGAGCAGAATTCTTCCACGTTGTTATTTCAGTCGCCCGACGGTTACGGTTGCGCGCTCGCTCATCGGCAAGTATCTCGTGCGGGCGATCGAGAGTCGTATCCTTGCCGGGAAGATCGTCGAAGTGGAGGCCTATGTGGGGCCGGAGGACAAGGCCTGCCATGCGTCGAAAGGGAGAACGCAGCGGACGGATGTCATGTTTGGTCCGGCAGGGGTTGCGTATGTGTACCTCATTTACGGGATGTACCATTGTCTGAATGTGGTGACGGAGCGGGAGGAGTTTCCTTCCGCGGTCTTGATCAGGGCGATTGAACTTGATGGGGAATTGATCGATGGACCGGGGCGGCTCTGTCGTACGCTGCAGATTGATCGGAGCCTCAACTGCGCAGACCTTACGGAAGGCGAATCACTCTGGTTCGAGGATCGCGGGGTAGTGCTGAAACGAGGGGATCTGGGGATTCATACACGCATCGGTGTCGACTATGCGGGAGCATGGGCCAAGAAGCTGTGGCGATTCAGGTTACGTACGGTCACAGCCTCCGCGAAGGCAGGGCGCACAAAAAAACAGGGGGGCGGCGGATCAATCCGGCGCCCCCCTGCGATATCTGAGTGAGTCGTTGGACTACTCGATCTTACGATCGGCCCCAATTTTCGTGGCAGAGGTGACCGGGGGAGCGATCTTGATCTGAGGGCCCTGGACGTTTGGAAGGCGGCCTGCACCCTGGCCTTCGGTGATTCGCGCATTATCAGACTTGTTCAGGTGCTGTTCGCTGTGCTTGATGGAGTTCGTGGACTTCTGCAACGTGGCTTCCCCACGTGCATCCGACTGGCCTGGATCGTTGGCGGTTGGCTGGCCCGTCACAGGGCTTCCGCTGTTCTTCATCGGATAGCCTTCATGCTTGGGGAGGAGCGAAGGATTCGCAGAGGCCATCGACAACGCAAACAGGACGCCGGAGACGGTCGCAACAGTACCGATTACGATCTTCATGAGCCTACTCCTTTGAATGATGGTGGCCGGAGAAAATGCGTTTTAGAATACAGGTTCAAATCAAGTGGCGACAATCATAGCCAGGGGGGGGTGGCGCTGTCAAGGGCGAAGAAGGGGGGAGCCGCCAGACGGTCCTTCTTGCTCGCCGACCGCGCACGATCAGAATGTGCTCGGTCGATGCGCGCAGTGAAAGGACTGTCTGGCGGCTCCCCTAGGGAAGGTGGGGGGATGAGAAGGATGGGATGGGGATGGGATGGGGCGGATGGCCTGTCGGGGCTCCTGTGCTCGCGCAACGCGCGGCCTAGGAAGGCCCTCGTTGGACGCGCGCAGTGGGAGCCACAAGCAGGCCGCCCTCCAGTGAGAGGCGGTGTGAGCGTGGAAGGAGTATGAGAGGGCAGCCCAGTCGTCCTCCTGCTCGCGGAACGCGCACGATAGGAATGTGCTCGTTCGACGCGCGCAATCGAGGATCGACCAGGCTGCCCTTCGAAATGCACTAGGGAGTTGAAGTACTGCGCGCAGTAAAGGCCAGCCTCAGCCATTTACCTAAAGAAAGGCACGGGGGCTCCTTAGTGACGTTATGACAGCAATGATGTACAGTCATGCCCTCAACTTCGGCTCTGAAGGCGTTTGCAGTCCGCTGGGCGGATTGTGAGCCTCCTGACGGAGGCGCTGTTATGCGGATCCGCATAAGATATTGGGCTAACTGCCAGAAGAACTGCAACTGACTGAAACGGTAGAGTTTGTCGCGTATGTTTCAGGAGAGCCAATGGCGTGTTATGCGTATGGAAATTGGCGGATCCTGCTCTTATGCGGGTGCGTCGAAACGTTGTTCGGCATAGATAAGGAATACCGAGATGAGCATCATTCATGTCAACCAGATTAAGAGCCATGTTACGCGTCTTTTCGACGGCAAGATCGACATGACTAATGCTGGCAAGCCGGGCCCGGATTATGACAATCAGTTTCTTACACGATCGCTCGCAGCCTATGCCCTTCACTATCTCTCGGGCGCGGAAACACTGAATTGCGCCAAAAGCATAACCGACGGCGGAAACGACAACGGGATCGATGCGATCTTCTACCACGAGTCCGAGAAGCGCCTCTACATTGTTCAGTCAAAGTGGATTCATGACGGCAGTGGCGAACCTTCCAACGGCGACATGAAGAAGTTCATTGCGGGCGTGACAGACCTCTTCAACATGCGATTTGAACGGTTCAACACCAAAGTGATCGCCATGAAACCAACGCTGCTTCAAGTCCTTAACGATCCACAATCCACGTATAGCATTGTGGTCGCCTACACCGGAATCAATACACTCGCAGAGCCATCCCGACGTGATCTCGATGATCTTAAGTCAGAGATGAATGATGCGAGCGAAGTGCTGACCGTGACAACACTGAATCAATCTGGACTGCACGGATCGCTGACAGCACGCCTTGCCGGAGAGCCAATCAACGTGGACCTCGTACTAAAGTCGTGGGGCAAAATGGACTCACCGCACACGGCGTATTACGGACAAGTCGCTGCAGAGATCATAGCAGAGTGGTGGAGCAAGTATGGAGATCGGCTATTCGCGCGTAATCTCAGAAGTCTTCTTGGGGATACCGAGGTGAACATGGAGATTCGGCAGACCATTGACGAGTCCCCGGAGAGCTTCTGGTACTTCAACAACGGCATCACGATTATCGCGGGCAAGATCACGAAAACCATGGCCGGTGGCGGAGGTACGGACTTTGGAACATTTCACTGCGAGAGTATCAGCGTCGTCAACGGCGCTCAGACCGTCAGTACAATTGGACGTCATGCTCCGAAAGCAGCACAGAAAGTCGCCCTCGCATTTGTCCCGCTCCGCGTCATATCTCTGGAGAAGGCGGATGCAGCTCTTGGAACGGCGATCACCAAGACGAACAATCGGCAAAACCGGATCGACAATCGTGACTTCGTCACCCTTGATCCGGAACAATCTCGCCTACGTGCGGATCTTGGGGTGGATGGTATTGCATACAATGTCATTCGGTCTGAGTCTGTCTCGCGCACAGACAAGTCGTTTGACCTCGTCGAAGCAACTACTTCTCTCGCGTGCGTCTCCGGCAAGCCCAGTCTATTCGTACAGTTGAAGCGCGAAATTGGAAAACTCTGGGAGGACATCAACCGCGCACCGTACAAGGAGCTTTTCAATCCCACGATAAGCAGCCTCTTTTTGTGGCGCTCCGTGCAGCTGCAGCGCTTGATTGATCGGAGCCTTGATTCAATGGCAATTCATGATGTCCTTGCAGGCCGTGACCTTGCACTGGTTGTTCACGGAAACAGGATGATTGCTGCCATGGTCTTTCGGGCCCTACCGACTGGGCGATTCGGGGACCCAGCATTCGACCTCGGAGCGGCTTTCACCGATGCTCAAGCACTGAACGCTGTTCGTACTGCTTACTCACGACTCAAGAGCGAATTGGACGCGACATATCCGAACGCGATTATCCCAACCCTTTTCAAGAATATGACGAAATGTACCGAGCTATTCGCGAAATCGAAGTAGGATTGTCGAACAACCGGCTGGAACTGACCTTCGGGTCGCCGCGCGCCCATTCGGCAGCTCAACCGGAACGTCACGCGTAAGAATGGGCAGGATGAGTATCTCCGCAGGATGCTCAAAAAGCCTGTCCAGCAAGGCCGCAGTCGATGAACGCACCGGAGGCGTAGCCTTGGGCTACGTTGAGGATGCGTTCGAGGCGAGAACGATGCTGGCGGGATTTTTCAGCGTCCTGCCCGGTTAGGCTGGGCGGCGTGTGGGCGGCCGGCGTCCGCGTCCTCGATAGGACGGACCACGGCTGAGACCGGGGAGGCGGATAGTGACGGTGGTGCCTTCGCCAGGCGCGCTGCCAATGGCGATGGAGCCGCCATGTTCTTCGACGATCTTCTTGACCGTGGCGAGACCGAGGCCTGTGCCGGCCCGCTTCGTGGTGAAGAAGGGCTCAAAGACCTTGTCGACGATTTCAGCGGGAATCGGGGCTCCGTCGTTCTTGATGAGGATCTGATCTTCCACACCACGTCCGGCGCGATGCTGGGTGACTTGAATGTGGAGATGGCCGCCTGGGCTCATCGCCTCACCCGCATTCTTGAAAATACTGAGAAAGACTTGCTGGAGTTTGGATTCGTCGCCACGGACCGGCGCGATCATCGTCGCATAGTCCTTGGTGACCTGGATTCTGGTGACTTCCAAGTCGGTCGCGACTACGGTGAGCGCACTCTCGATGACTTCGGGGATGCGGAGGAGCCGTCGATTCAGCTCGAGCGGTTTGGCAAAGTCCAAAATCTCGTTCAGAATGGCTTCGACGCGGATCAAATCGCGCATCGCATTCTCGACGCGCGTCTGGGGGTCGAAGTCGAGGATGCCTTCACCCGTGACTTCTTCCAGTTGAGCGCGGATCGAGGCAAGCGGCTCACGCACTTCTGTGGCTAGGAACATGCTGAATTCGCCGATGGCGGCCTGCCGCTCTTGCTTTCTGATGATGGGTTCCGAGGGACCGGGGGCAACAGCCACTCCTGGTGCGCCTTCAGGGCTCGTGGCAGGGGCCACGCTGATCGGCGCCGGTGCCGGAGCCTGGAGGATGTCCGCGATTTTGACGATAGAGGGTTCAAGCGTACGGGCATCCGTCTGCTGGTAGCGTCCGGCTTCTTTCGAGGCCAGCGTAATGGTTCCGCCCACTTGTCCCCGGACGAAGAACGGGACGACGAGTGAGGAGAGCAGCCGGTCCTTGAAGAGATATTTGTGATCGAGGAATCGCCCCTGTGTGGAGGCGAGATCGTGATCCACACGTGGCTTCCGATGGCGGACCGCCCATCCGGAGGCTGAGCTGTCGAGCGTGAGGCGGTGGCCCGGTTTCAGATCTTTCTTGCTGTCCTTCTGTTCGCTCTTCAGATCGCCGGCCATGCCCAGGACTTCGACATTGCCAGCCAGGGGATCGTAGTGGCAGGCCCAGATGCGATCGTAGGCGACATATTGGTTCGCCTCCGTCAGGACGGCAATAATCTTGTCTTGGAGTTCCGGTGTCAGCTGCGAGACCGGCGCCGCAAACATCTCTGCGGGGGACGGTGGCGGAGGGACCGGCTCATGCGCGACATAGGGGCGGCTGAGCACGACATTCATATCGAACAGGCCTTCGCGATCCAGCGCTTTGGTGATCTCGTCGCTGGCCTGCTCCATCAAGGTTTTTTCTTTTTTCGCGAACGTGGCGCTTTCTTTCCGTCCGATGACGAGAAAGCCGTACGTCCGGTTCTTATGCCGCAGGGCCACCGCAAGCATCGATTTCGCGCCAGGGGTGATCAATCGGAGGCGAATCGTGCGCCCCTCTTCCTGATCGCTTGAGGGAGAGGCGGCAGCAATCGCGGGAGCCGAGAGCGTCCGGAGGATTGCTTGCGTATCGCGAGGGGTAAAGCCTCGCGCGGCATGGCCGACCAACGGGCCTTGGTCCCGGTGGAACACGGCGGCAAGCGCAGCGTCGACCGGCAGGTCGTTGAGCACGGACGTCAAGGTCCGCTGGAGATGCGTCTCGGGAATTGGTTTGCTGTGTGGAGCTGTGGGTGTCATTCGTGAGTTAGGGTGGTCAAGCGGGCGCATTGTAACAACGCGCGACAAGCAATTCAATGAAAAGGAATAGGCCCCGCTATTCTTCTGGATTAATGATCTTCGGCGGACGTTGCTGGAATGTCTGATGCGGCTCAGGCGGACGGGGGCCGGAGGTCGAGGCGTTGAGGATCGTGGTCACGAGGCTGATCACGACCGCGCCTCCGACAGCCGGCCAAAATCCCGCAACGGTAAATCCTTTCACCAGATAGGCGGTGAATTCGAGGAGGAGCGCGTTGACCACGATGAGAAAGAGCCCCAGCGAGAGGACGATCAAGGGCAGGGTCAGCACAAAGAGGATGGGCCGGACCAGGACGTTCAGAAACGTGAGCACGAGGATCGCGGCGATCCCGGCAGGGAGCGAGTCCACCTCAAGGCCCGGCACGATCATGACTGCCAGGAAGACCGCGATGCCCGTAATGAGGACTCGTATTGCCGCGGCGCGAATCCCGCCGTTCAAGTAGTAGTTATTGAGCTCCCGTGTCATGTGAAGCTGTTGCATCGATCACCTTACTGTACCTGAATTTGCTGGACGGGGGCCTGTACGCGTGTGGCTGAGGAGAAATTGATTTCAACGGCCCGCAATACTTTTTGTTCCTTCGTGGCCTCGATCACGACCCGATCGCCGACGACCGGCAGGTTCGAGCCCTTCAGATTGCCCTTTTCCTTGAACCGGGTCTGTTTGTTCACCTGCACATCCACGGTTTTCCCTTTGGGGGTTTTGACCTCGACATGGGTCGCGTCGATGGCCGTGACGGTGCCCAGGACATGTTGGCCTGTGCCGTGGGCGAAGGCCGTGGTGGCCATGAAGCTGAACAGACACACAAGAATACTACGATACATCATGATAGTTCAGTCCTTTGTCCTGGAAGATAGATCTCAGTGGTGATGCCCACTTTCCGGTCGTTGTGCTGCACGGTCGTCTCCCTGGAGGAATTGGTCGTAGGCGGCTTCTTCCTCCAGCTCTTGTTTCGTCTTGGGATTCAGGCCCTTCATCTGATCGAGTTCTTCCGGGGTCAGTTGCGGGAGATGGCGGATGAAGTGAACCAGCTTCCAACTGTCCATATCTTTACTCGGGTCGCCTTCTCCCCAGGCCGGCATCGCGGTAAAACGAATGCCGTTGTGGATGACCCAGAAGAGTTCGCCGTCCGACATCGATTGCGTGTCGGCCAATCGGAGGTCCGGCGCTTTGGGGTACACATTCTTGCCGATGGGTGTCTGGCCGCTCCCGTCGTTGGCATGGCAGCCCGCGCAATGGTCGGCGAAGTGGGCCAACCCTTCCTTCAAGAGGTCGGGGCTGAACGGGACCGGGTTGGGGCTGTTCCGTTGCTCGATGGGGATGGCCAGGTGGCGAATCTGGCGGGCCAGAAACACCTCGATCGCATGGGGTTCCGTNNCGTTTACTATACAAAGTCTTTCGTCCGATTGCCACCGGGTCATGCTGTCGGGGAGGCGCTCCGCGATCGTGCGAGGCGACGCATCAGTAGAATGAGGATTGGCAGATGCATCAGCAGTCCACTCATCCCCATGAACGGTTCGCCGATCCAGAA
>CXWL01007016.1_pt1 | contig 17494 bp, 13 predicted proteins | sample 590931 | NCBI WGS metagenome assembly CXWL01 (sample SAMEA3498368, study PRJEB10139) | groundwater metagenome | biome: water well; material: biofilm material | place: Germany | collected 2015-04-27 | reverse complement strand
TGCGCGCACTGCGCATGCTGGCCAAGGTCGGAGATATCGAGAAGAATGCGCCTATCCCGTGCCGTGTGATAGCCGGCAACAACGCCATCGAGATTTCGCTGGCCGAAAATATCGCGCGCGAAAACCTCCTGGCTTGGGAAGAACTGGACGCCTACAAACGGCTCATCGAATGCGGCGAAGGACCAGAAGCCATCGCCGCGCGCTTCGGGGTCTCTCCTGCCCATGTCGCCCGCAGGCTGAAACTCGCACGCGTGAGCCCACGTCTGATCGAAGCGCTGAAACGCGAGGAAGCTACCCTCGACCAACTCGCCGCGCTCGCCTTCAGCGACGATCACGCCGCCCAGGAGAAAGCGTTCTTCGAGGCCCCGAACTGGGCGCGCACGCCAGAGCGTTTGAAAGCCCAGCTCGCGCAAGCCCATGTCCAGGAGACCGACAAGCTCGCGCGTTTCGTCGGCATCGAAGCCTACCAGGCCGAAGGCGGAACCATCGTCTCCGATCTGTTTGCGGAAGCCAATGGCGATGACACCCGCTATCTCAGCGATCGCGATCTTCTGGTGCGGCTTGCCGCCGCCAAGCTTCAGCCCATCGCCACTGCCACCCACGACGAAGGCTGGGCTTGGGTGGAGACGGCAATCGATGGCGTGGCCTGGGCGCAATTTCCCGAGCGCGTCCGCGAACATCGCCGCGAGCTCAACGAAGCAGAACGCGCCGAGCAGGATCGACTGCTCGCCAAACTGGACCAAACCGAAGACGAGGCCGAGATCGCGCAGATCGAAGCCGCGCTCGACGCCTTCGCGCTCTCGCACTGGGCGCCGGAAGAAGTCGCGCTCGCCGGCGCCATCGTCTGCCTGAGCCACAATGGCGAACCTAGAATCGAGCGTGGGCTTGTCAGAGCCGAGGACGCCAAGGCGCTCAAATCTCTGCGCCGCAAACTCGCCAAGCCCGATGAAGGCAGTGGCGGCGATGGCGACAGCGCGGTTACGACCATGCCCAAGCCACGCCTGTCAGCCAAGCTGGTCGACGAACTCATGGCGCACAAGACCTTGGCCCTGCGCGCCGAACTTGCGGCGCAGCCAGACCTGGCGTTGCGGATCACGGTCTTTGCTCTGGCGGCCAACGCCTCGAGCGAGCTTGGCCCGTTGTCGCTGATCCGCATCCGCATCGATGAAGCCGATGCGGCAAGGCACATCACCCGGATGGAGAGCAAAGCGCCGGCTGCTTACGCTGAATTGTTCGATGCATGGCGAGAGCGACTGCCATCGGACAGCATCGCGCTGTGGTCGTTCATCGCTTCGGCCGACATGACCACCTTGCTCGAATTGCTTGCGGTCCTGGCGGCGCCCGCGATCGAACTTCGCGCCGGGCGCGGCGAGCACATCGCCGACCTTCTCTGCCAAGCCGCGAACCTCGACATGAGCAAGTATTGGGCCGCCACCCCGGAGAGCTATTTCGAGCACGTGCGCAAGGATGTTCTCATCGATGCGATCCTGGAGGAGAAGCCAGCGCTCGCCCGCATCAAGCTCGACAAGGCGCCGAAGGCGGAACTGATCGCGCGCGCCAAGCGCATGTTCAAGGGCTGCGCTTGGCTGCCCGAGCCGCTGCGTTCGCATGCACCCGTCGGCGTCGGGCCGCACGCCATCGCCGCTGAATAGGCGGCGCTCCCGGCGAAGGTCCGATCCCTTCGTCGGGACGCTCTGGCGCCAATCGCTAGAGAGGAGCTAAGCGGGGGGAAATGGCGCTGGCCAAGCGGAAGCCTCGACGCTGCTGTGGCGAGCCGGTCCACCCAGGGCGGAGCTTGTAAATGCTCGCGCGCTTCGCCGAACTCTAAACAAGGGAGCGGCTCTTGTCCTCGGGAGCGGCTCTTGTCCTCTCGTCAAGGTGGGTACATACCCACGCCCCTAACGGACCGCACGCGCCGCTGCTCATTCATCTCCTCCGATCGCCCTCATACGGCGCTCTCCACCGCTCATGAGGCCTTCAATAACTGGCAGGCGATGGCGGTGGAGAACGAAAAATGGAGACCGACCTCGCCACAATACAACGCGCCCATCTTGCGAGCCGCTTTGCTGACCGCGATGGGCGAGAACTCGCGGAGCTGTTGCGCGCAGAGTGGGGAACAAACGAGACGGCGCTCGCGATTGCAGCCCTTAAGCAATCAGCACTTCGGCTGTCTATCCTTGCCCGACATTGCCGACTTGCGGCCAAGCTCCTCAGGACGTGATCATCACGGAACCCGCTTCGCAGAACGCGAAGCACCTCGTGCCCTAAGGTTGACGGTGGTTGAGCGACGCCAGCCGCGAGCGGTGTCATAGCCCCAGTCGCCGCTCGCGCCGCTCCCGCGCGCCAGAAAATCGCGCCGGCCCAACGTGTTGTAAGCGCAATCCGCCAACAGCGACGCACCCGACCCCCCCGTTCTCCGCGACCCGGCAATAGGTTTTCGGAAGGGACAGGTAGATTTTAACCCGTTTTCTTCTACCCGTCGTTCGGGTAGAGTCAATCGCGCTGGTTCAGAGCGGGAGTATTTGGATGGCCGTGATCGATCAGGTTTCGACGACGGCCATGGACACCAGAGACGAAGGCTTCTTCAAAGCGCTGGGCGCGCGCCTCACCGCCGCCCGCAACGCAGCCGGCATGACCCAGGTCGAATTGGCCGGCGCGCTCGACGTGCCCCAGCAGACGCTGGCCCATTACGAGACGGGCCGCTCGCGCATCCCCGTGGACACCCTCTTAGAGGCCTCGCGCATCCTGCGCTTCTCCATCGACGACATGCTCGCCGGTAGCGGCGCAGGCCGCTCCAAGCGCGGGCCAGCCTCCCGCCTGGAGCAGCAGCTCGACGCCATCGCCCAGCTCCCCAAGGCCAAGCAACGCGTCGTCTCCGACATGCTCGACGGCCTGCTCGCCCAGCAGCGCTGAGGCGCCCATGAGCGATCCCCGCCCGCCAAAGCCGCCCAAGCGCGAGAGGCTGGCTCCCGATCACGACAAGATCGACGGCGCCGTGCTCGCGCTGCTGCTCTTGGGCGAGCACGATTACCAGCGCGTCTGGAAAAGCTTTGACTGGGACGCCATGGAACGCCTCCACGCCAAGGGCATGATCTCCGAGCCCAAGGGCAAGGCCAAATCCGTCGTGCTCACCGACGAGGGCCGCGCCGAGGCCGAGCGGCTGTTCAAGCTGCTCTTCGCCAAAGCCTGATCGTCGTCGCTGATCGCTTCATCCCATGAAGCGGATCGAGCCTTCGATCCGCGTCCCCAGCCCTGGCGACGGACGCTCGCGCGGGTCAATCCCCAAAGCCCGCCAGGGGCGGCGCGCGCAGCGCGAAGCGGGGTTGACGCGCGCGAGCGGCCGGCGCACCTCGCGATGCGCGACTCTGATTTGTACAATTCGCCAACAAAGCGCGAATTCCCGCACCGCGCGCGCACCGTGCGGGCATCCCCAAACACCGTGGATTGTTCGACGTGCAGACAGTGACTTACATGAAATGTGAGTCACGTCCTTTATCTTGCACTCCGACTCACTTTGAGGTGCAGGCGATTTTCCCCGCTCGGATTCACGTCTTCGATGTATGCCCAGAGGCTATTGCCTGTCTTCCGGTGTCGCCAACAGATAGCGCTACTGCAGAGCCGAGCGCACCTCGACCGCGCGATGGCCGAGTATGTCCGGCGGTGAGTATCACCTTTCCCAACCTCAGTTGTAATAGCCAGCGCGGAAGGCCAGCACACTCTCAACACTCGCGGTTGGGTTATCTTTGGCTAGAGGCGCATAAATGCTAACGCCAGCCTCATAAGCGATGACACCATCATTTTCCCTTTTGATCTGTTTGCCGAACCCCGCCAGCGAACGAGCAGCGGTTTCGAAATCTAGTTTGAGAAGATCGATACCGTTAATCGTTGGCGCAGCCGGCGAGGACATTTCCACCGCTTCAAGTTCTCCCTCTGAATCATAATAGCAAAACATGCCTAACTGATCGAAGTAGTCGCACGGGAATGCTGCTTGCGGGGAGCGCTTGAATGACCGGAAAGACGATCCAACTCGGCGTCTCACCTCGTCAGGGGACATTCCAAACTCGACATTTCCAACGCCCTTCAGAGGAATGATCGAAAAATCCATCACCAGTGGCCCTCGTCTCGGCTATAGCCCAGCATTTGTTCAATTGCGTCATCATATCTATTGCCGAATTTTCCGGTAATGTCATCGATATCCATCTGTTGAGCAGACCGGAAATCGCCTTGAGCAATTAGATCTGCCTGCACTTGACGATACGCGCGAGCTTCCCTGGAATTCCCCCAACTAGCCGTTAGCCGGTGATCATCGATTGTCATCGCGATCGACGGGCCTTCTCCTGTCGAGAGCGGGCTAATTGAGTCAGCGGGCGAGTGGTGCGCTTCGTATCCATCGATGCCTCTGACGTCCCGATAAGCTCCCCCGCGCTGAACAACTGTATCCCCGGCGATTTGTCGGACTCCAGTTCGGGCCATCACAGCAGGCGAGCCCGCGCCCATGCTCAGAACCACCTCAGCCGGTCCCTGCCACGATTGCGGCACGCCAGCGGCAGTCATGACGTTCTGGAGCGGCGTGGTGTGGGGCTGACCGTTCCACATCGTGCCGAAGCCGGCCTGGGCGTTCCCGGCGCCGTTCCAGAGCAAGAAGGCGCTACCGGCCGCGACTGGAATGCCGAAGCCGAATTCGCTAGTCGCGCCCCCTCCCACAACGCCGACTATGCCTACGACGCCTTCAGCGACCCCGAATACACCCTGGGCCGCTCCGCCAAGGCGGACAAGCGGCTGGTTCTGCTGGAACCACTGCCGCATCTGAATGCCGGCGTTGGCGGCGGGATAGTAACTGGGACTGGGTGCAAGTTCGGTGTGGCGTCCGCGCTCTGTCCAACCGTTATAAAACGCCACAGCGCCCCGGCGAGCGCGCTCACCCGTGACGACAATCACGTCGTAGCCGTCCCCTACAGCTTCCCGCGCGTCATCCACCGCCGCCGCCACGGCCGCTGAATTGGCCCTATTCAAGCCCATGTTGCGAACATCGAAATGGCCGTTATCGAAGCCGAAGAAATCGCCGACCCCGGCCACAAAGTTGTCCCACCAGCTGCGGCGGTGTTGGGCGCCGCCGCACGCGAGCGCAACCGAGCCGTCGAGCACGTCAGCTCCTGGCCCGCCCGCCAGCGTGTCCTCGCCATCCTNNCGCCACGACCGAAGCCGCCGCTGGATATCTGCCCAGCCACAGCGTTCCCGATGGTTTGCCCGAATCTAATTGCCCTGACGCACTCGGCTCTATTTTTGCGGCCTTCTCTTTGATGCGCTTCAGCTTTTCATCGCGGGTCGTGTGCAGGTCGGTTTTCTAAGCCCCGACGCGGTTTTTCGGTGTGATGGTGAGATGGCTTTAGACGCGGGTTCGGTGTGTTGATGCACACGCGTGAGAGGCGATTTCGATGAGACAGATTCACTTGCAGGCCGGATACAGGTCTTAGGGCAAGTTAAAGGCGCGACCTGCGGTCACGCGAAGCGCTTGCTCCGCAAGCGTTTTCCACGACCCGTATCCGAGCGCGCAGGTCGTGCGCGACCCGTGAGTGTAGCGGCGCACGACCTGCGTGCGGGACACGCTGGCGCGTGTGTTGATGTAGTGAGATTCGCGCGCATAGCGCGCGACAAAGGCTTTGCGAGGCTCACCAAGAAAGGGCTCTCGCCTTTCCTCCGCCCCCTGCTCTCTCACGGATGGCGCCGTGCAGCGTGTGAGCGCAAGGCACGCTTCGCTCTTCGGCCTTGCCCTCACACGCCGCCCGTCGCTTCATCATCCGCGCGCAGGCGGCTCCGAGAAAGGCTCTTCGATGTGCCCCCTACACATCTGCGATGTGAGGCGCACACGGCCATGGAGGGCGATCAGTGGCGATTGCGGGCCATCGTGTCGGCACGGCTTGTCGCGCGTTGCATTGTTTCCCGACGTTTCCGGTTGTTTCCGCGCACCCTGCTTGTGAGGTGCGTCCGCGCTTCGGCGCAAATCCTGTCAAGTGGGTCTACGGAGATTTCATCTGGGTTGGCGCTACCCGGTTTAGGAGTAAGCGCCCTCCTCCTCGGCTTCGAGATCGAGCTGCGCCAGCAGCGCGTGCGCCGCGTCGTCATTGTCGATGGCGATAGAGCCGTCGCCATTCAAGAGCGCCGCGCCCTTCGGCGTTGGCAGCTTGGCGGGGTGCGTCGCCGAGTGGATGGCCTTCAGGGCTTTGATCGACACCTGCGTATAAATCTCCGTCGTGGAGAGTTCCTGGTGGCCGAGCATGGCCTGGATGAAGCGGATGTCGGCGCCGTTCTCCAGCATGAGCGTCGCCATCGTGTGCCTGAAGAGATGGCAGGCGCCGCGCTTGCCGATGCCGGCCTTCTCGATCGCCGCGCGCGCGATCTCGGCGAGGCGATTGGGTTTGAAGGCCTGGCCGTTGACGTTCAAAAAGAGCGTGCCGTCATCGGCGCCGCTCGTATATTCGTCGCGCACGTCAGCGATATATTTGTCAATCCACAGCAAGGCCCGCTCGCCGATCGGGATCATGCGATCATGCTTGCCCTTGCCTTCCCGCACCATGATGACGCCGCGCTCGCGGTCGAGATCGTAGAGCTTCAGATCGATCAGCTCTTGGCGCCGGACGCCGGTCGAGTAGAGCGTTTCGAGCATGGCGCGGTCGCGCACGCCGGCCGGCGTCGATGTGTTGCACGCCGCCATCACGGCTTCAGCTTCCGGCGCAGTCAGGATGGTGCGCGGCAAGCGCCGCCCGACGCGCGGCATGTCGAGGTCGGAGGCCGGGTTGTAGAGGATGTAATTCTGCTTCGCCGCCCACGCGAAAAAAGCTTTGAGCGGCGTCGTGTGCGCCATCTGGCTGCGCGGCGTCAGCGGGCTCCCATCCTTCTTGCGGTGCAGATAGAGATGGCGCTGCCAGCGCTCCAGGACGGGCTTGGTGACATCCTGCGGGCGGATCAGGCCGCGCTCCGCGCACCAGGCCGCAAAAGCTCTCAGCGTGCGCTCGCGGCCGGTCACGGTGTGCCACGAGTATTGCCGCTCTTCCTGCCAGCGGGTGAAGCGCAAGATGTACGCCCACATCGAGTCGGGGTTTCCCGCCGCCGCGCCATCGGGCGGCGTCATCGGATGATAGATGCCGTGACGCTTTCGTTTCTTCGGCGCTTGGCCCTTCGCGCGCCGTGGCATTACGACTGCGCCTCAGCATACGACGGCTCAGCATTTTCCGCGCGCGCGTCCTGCGATTCCGCATCGGTTTCGATGTTTTCTTCCGATGCGGTTGGCGTTGTTGCGATTTCGGCGATTTCACCGCCCCGACCGGGGTCCGACTTGGGGGCGGCCACGCGCCGACCGCGCCCCGACCGCGCACGCTTTTGCCCCGACCGCTCCGCATCATAGTTCAAGATTTTGGGGTGCTCGGCTTCACGCTCGATCGCCGCGACATCGGCGAGCCCCATCACGAAGCGCGCGCCGTCCTCGCCTTCACCGTCGTACAAAAGCTCGTATTCAAAGGCCGCGCCCCAGCGCACGCGGTGCGCGATCACGTAATCGAGTTCGACCAGGCGCGAGAGATGCACCTTGGTTTGCGTGTCGCCCCAGCCGGTGACGGCGCGCATCTGACGCCGGCCAAAGCGCAAATCGCTGCGGCGCAGATTCTTCTGCAAGGTCTCCGCGCTCACCCAGGCGTGCAAAATATCGAGCAAGCGCCGCGTCTGCGGCGGCAATTCATCGAGGGTGCGCCCCAGCACCTCGCGCGCGAGCGTGTTGGCCAGCGCGATGTCTTCGCGCGTGGCTTCGACATAGCGCACCAGCTGGCCGCGATGTTCGACGGTTTTGATTTCGCGCTGATGCTGATGCAGCAAAGCGATGGCGCGGATGAGCGCCAGATATTTCATGTGGTCGCGCCGGGTGCGGGTCTTGTCATCCAAAAAGCTGAGCTGGCGCGCGTAAGGATTGACGACATTGAGGCGTTCGAGGAGGCCCTGGGCGTTGCGATGCACGGAGAGGATGGCCTGGCGATCTTCGTTCGCCAGCATCCCCTCCAGCGTTTCGCGCTGGCGCTGCATGTCGTGGATGGCGCGCGTTTGCTCGCGGCTTTCGTTCACGGCAAGGACGAGACAGCGATTCATCAGCTCTTCGTCGAGATCGATCGCCGTCGTGGTCATGAAGAGCATCACGGGGCCTTCGACGCGATATTCCTGCGTCACCAGCAAGCCCGTGGTCGGGTCTTTGCCCGTGCTGGCGATGGTCACTTCGCCGTCCGATTGGAGCAGCTTCAGCGCATACGATGCGTGTTCGGCCCCCTCCTCCTCCGCAATGGCGAGGATCCGATGTTTCAGATCCGTCGCGCCCATGTAATAAAGACTCTGCCCAGTCATCGCGCTGTAGCGGATGGCCGCTTCAGGCGGCATCAGCGCCAAGATGGCGTCCATCAGCGACGATTTACCGGCGGCGCTGCTCGACTGGATGATCAGCGCCAGCGGCCGATCCAGCAGACGCGACACACAGGCGAGATAGCCGACGATGGTGTTGGTCTCTTCGCCGACGATGCCGCACGATGCAAAGTCGCGGCGGATGCGGCCGACCAGATCGCCGTCGCGCAGCAAGGCCAGCGCTTCGTCGCGTTGTTCGTCGCTGAGGGTTGGGCGGTTCTCCTGCTTCAAGCTCTGCGCCAGCTCGGCGTCCTGCAGCGCTTCCAGCTTCAAGAGGATGCGCCCGAGGTCCTGCTTTAGCACGTCCTCGGCGACGGCGATCTCGATGCCCGCCTGCTTCACATAGGTCGCACGCGCTTTCGCGTTGTAGAGGTCGAGCGTATCGACATGGAAGCGTCCGCCGGACGGTTCGGCCGCGTTCGCATCATCGACGCGCGACACCAGCAGATTTACTTTCATGGTGTCGACCGCCAGCGGCTTCTTCCAGCCGCGCACGCGATAGCGGCGGTCGGCAAAGACGAGCACGATTTCCGCATCGCTCTCGCTTTGCGGCGTGTCGTGCTGCGGCCCCGCCGGCAGCGGCGATGCGCGCGACGGCTCGGGGAGTTGTTCGGGTTCGTCCTTCGCCAGCGGCGCAAAGCCGATCAGCCCATCCGGCGCCGATGCAGGCGGCGCCTCGTGCGCGGCTTTCGGCGCCGGTTTCATCTTCGCCGCCGGATGCGGTTTGCGCGGCGGCGGCGTGCGCGCTGGTCTGAGCGGCGGCATCAGCTCCGCTTCGTCATCATCGCGCGCGGCCTCCGTTGCGATGGGGCGTGTCGCTTCCGTGGAGGGTTCATCGGCGCTCGCGTCGATCATGGTCACGGCGGCGGCGCTGCTGATGTCGTCGCTTTCTCCGTCCTCGCGCGGTTCGTCTTGCGGCGCCGGCGCCGCGCTCTCGCTGGCGTCGCGCTTCCCGCGCCCCAGCCATGACGCCTTTCTGATCAGCGTGCCGAGCGCCTTGTCCGCTGGCTTCACCTTCAAGGCGTAGAGATTGGCGTCCATGGTCTTGGGAAATTCTATGCGGTAGGTCTCCATCCCCGCCGCGATCAGCCGCGCGCTCACGTCCTCGGCCGCGCGCTCGCCTTCATTGTTGCGGTCGTAGGCGATCATCACACGCTCGATGCGGCAGCGCTTAAAGGCGTCGAGGTGATCGGCGGTAAAGCCGTCGTGGCCAAAGCTCGCGGTGACGTTGGCGTGGCCTGCACACCAAAAGCTCATCGCATCGATCAAAGATTTGCAGAGGATCACTTCGCCGCCGCTCGCGGCGATGCCCTGCACGTTCCACACGCCGCGCGGGCCGCCGGGGAGATGCAGATGCAGCTCTGTCCCCTTGCGCAAATTATCGGTGATCTTGCGGCCATAGACTTGGGTGATCACCCCGCGCTCATCCATGATCGGCACGACCAGCGCGCCGTTAAAGTGCTCGTGGCCGCTCCATTCCCGGATGATGCCGAGCCGCGCCAGACGCTCGCGCACTTCCGCGCCGGCCTTGCGATTTTTCTCCGGCAGTCGCAGGCCGAGGGTTCTATTCGCGTAGCCAAGCTTGAAGCGCTCGACCAATTCGCCGTGGCAGAGGCCGCGCGCTTCCAGATATTTCAACGCCTCCGGCGCGGCCTTCAGCGTCGCATGATAGTAATCGATCACCTGGCGCAAGAGCGCCTGGTCCCCTGCTTCTCCTGGGGCTTCCAATTGCACCGGCGCCGGCAGGCGGCGTGACGGCGTGGTCTTGATCGGCGATGCAGGCGTGGGCGCGCCGGCGACGACGCCTTCGCGCAGCAGCTCGACGGCATGGCGATGCCCGACCTGATCGCGCTGCATCACCCAGGCGATCACGTCGCCGCCCTCCAGGCATTCCGGGCACGCCCAGAGGTTCGTCTCTTCCGACACCTTCAGCGCCTTCGCGCTGTCGTCATGGAAGGGGCAGTTTCCCGCCCACTCGCGGGCGCCCCGCTTTTCCAACGCCACGCCCGACGCCTCGATCAGGCGCACGAGGCTCACGCCCGATCTGATCCGCGCCAGCTCTTCGTCGGGGATGTTGCGGGTCGCCATGGGCCGCCTCCGTCCAGAATCCTGTCAAGCCCCTTCGGCGTATTTTCACGCCTAAAGAGGCGTGGACGTGTAATACCAGTTTATCTAATAGACAAGCGGAGGTGATCGATGTCCGAGCCGGGCGCTCCAAAAACAGGTCTTATGGTGCGGCTCCCTTGGTTCGGAGCTAGCGACTTGGCCGACGATATCTCTCCCGCCGCCGCCGCGATCGGCGCGCGCCTGGCGCGCCTGCGCAAGGATCGCGGCCTCACGCAGGTGGAGTTGGCCGACAAGCTCGACCTCACGCAGTCGATGCTCTCGCATTACGAGCGCGGCGCGCTCCGGCTGCATGGCGAGCTGATCGTCGCGCTGACCAGCATTCTCGACGTGACCGCCGACGAGCTGCTGGGCCTCACCGGCAAGGCCGACAAGCGCACGGCCGACCGCGCCAAAAATCGCCGCCTGATGAGCCGCCTGGCGCGCGCCGAGGCTCTGCCCCGCCGCGATCAGGATGCGCTCATGCGCACCATCGACGCCTACCTGGATCGCGTGCCTGACGACGCCGACGCGCCCAAGCCCCGGCGCACATCACGCCGCTGAGGGCGACATGACCGATCCTCTACACCGCCCGCCCCGGCCGCCGAAGCGCGAGAAGATTGTTCCTGATCACGACAAGATCGATGACGCCGTGCTCGCGCTGCTGCTGCTCGGCGAGCACAATTACCAAAGCGTCTGGAAGAGTTTCGACTGGGACGCCATGGACCGCCTCCACGCCAAAGGCATGATCTCCGCGCCGCGTTCGCGCGCCAAGTCCGTGGTGCTGACGCCAGACGGCCGCGCCGAGGCCGAGCGTCTGTTTAAGCTGCTCTTCGCTCGTCGCTGATCGCTTCAATGCATTGAAGCGGATCGATCCTTCGATCCGCGTCCCAAGCCCTCGCGACGGCCAGGCGCGCGGGTCAATCCCCAAAGCCCGGAGGGGCGCGTCAGCGCGGGATTGACGCGCGCGCATGGACGGCGCCCGCCACGCTTGCCAGTGATGGACCTGTTCAACACGCGCAGCGAATCCGTGTTTGATGCTCACGCGCGACGCGCGAATCTGGTGTTGTGATTTTCGCCAAGCGAGCGCGCCCTGTTCGCACCGTGCACACGAGGTGCGTGCACCTGCTCACACCTTGCTTTTTCTCGAAGCAGGGCAACGACTTCACGCACCCGGCACGGTGCGCTTTATCTTGCCCTACACGGTGTCTTCTTTTTCGAGGTGCGTTCTCTATTCAGATTCGCCTGTTCAGTGTGGCCGCTCAAATGCGTCGTCACGCCTTCGCCGGGCGCTTTTTCAGCAGCTCTTGCATCTCGCGGATGAGCGCTCGACCAGCGCGCGCCTCCCCGTTCGTGTCCTCCGGGTCCGCCTCGAAATGCGCGCGCATCCGGTTCGACAGATCGACGGCCGCCGCATAGCGCTCCTCGCCCAGCTTGTCCCGCACGACGCCCAAGCCCTCGTTCAGCGCGAAAAATTCGGTGTCAACGCTCCTCTCCGTAAAATAAGCGTCTGTGAAAGTCGGCGAGCTGAGCATCATTGACGCAAGCAGGTCCTTGATCTCTCCGATGCTCTGCGGGATGAGAGGCTTGTACGAGCGCGGCATAATTATCTTCTCGGCTGCGGTGCAGGAGGCGTTAGGTAATACGAGCCGCCCAACGGAGTCGGCCTGATGATAATAACGCCTACCGGTCTGGAGTCAGCTCGGAAGAAGCTTTGGACTTGTGGCGTCGCCTGCGTCTTCGGCGTCAGCGTCCAATCGTACGACATTCGGCCTAGCCCCGAGTCAGGTATCGAGTAGGTCCGGTCCGTGCCCGATGTGTCGTAGTGGCGGTTGTTGACCGTAACCTGCTGACCGCGCCCATAGGAGACGCCGTGACGGGTGTAGAATGCCTGCAAGTCACGACGCACGGCGCCGTCCATGTAATTGCCGATTGCTTCGTTCCTTCCAAGATGGACGTCCAGTTCGCCACGGTTGAATAGGCTCACGCCCTCCCCATACCTGGTATCAACGCGGCCTTGAAGGAAACGCAGCGTCTCGACCTGGAGCGGGCCGATCTCGCCTCGGACGTTGTAGAGCGCCGCCGCCCGATCGACGCGCATCTCGCCGAGGTAGGAGTTCCGCCCCTGCCAGGACATCGCTTCAAGCGACTGGAAGCTGTCCGGCGCGCGATAGGTCGGATCGAGTTCGCGAAGCTCGTTGTAGAGCGAGCTGAATTGCATTTCGGCCGCCGCGAGATTCGCCCCATCGGCGAGCGCCGAGAACCCAAGGAAGCCGTCGATCGGCGCCAGGATCGACCCGGCCGGCGTGCTCGGCGTCAGCGGGAATATCTCGTAAAGCGAATCCATCGGCGGCCGGTTGCCGCCCATGCCTGTGCGCGAGCCGCCGCCGCGAACGCCCCCGCCCTGGATCAGCAGGAGCGACGCATCGTCGGTCCCCGGCCGATACACCCCATCGTTCAGGTAGCCGCCCAACGAGAGCGCATCGCTCGGCGGCGTCCAGAACACCAGCTCCGCATCCGCGCCGCCGCCGTCGAACAGTCCACCAACAGCGTCGCCCAATCCCGCGACCGAAAGGTTCCGCCCGTTTCCATCCGGGCCATTGACGCCGTCGTAACCGAAGTCGCCGTCAAAGCCGAGCGTGTCGCCGATCGCCGCGAAGGCTTTCCCAACGCCACGACCGAAGCCGCCGCTGGATATCTGCCCAGCCACAGCGTTCCCGATGGTTTGCCCGATCACGTCGGGGAGCGAGTGTCGCCTTGTCTAAAGCAACACTCCGGAGGCCACGCATTTGCCTCCTTCATACAGCTCGAATGCCCGACCAGCGCGCAAGGCATCTGCCGGCGCCCCAGGCATCAGGTAGTGCACGTCGGCGATCCACTCTTGTTCGCCGTCCAATGACTCGACCTTCTCTACAACCAGCGTCCAGACAGTATCGTGCGGCCAGGGCTCGTTGATATCCGTGAAGCGCACAATCGTAGCGTATGGCGGCGATCCCTCACCGAGTGGCGGTTTCACCCGCCCCCCTTGCTCCTTCGATCTCCATAAAACCCGCGCTCGCATGGCCTAGTTTCTCCACAGTGGTCGCGGTGTGACGCCGTCTAAGTCCTCAATGCCCACGTAACGCGCCGGCCCGTTGCCGTCCAGATCGGGCAATCGATACAAGCTCGGTGCAGCGTCGGGTAGATCGGCCTCGATAATTCGGTAACGCCCTGCGCCCTGCAGTCCATCACCATGCAAGACAGCTCCGTCGATGCTGTCTGCAAACCATTTTCCTTCCATTGAATTCGGACCCACGTTGAACCGACCACTGCTGACGATATCGGCAAACTCAGCATCGCTCACCGCCCGGTACGCGCGTGTATACCCCTGAGGCACGTCAAGCGATGAGATCGGCGCAGAGCGTGCGATCGATATCTCACCGGAGATGGCGCGGGCCTGAGCAGCGTACCCCGTGTATGCCAGCGCCGCGCTTCCACCCTCGAGCATGAAACTCTGGGCGTGGGAGATCGCGCCGGCCTGATCGCCGATGGCGCTCAGGCTCTCGACCGCTTGGAAGTGATCCCGCGCGCGCGACATCGCCGGAACGCCTGTCATCTCCCCAAGCACTGGCCCCACGAATTCGCCGAAGGTCGGCGTCGGGCCGGTGCTGGGCATGCCGTTCGCGTACCAATCGATTGTCGATTGGGGCGAAAGAGGTGCGTTGATCGCGTTATTGAACCCTCGGCCAATGGCGGCTGGGATATCGACTACAGCAGCGCCAAAGGTCAGCGCTGTGCGTCCGGCGTCGCCGCGCGCGTTGAAGATTGGGCTGCTTGGGCTGTATTCGAGGTAGAATGAATTTGCGCCGCTCCACGCCCGGCCAAAATTCCCAAGCGAGAAGCGCCTATCAGGCGAGTAGCCGTCATAGAAGAATTGGCCGTCAAAGCCGAGCGTGTCCGCGATCGATCCGCCGATACGATCAAGCAATGAGCGACGCCGCCCGATGACAACGATTTCGTTGGGGTCTTTGTCGCCTATTGGCTTCACGCCACCAGCCGTCTTTGTTGGGGTTGAGAACGCATCGAAGGCTGAGATGTAGCCTTCGCCGCATTCTGCCGCGATGACCTGCTTAGCCGTCTGCGGTGTTTTGCCTGTGTCGGGCGCCCCCGTCCTAGTGGCGCCGCGCCCCGTCATAGCCCCAGCTATGCTCTCCCCGATGGTTTGTCCGATCGCATTCGGCAACGCCGCCAGCACGTTGTCGCCAAAGTCGGTGCCTTCGATCAGGCTGCGCGTCCCTGCGTCGGCGACGAGGTGGGCGCTGCTTCGCACGATTGTCGCGCCAAAGCCGTCGCCGCCAAAGCGCGCGCCGACCGCCGCGCCCACACCCGCCGCCGCGACCCCAGCCCAGCTGAAGTCTTTCTGCAGCCCAGTGGCGACACCAATTCCTTGAGTTAGCGCGTTCGCCACCATCCCACGCGCCGCCAGCGAACCCCATTCGCGTCCGCCGACGCCGAGTTTCGAGCCCGATCCGCCGACGGCTCCACCGATGGCTGCAAGCGCAACCGCGTTCCAGGAGAACTTGTCCTGTATCCCAGTGGCGACGCCCACGCCTTGGCTCGCGATCGAGCCTGCCGCGCCAGCGATCGCACCTGCCGCTACATTGGCGGCCAGCCCCGCAAGACCGCCTCCGGTCGCGCCAGCGCCGCCAAAGAACGCAGTGAGACCCGTCGCGCCTGGGGCGTTGGAGCGCCCCCGCATTGCTGACGGCGACATCATGGGGGACAGCCGCTCCTTTCAAAACGGCTGCGCTTTTGGACTTCACCGGCCTCACGGGATTTCACGCCGGGCGGTTACGCCGGCAATCCACGGTGCTTCTCTTTTGAGGCACCCGCGCTTGCACCTATCGGTGCCTCTCCAGCACAAAAAGGTAAGACCGATTGTCTCCGCCGATATTCACGCAGGGCCGCCCTGCACAGAGGCGCTCAATCGCCCCTGGCCCTACATTTGGGGAGAAATCTAGATTCTGAAGTTCGCTCTGACTGCCCCCCAGCAACACCACGTTCTCGCGGTACCCAGACTCGTCGAGAACCGCATTGGCCACCACGTTCCCGGGCACTCCAAATTCCGTCAGTCGAATCCCAAATCGGCCAAAAAATTCCACACGGCCTTCGTCGCACTCGGCCGACTTGCATACGCGATAGGTATCATCCCGCCGCAGTTCTATCGAATAGCCACTCGGGGCGCTCCAGGTGCCATAGGGAAAATTGGTTGCGCAGGAATATGGAAACCGATTCCGCTCCATGTTGCATGGCGCAGCGCAACTTCCCAAAAACAGCAACAACGCAAGGAGCGGAAGAGACCTAGAGAACATTGCCAGTTTACCTGCGCCGCTCGGTTGACGGCGGAAGATAAGGATTGGGCCGTTCGATTGTAAATACCTGAGTAACGGCTGAATACGGCTGGCCCGGAGTGGGCTCAATTATGTTCCCATGACGCAAGAGGTTCTCTCCAGCGTATGAGCTGAGTGATGTTCGATTGACCATTGTGAAGCGCAGAATTCCATCGACCGCTTCCATACGCCTTATACCCAGCGTCGGTGTCCCAACCATGTCGCTCATGTCCCAACGCCCATCTGATAGACCGATTGCTCCTTCCAAAAAGAAGTCCGGACCGCCAGTATAGTTCGTCATCACCGTGCCATTGGGAATATAGCCGCCTTCTCTGTTGCGTGTGAAGTCGGTGGCTTCCGTCAGCCAAGTTTCATAGAAGCTCGCGACATTGCTGCTGAATAATTCCCTCACCGCATCTGAATCTGGACCGAAATACCTCACTCTCTCGCCGGCGCCGCTTTGAAAATCCTGGATAATGGCAAGCGCCGTGGGTGATACCTCGTAGAGATCAAGGACAAGCGCTATATCTCTCTCCGCGTTCCGGATGGCTTCGTCCGTCCTCTCCACCCGACGTTGGTATTCCGCGTCTCGCTCCTGCGCCCTTCGCTCCGCCTCAGAGGGAAAGCCCAACGCCTCACGTAGACGCCGCGTCATCTCAGCAGCCGAGCGGTTCGGATGAACCCCTGGGTCTACCTCGGGCCACCCGCCGTTGTCCTGGATCAGCCGCAAGACGCCGTCTGGCATGTCGCCAAGAAGGCGTGCACCTGGCTGCGTCGAACTGCTGGTTGCTTCAGGAAAAGCTTCGACGAGGGCGCTTCGCCAGCGCGCGATGTCAGCTTCGGACGCTCGCTCAGGCGACCCGCCAAACAGCTCCGGATTGTCGGCAAGCACTTGAGCCGCGTCATCCTTCAGCGCCGCGACGACCTCCGGGCGCACACGCTCTGCGCGGCGGCTGATCCCACCCGCGACCATCTCCCCGATGGTTTGGCCGATCACATTCGGCAGCGCCGCCATGATGTTGTCGCCAAAGTCGGAGCCTTCGATCAGCGAGCGCGTTGCGGCGTCGGCGATCAGCTGGGCCGAGCTGTTGGCCACATTGAACGGACTGGCGACGTTGAAGTTCGCGCGCACCGCAACGCCCACGCCTGCCGCCGCGACCCCGGCCCAGCTGAAGTCTTTCTGCATGCCGGTGGCGACGCCAATGCCTTGGGTAATCGCGTTGGCCACCATCGAACGCGCGGCGACCGAACCCCAATCGCCGCCGCCGACGCCCAGGTTCCCCGCGCCGCCAAGCCCGCCGCCGACAGCGGCAAGGCCCACCGCGTTCCAGGAAAATTTGTCCTGGATGCCGGTTATCACGCCGATCCCCTGGCTGACGATCGAGCCGACCGCGCCGCCGATGGCGCCGCCGATCACAAGGCTTGACGCGGTGATGCTAGTGGCGGCGCCGGCGGTGGTTGTGACCACAGCGCCAGCAGTCAGCGCTGTACCGCCGAGCGAGGTCCCGACTGCGGCCATGCCCGCTGCATTCGCCGCCCCGAGCGTGCCGCCGGCTTGTAAAGACGATACGAAGCCACTTGCATAG
>CXWL01005631.1_pt1 | contig 17495 bp, 16 predicted proteins | sample 590931 | NCBI WGS metagenome assembly CXWL01 (sample SAMEA3498368, study PRJEB10139) | groundwater metagenome | biome: water well; material: biofilm material | place: Germany | collected 2015-04-27 | reverse complement strand
CAGTCCTTGGCCTCGGCGGGCGTGATCGGGCGCGGCGCGGCGCGCTCGGCGTGGGAAGGGCGGGACGGGCGGGGCTCAGGGGCCCGCGCTGGCGCGCGCTCCGGACGGCGCTCCGGTTGACGTTCCGGTTGGCGTGCGGCGGGGCGCGGCGCCGAGCGGCGCTCGGGCCGCGGCGACGAAGCGGGACGCGCGCGCGCGGGGGCGGGGGCGGAAACGGGCGAGTCCGGGCCCCAGCGCTTCTCGGTCAGGCGCACGCGGGCGGATTTGGCGCCCAGGCCCATGAAGCCGGCCGCTCCTTCCTCCATCACGGTGATCTCGACTTGGTCGCGGCGCAAGCCGCTCTTGCTCAGGGCGGTTTCGACGGCTTCGGCGACTGTGCGGCCTTCGCTTTCGATGGGTTCCATTGGAATATTCTCCTGGTGGTCAGGCCTCGAGCTGTTTCTTCAGACCGACTTGAAGGACGGTGCTGACCAGGCTGTTGGTCAGCCAGTACAGCACGAGGCCGGATGGGAAGTTCATGAACATGAAGGTCATCATGACCGGCATGAACATCATGATTTTTTGCTGCGCGGGATCTCCTGCGGGCGGATTCATCTTGGTTTGCACGAACATCAGAGCGCCCATGATCACGGGCAGCGCGTAGTAGGGGTCCTTGGCCGACAAGTCTCGGATCCAGAACATCCAAGTCGCGCCGTGAAGCTCCCACGAGTTGCGCAGGGCGTTGAATAGGGCGATGAAGATCGGCATCTGCAGGAGCATGGGCAGGCAGCCGCCGAGCGGATTGGCGCCCCTTGCCTTATAGAGAGCCATCGTCTCGGCGCTGATCTTCTGCGGGTCGTCGGCGTATTTCTGCTGAATCTTGACGATCTCGGGCTGGAGCTTCTTCATAGCGCCCGCCGCCCGCAGGCTTTTCCAGGTGAGCGGGAAAAGCAGAATCTGCAGGACCAGCGTGAGGATAACGATGGACCAGCCCCAATTGCCGATGAGGTCGTTGAGCCACATGAGACTGCTCAGCATCCAGCGCCCGAAGGTCGCGAAGAAGCCGAAATCAATGGCGCGCTCCAGGCCCGCCCCGTAGCGCGAGAGCCAGGTGTGGCCCTTGGCGCCCAAGTAAAACGGGATCTCCCACGTGAAGGATCCTCTCGCGGAAATGGTCACGGGTTTGGCGGTGAGGATGAGTTTCGCTGGCGTTTCCGCCCGCGCCGCCGCGAACAGCTGGTCTGAGGGCATCAGCGCGGCCAAGAAATAGCGGTTGTCGATGCCGATCCAGCGATAGGGAGCGGCATGCGCGCCGGGCTTTAGCGCCTCGATGCGGCCTTTAAGCCCGCCGGCCTCGGGAGTGAGCGCCAGCACGCGCTGGACGGAGTCGTTATCCTTCTTTTCACTCTCGATAGTGCCGAGCCCGGGGCCGACGCTCAGCATCCAGGCGCCGGTATCGACGGGACGGGGCGCGGTGTTCACGGCGACGACGCGCACGCGCGGCAGGACGGTGCCCGCGCCGGGCAGGTATTCCTTCGAGATTTTCAGCCCGTCGGTCCGCGTCGCCGTGTAGACGACGCCGTTCTTTACGGAGGGATCGCGCTTGAACGTCAGCTCGGGGAAAGTCGAGAACAATCCTTGGCTTGCGTCTTCGACGAGCTCGACGCGGCCGAGCGGCTCGGGATACAAGAAACTCACGATCGCCGCGCCGCGCGGATGGATCCTCGCCTCGACGTTGCCGATGTAGACGGTGTCGGATTCGGCGAGCACGGTCGCGCGGTCGGGCGGCGCGGAACTCGTTAAATTCCCCGCCGGGGCGGCCGGGGCCGATTCGGCGGGAGCCGAGCCGGTCGCGGCCAAGCCGGAGGGAGCGCGGCTTGCGGACCCGGGGCGAGCTTGGGGCGGGTTGAAGCGCTTTTCGAAGTAGCCAAACCACGAGGCGTAGACGCCGATCGAGAGCGCAACGGCGAGCCAAAGATTTTTGTCCATGTTTAAAGTTTCCTTGAGTTAGCGGGTGCGCGCGGGCACGGGATCATGTCCGCCCGGGTGGAACGGATGGCAGCAGGCGACGCGCCGTGCGGCGAGAGCCAGGCCGCGCCAGACGCCGTGGAAAACGAGCGCCTCGCGCGCGTAATCGCCGCAGCTGGGATAAAAACGGCACGCGGCCGGAAGCCACGGCCGCAGCGCGGCGCGGTATATATCGACGATGGCGACCAAGATCGTTTTCATCAGTGCAACAGCCCGCCCCGGCGGCAAAGCTCGAGCAGGGCGCTTTCGGCGTCGGCCCGGATCTGCCAAGGGCAGCCGGGCCGCGGATAAGCGACCATCTCGGCCCCCGCGCGGAGCCGAGAACGGTTCAAGCGGAAGGTCTCGCGCAACAGGCGCTTGAGGCGATTGCGCCTGACCGCGTTGCCGACCTTTCCACTCACGGATAAACCCAAACGAGGCTCGTGTTCAACGGCGTCGATGCGGTGCCACAGGATCAAGGTGCGGTCCATGGTCTTCTGTCCGTCTTCGAAGACTTTGCGGAACTCGCGCCGTTCCTTCAAGCGCGCGTCGGCGCCGAAGCCGGACGGACGCGTCAAGCCTTTTTCTTGATCAGCGTGGCGCGGCCTTTTCGGCGACGGCGGTTGAGCGTCTTGCGGCCGCCGGCGGTGGACATGCGCGCGCGAAAGCCGATCTTTTTCAATCTCTTGCGATTATGGGGGCGGTATGTAGGAAGCATTGGAGGGTTATTATAGGAAAAATGCTACGATCGATTCCATGAAAAACGTGAATCGAGAACAGTCGATCGACGTTCTTCTTAAGGCAGGAAAAACCTACCCTCCTCCCGCCGCCTTCGTCAAGGCCGCCCGCGTCTCGGGAAAAGCGGCCCGCGCGAAGATGCAGGCCGCGGCCGCCCGCGCGCCCGAGCGCTTCTGGGCGGACGCCGCCCGCGATCTGCATTGGTTTAAGTCCTGGCGCAAGACGCTCCATTGGAAGCTCCCCTCGGCGAAGTGGTTCGTGGGCGGAAAGACGAATGTCTCCTACAATTGCCTCGACCGTCATCTCGACGGACCGCGCCGGCATAAAGCGGCGTTGATATGGGAGGGCGAGCCGGGCGAGTTCCGCACGCTGACGTATCTCCAGCTCCATCGCGAAGTGTGCCTGTTTGCCAACGCCTTAAAAAGATTGGGGGTCATGTCCGGCGATCGCGTGGCCATCTACATGCCTATGGTCCCCGAGGCCGTCGTGGCCATGCTCGCCTGCGCGCGCATCGGCGCGGTGCACGGCGTGGTCTTCGGCGGATTCTCCGCCGAAGCGCTGCGCGACCGCCTCAACGACGCCGGCGCCAAGGTCGTGGTGACGGCCGACGGAGGCTGGCGCAAGGGCGCGGTGCTGCGTCTGAAAGACGCCGTCGACGAGGCCGTCGTGGGCGCGCCGACGGTGACGGCCGTGGTGGTCCTCAAGCGCATCGGAAACGACGTCGCCTTTAACGAAGGCCGCGATCATTGGTGGCACCGACTGATGGCCGCGGCCTCGGACGTCTGCCCGGCGGCCAAGCTCGACAGCGAGCATCCTCTGTTCATCCTTTATACCAGCGGCAGCACCGGCAAGCCCAAGGGAATCCTGCACACGACCGGCGGCTACATGGTTCAGACCGCCTGGACGACGAAGAACGTCTTCGACCTGCGCGAGACGGACGTGTATTGGTGCACCGCCGACGTGGGTTGGGTCACCGGGCATTCCTACCTGGCTTACGGGCCGCTGCTCAACGGTGCTACCGCGCTGATGTATGAGGGCGCGCCCCTGACTCCGCACCCGGACCGGTTCTGGTCGATGATCGCGCGCCACCGCGTGTCCATATTTTATACCGCGCCCACCGCGATTCGCACCTTCATGCGCCTGGGCGAGGAGTGGCCCAAGAAGCACGACCTGTCCTCGCTGCGCCTGCTCGGCACCGTCGGCGAGCCCATCAACCCCGAGGCCTGGAAATGGTATCGAAAGATGATCGGCGGCGACCGCTGCCCGATCGTCGACACGTGGTGGCAGACGGAGACGGGTGCGATCATGATCACGCCTTTGCCGGGGGCCACCGCCGCCAAGCCCGGCTCGGCGACTTTGCCTCTTCCCGGCATCGACGCCGAGGTCGTCGACAAGTCCGGCAAACCGGTGCCTGCGGGCGCGGGCGGCTATCTCGTCGTGCGCAAGCCCTGGCCGTCGATGCTGCGCACGATCTGGGGCGACGACGCGCGCTATCGCGCGCAGTATTGGTCGCAGATACCGGGCTTTTATTTCACGGGCGACGGCGCGCGCAAGGACAAGGACGGCTATCTCTGGATCCTAGGCCGCATCGACGACGTGCTCAACGTCTCGGGCCACCGGCTGTCGACGATGGAGATCGAGTCGGCGCTCGTGGGGCATCCCCACGTGGCCGAGTCCGCGGTGGTGGGCCGTCCCGATGAGGTGCACGGACAGGCCGTGTGCGCCTTCGTCACGCTCAAGGGCGGCAAGACGCCCAGCCCCGAACTCAAGGAAGAGCTGCGCGAGTTCGTGGCCAAAGCCATCGGCTCCATCGCTCGCCCGGCCGAGGTGCGCTTCACCGACTCTCTTCCCAAGACGCGCTCGGGAAAGATCATGCGGCGGCTGCTGCGTGAGATCGCCTCGGGTGGCTCGGTCGTGGGCGACGTGACCACGCTCGAGGATTTCGCCGTTCTCGCCAAGCTGCAGAAGGACGAGGAATAAAGCCTGATCGAGCGGGTACTCGTCGCGGTGGCTTTGACGGGGATTCTTTACTTCCTCCTCGATCCCTCCGAGGAGTCCGGAGCGCCGACGACGACGTGGCGGTTGCTGTTGCTTGGGACCTTGTCGTACCTGAGCTTGGGTTGGACGCGCAGCGTGCGGCTGTTTCCCGACGCGTTTCCCCTCGAGCTTCCCGTGGCCCGCGCCGCGGCGCTGGCGCTGGGCTCGATCGTCTTCGGCGCCGCGGCTTTCGCTGCCGCGCGCGGCCGGCGGAGCTTGGCGTCGGGCGCGATTTTCGGCCTTGTCTCGGCAGCGACCGGTTGGTGCGCGTCCCTGTGGCCGCAACTGTCCCGCGCCATCGAGCTGTGCGGCGGGATCTTCCTCGGGCTGATCTCGGGGACATTGCTGACGTGGGCGCTGGCCGCGACGCATGTCTTGACTGCGACCGCGCTGCTGCGGGCGGATTGGCGGCCCGTGCGCGGGCGGACGCTGCTGGCGGCGGCCGGACTCTGGGCGGCGACGACCATGGGCGCGCAGACTTTGCTTGTGCGCGTCTGGGGCTTCGGGCCGCGGACTTTGGCTCAAGCCGTCGACGTGCCGACCAACGCCGAGGCGCGGCGTTTGGCCGTGTCTTGGCTCTACCCCACGCGCGGCCGCTCGCATCACATCGAGCCCCGGCGCATGTCCTCGGAGACCACCGATCTTTCCCTCGACAGCATCGTCCGTCTCGAAGCTTTTCTCGAGCGCACTCGCTTTCGCGGCATATTCAGCGCCGAAGCTTTAGCTTCGGTGCGCATGGGGTATTTACTGTGGTGGGACGAGGAACGCGCTCTCGACGCGCTGATGATCTCGGTGCCCGGCCGGGCGCACCCCGATTATCTGCGCGCGCTGGAGCTTCTCCGCGCCGGTCCGGTGAGCGCGGAGCGCTATGAGAAGCTCGAGCGGCTGGCCGCGGCCACCGGCCGCCGCGTGGAGGGCTTTGAAAGGGCCGGCGACAGCCAGCTCATCTTCGAGGGCTTCTCCGCGGCCTACGCGCGCTTCGGAGACGAGGCCAAGTCCCGCGAGTGGCTGGGCCGCGTCGAGGATTTGTGGTCGGTCAGCGAGAAGAAAATCGAGGTGGGCACGCTCGAGGATCTGCGCGAGGGCCGCGTCGACGGCTCGCTTTTTCTCGATGAGCGACCCGCCGTCTCCGTGGTCGTGGGGCTGTTCTTGGTCTGGACCAGCTCGGCCACGCACGCCACGCACTACTGGCTGTCGGGCTCGCGGATACCGGACGAGGACGGCCGATTTTCTTTCGAGTCCTTGGGACCGGGGCACTACGCGCTGGCCTTGCTCGGCCGGCCCGAGGATTTGCGCGGGGCGTATTCGGGGGTGCCGGGCTTCATCGAAGTCGACTACGAGCGTCCGCAGGTCATGCTCAAGCCCGTCCGCGTCACGCGCGAGACGACGCCGTCCACGGAGGCCTTCAACCCCGGAGGCTTGCCGCCTGCGCGCACGCCGAGGACGGCGGAGCCCCCGCTTCTGCTCTGGCGGTAGTATAATCTGACCGTGCCTAAAGTCTTGACCTCATCCTCGATCCGAACCGCGCTGGCACTCGGCGAGTTCGCGCTCTTAAGGGAAGATCTCTCCGCTTCGCCCAGCAGCTTGGCTCGGCTTTGGCCGAAACTGACGCCGCTTGAGCGCGCCGCCTGTTGGCGCCTGCTCCCCGCGCTTCGTTTATCGGCCGCCGCGAAAGAACTCAATGCCGACGCCTGCTGGGAAGCGTACCAGGCCTCGTCCATCGAGTGCCTGGCGCCTCTTCTTGAAGACGCTCCCGCGAGCGCGCGCAAGTTCTTCCGCGCGCCGTCGCACCGCGAGGCCGCCCTGCTTCGCTCGGGGTTGTCGCGGTGATCCTCAACACCGGCGGCGTGATCCTATCCCGCCGCGCGCTCGGCGAGTACGACCGGCTGTGCACGCTCTTCACCGAGGACCTGGGTAAGGTCCCGGTGCGTTTCGTCGGCGTCAACCGCCCGGCCGGCAAGATGAAGGCGCTGACCGAGCCCGGGGTTTGGGGCGAATACCGCCTGCACGTGTCGCTGCGCTCCGAGTTCGCCAAAGGCGTCGGAGGCCGGCTGATCGGGAGTTTCCCCGGCTGGCGCGAAAATCTGGGACGCACCTTCGACGCGCTGGCCTGCTGCGAGATGCTCGAGCGCTTAACACCCGACCGCGCCCCGAGCCCGGAGAAGTACCGCCTGATCTGCGCGGTCTTGGCCGCGCTCGAGGCCAGTCCCAGCGAGTGGCTGGTCCCGGCCTTCGGACTGCGCTTGGCGGAAATGCTGGGCATCGGCCTGCGCGAGAGGGCGCCGTCGCCGTGCCGCCGGGTCTGGGACACGCTGCATGACGAGGAGCCCGCCGCTCTCGCGCTTTTGCCCGCGGACTCGACCGCGGTCGAAGCCGCGCGCCGCATCCTCGACGAGCATTTTGCCGGGCACGCCGGCCGCCGCCTGCGCGCCTTCGAATTTCGCGACGCTTGGTCCGACGCGACCGAAGCGCAGGGAGCACTCGCTCGATGACCTTTCAAGAGATCGTTCTGGAACTGCAGCATTTCTGGTCGAAGGAGGGCTGCGCGATCGTGCAGCCCTACGACCTTGAAAAGGGAGCGGGCACTTTCAACCCGGCGACTTTCTTCGGAGCGCTGACGAGCCTGCCCACGCGCGCCGCCTACATTGAGCCCTCGCGCCGCCCCGCCGACGGCCGCTACGGCGACAACCCCAACCGCCTGGGCAAGTACTATCAATTCCAGGTGATCCTCAAGCCAGTGCCCGAGGGCATCACCGACACGTATCAAAAATCGTTGAAGGCCATCGGCCTGGACCCCAAGAAGCATGACCTGCGCTGGATCGAGGACGACTGGGAGTCGCCGACCTTGGGCGCATCGGGCGTGGGCTGGGAGGTGTGGCTCGACGGCATGGAGATCACGCAATTCACGTACTTCCAGCAGATGGGCTCGATGCCTCTGTCGCCGGTGTCGGTGGAGATCACCTACGGTCTGGAGCGCATCGCCATGTATCTCCAGAAAAAAGACTCGGTCTACGACCTCGACTACGGCGGCGGCCGGACGTACGGCGACCTGCACAAGCCGCAGGAGAAAGAATTTTCGCGATACAATTTCGAGACCGCGGACACGGCACTGCTCTCGCGCCATTTCAATGACTGGGAGTCCGAGGGCGGGCGCTTGGTCGGGATGGGCGATCCGCTGCCGGCCTACGACTGCGTGGTGCGCGCCTCGCACCTGTTCAACACGCTCGAGGCGCGGGGTGCTATCTCGGTCACCGAGCGAGCCCAGTACATCGGCCGCATCCGCGGTTTGGCGCGCAAAGTGATGGAGCTTTACATCGAGAAGAACACGCCGAAGGCGGAGGCGGTCTGATGTCCAAAAAAACTCCTCTCAAGTCGGCTGATTTCCTGCTCGACGTGCATACCGAGCCGATGCCTGCTCGCTTCGTGGCTCCGGCGCTCGAGCAGTTGAAGAACGCCGCGGCCAAGTGGCTGGCTGGGCGGATCGAGCATGGAGACTTCGCCGTATCCGGGACGCTGCGCCATCTGATCTTGACCGTCAAGGATGTCGCGCCAAAAGGCAGCGACAAAACTGAAAGATTTAAAGGCCCGAAAGAACAGGCTTGGAAGACGCCCGACGGCCGCTTTACCCCGGCGGCGGAGGGATTCGCTCGAAAATACGGCATCGAGCCGGCAGACCTGCAGCCCGTCGACGGGATCCTGTACGCCGAGGTGCACTCCAAAGGCGAATCCGCCTCCGCCTTGCTCCAAGCGATGATCCCCGACCTCCTCAAATCGTTGCAATTCCCTAAATTCATGACCTGGGAAGAGACGGGGTTCAAGTTCGGCCGTCCGATCCGGGCCGTCACCTCATTGTTAGGCGAGAAGGTCGTCGCCGTGGAAATCGCCGGCGTCAAATCGGGCCGCGCGGTCTACGGGCATCCGGTCATGGCCAAGGCTCCCGCCGTCTTAAAAGACCCCGCCAAACATGCCGCGCTGCTGCGACAAGGCCTGGTCATCGCCGATCCAAGTGAGCGCAGGACTTATCTGCTCAAGGTCCTGGAGCAGGCGGCTAAGCCCACGGGCGGAAAGATTTCGATTGACGAGGAGTTCATCGAGGAGACGGTGTTCATGGTCGAGCATCCCGTCCCGGTGCTGGGCAAACTCCGCGCCGAGCACATGAATCTTCCCGCCGCCCTCCTTAAGATGGTGATGAAAAAGCAGCTCAAGTTCTTCCCCGTCGTCGCGCGTGACGGCGCCCTGCTTCCCTATTTCATCGGCGTGCGCGACGGTCTCTCCAGCGGAAACGAGCTGGTGCGCGAGGGCTACCAGCGCGTGCTCGAGGCTCGCTTCAACGACGCCGCTTTCTTCGTGGGCCGCGACGAGGCCTCGACCTTGGAGAGCAAACTCCCCCTCCTTGAGCGCGTCACCTACCAGAAAGCCCTGGGCACGATGGCGCAGAAAGCGGCGCGCGTCGAGGAGCTGACGGCGTGGATCGGCGCGCAGCTGCGCCAGACTTCCCCCATCGACGAGCAGGCCGCGGCTAAAGCCTCGCGGCTGGCCTACGCTGATCTTGTCACCGACGTGGTCAAGGAATTCCCCGAGCTTCAGGGCCACATGGGCGGAGTGTACGCGCGCAAAGACGGCCATGATGAGCGCGTAGCACTGGCCGTCGAGCAGTTCTACTACCCCGTCGCCGCCAAAAGCCCCGTGCCGGCCACCGCCGAGGCCGCCGTCGTTTCCGCGGCCGGCAAGCTCGACAGCCTCGCGGGCTGTTTCGCGGCCGGCCTAATCCCCACCGGCTCGGCCGATCCCTACGCCCTGCGTCGCCAAGGACTGGGCCTTATCCGCATCGTGCTCGAAAAGCAGCTGCCGCTGGATCTCGAAGCGGCGCTGGTCCGCGCGCTGTCTCTTCAGCCCGCGGCCATGCCCGAGCCGGGCAAACTCGCCGCACAATTGTCGGAATTCGTCTGGGCGAGGGCCCAATTCCTATTTGAGGAGATGGGCTGCGCCGTCGACGAGGTCCGCGCCGTGCGCGCGGGCGCGCTCAAGGATTTCCCCAACGCCTTTCGCCGCCTGGCCGCGCTGCGCGCCGTCCGGCGCGACCCGTCCTTCGAGCCCTTGGCCGCCGCCTTCAAGCGCGCCTCCAACATCTTGAAGCAGGCCAAGGCCGACAACGGGACACCGCCCGACCGGGCCTTGCTCCAGGATCCCGCCGACTTCGAGCTCTACGACGCGCTGGTCAGCGCCGAGGGCGCGGCCAACGACCGCATCGTGCGCGGCGACTTCGAGGGCGGCCTCAAGTGCTTGGTCACGGTCAAGCCGCACCTCGACTTGTTTTTTGACAAGGTCATGGTGATGATCGAAGACGAGGGCCTCAAGCGCCAGCGCTTGGCTTTGCTCAATAAATTGGTGCGTGCCTTCCACCGCGTGGCCGACTTGTCGGAAATCCAAGCGTCCGCTTCTTAACGGCGGTTCTCGGACTGTTGGCGCCAACAGTTCTTTTGAGCGTCAAAGGGCCTAAATACCGAAGGCCCATATGACGTGCTAACAGGTGCCAAAAGACCCAAGTGTCTTATTCGTCCGGTTGTTAAAATAACTGGATGAATAAGCGTTTTTTAGCCCGGGCCCTATCATTCTCTCTGACCGTCGCCGGGCTCTCTGCGTCCGCGGAGCAGAAGGACCTCCTTCTAAGAGCGCAGCAGTCCATCGCGGAGGTCGGCGTTACGCTGCCTCAAAGCTCGCTTGAGGCGCAGCACCGCGCGGCGGCGAGCTTCGTCGATGACATGGGGCGCGGCGGCATCCGGCTCCCCGTCAACGCCGGGAGTTCCGAGAAGCCCGTTGACGCGAATGGAAAAGACATCACGCCTCTATTTCTCGATATTCACCGGCAAGTTCGCTCCGGGCAGCTGCCGCCCATGATCGCCACCTCGGGCAAGGTGAAGTATCTGTTGGTTTACGGCCTTTTCGGCAATCACATGACCGATTACATGGAAGGCATCGTCAGGCGTATGAAGGCGATGGGCATCGACGCGGAGTTCATCGCGATTCAAACCGAAGGCGATCGGGCGAGCAATCTTGTGCGAATCCAAAACGCCGTCGATGGACAGGCGCAAGTGGTTCTGATCGGCCACAGTCGAGGCGGGATGCTCGTCCACGATTGGTACCGGCTGGCGTCCCAAGAGTCCAAAGACAAAATCTTGAAGCTGGTCTTGATGCAAGCTCCGCTGCGCGGCACGCCCATCGCCGACTGGGGGCTTGAGCACTGGTACGGACGGCTTGCCGCGCGCGTGCTCGGCCTAATGCCTCGGTGGGGCAATGTCACGGAGGCGATCGACGAGTTGACCGTGAAAACTCGCGAGCGCATCATGGGCCAGCTTCCCCCCTTCACTCCGGCTGATCTAGCCAAGGTGTATGCGCTTTCTTCCAGCTTCGAGCCCAATGTCAACGATGACGCGCATAAGGACATGCTGGCGGCGCACGGGCTTATGAAGGACTTGACCGGAGAGGCCAACGACGGTCTCGTGCCCGCGGGGTCGGCGACGGTGCCCGGCGCCCGCAATATTCATGTCCAGGACTTCGACCACGAAGACTCCGCCGTCGAAGAACCGGGTTGGTTCAAACGGCTCAGCGGAAGCCGTCCCAACGACGCTATGCGCGTCGGCGACGTGTCCGAAGCGCTGATTCGAGTTCTCTCCGAGCCGTAATCGACGATGCCGAACATCGAGATCAAGGCGCGCTGCGCCGATTCGAAAAAAGCGAAATCGATCGCGGCGAGCCTGCAGGCTAAGCACGTCGGGACCGACCGTCAGATCGACACCTATTTCAAGACAGGCGCTGGCCGTTTAAAGCTGCGCGAGTCTTCCCTCAGTGGCGCCCAATTGATCCCTTATGTCCGCCCGGATGTGGCGGGACCAAAAAAGAGCGATTACACGCTTATCCCTGTGCCTGATCCCTCTCTATGCAAGAAACTGTTGTCCGATATCCTGGGAGTAGAGACTGTCGTCGACAAGATTAGGGAGATTTATCTGATCGGCAATGTGAGGGTCCACATCGACTCCGTTCAAGAGCTCGGGCATTTCATCGAGTTTGAGGCGGTTTACCGCGACGCCGAGGATGAGACGACGGAACGCGCGAAAGTCGAAGTTCTTATGGCGGAGTTCCATATCTCCAGCGCCGACTTGCTGACCGGCTCATACCGCGAGCTCTCCTTGGGAGTGTTCCTCTAACCCAGGGACGTCTATAAAAATAGACAGCTCTGGATGAGGTATGGTTTGGGGTCCAGGGTTACGGCACCAGTGTCCATCAGAGTCCGGCGCGGGCGCGCCAGCCGGCCTTGGCGATGGGCATGCGGCGTCCGACGCCGAAGGCCTTCGCGCTGATCTTTAGGCACGGCGGCGCCTGGCGGCGCTTGAACTCGCTTGAGTCCATGCGGTCGAGCAAAGTCTCGGCGACGAGGCGGTCGCCGACGGCGCGCGCCACGCGCGCGGGTTCCAGGCGCGACTGCACCCAGGCCTCGAGCGCGTCGTCGACCTGGTCGTAGGGAGGCAGGTCGTCTTGGTCCTTCTGATCGGGCTTGAGCTCCGCGGAGGGCGCTTTCGCGATGCTGCTTTGCGGGATGACCTCGCGCACGGAGTTGAGCCAGGACGCCAGCTCGTAGACGAGGCGTTTGGGAACGTCGGCAAGCGGAGCCAGCGCGCCGCACATGTCGCCGTACAGGGTGCAGTAGCCGACGGCCAGCTCGGACTTGTTGCCGGTGGTCAGCACGAAGCCGCGGGAGGTCTTGTTAGCCAGACCCATGAGCAGCACTCCGCGGGCGCGTGCCTGCAGGTTCTGCTCGGCGAGATCGGGGACGAACGCCCCCCATTGATCGCCTAAAGTCGAGAGCAGCGAGCGGTAGACGTTCTCGATGGGCAGGGACTTGAGCTCGATGCCGAGGTTGTGCGCGAGCGCTTTCGCGTCGTCAACGCTGCCCTTCGACGAGTAGGCCGAAGGCAGAGACACGCCGACGACGCGGCTGGGGCCCAAGGCGCGCACCGCGAGTGCTGCGACAACGGCGGAGTCGATGCCGCCGGAGAGGCCGATGAAAGCCGTCTGCAGGCCGCACTTGGCGGCGAAGTCGTCGATGCCCAAGGTCAGAATCTCTCCGGCTTGGCCGACGGCGCTGGGCTCGCCTTTTAAGGCGGCGCCTTCCCAGGTTTGCGTATCGACGACCATCAAGTCGGTGGCGGCGAAGGCGGCGCGGGCGCGGAGTTTGCCCTTAGCGTCGAAGGCCAGACTGCCGCCGTCAAAGACGATTTCGTCGTTGCCGCCGACGGCGTTGCAGTAGAACAGCGGCTTCTTATGGCGTCGGGCGTGATGGGACAACAGTGCCAGGCGCTGGGCGGTCTTGCCCTGGACGTAGGGAGAGGCGGACAGGTTCAGTAGCAGGTCGGCTCCGGCTTTGACCTGCGCCGCGATGGGATCGACGGGATAGAGACGGCGCTTGGATGCCGGATCCACCGACCAAGCGTCCTCGCAGATGGTGACACCGAGCTTGCGTCCGGCGAAGGCGATGGGCTTGTTGTCGCGGGCGGGCTCGAAATAGCGCGCCTCATCGAAGACGTCGTAGGTGGGCAGGAGCGTCTTATGACGGACCGCGGCGACCTTGCCTTTGTGCAGAAGAGCCGCGGAGCTGCGCACCGGCTTGCCCGCGCCGTCGTCGTTTCGCGAGACGAAGCCGACCAGCGCGGCCGTGCCCCGGACTTTTTTGGCGAGCGCGGCCATGGCCTTTTCGTTGGCCTGCGCGAAACCGCGCTCCTCCCAGAGATCGAGGGCCGGGTAGCCTCCCAAGGTCTGCTCTGGAAACACCGCTAAGGCCGCGCCGCGGCTGTCCGCGGCGGCGAGGGCGGAGAGGATTTTATCCGTGTTGCCGCTCAGGTCGCCGACGACGGCGTTGACCTGGGCGAGCGCGACTTTCATCTCACGCTCCGGCCGTCTCGCAGGCTTTGGAGAAGATTTCTCCCGCGCCCATGAAAGAGGTCGCGATGGCGTCCTGGACGGCGAAGCGCGCGGCCTCGCCGGCCAGCTTGGCCACGGGGGCGATGCCCTCCATGGCCCAGGTCATCACCTCGGCGGGATCTTGGTTCGTCTCCTCGGCGACGACGGCCATCTGATTGAGGATGGCTAAGGCGGTGTTGGGCAGATCTTTTTCAAGCAGGAGCATGCCCGCCATCAGGCCTTTGCAGACGGCGATCACGCATTCGCGCGGGGGTTGGGCGGCCGCGACCCCGGCGATGATTTCCCGGGTCGCGAGCCTGCGGGCCAATTCGCCGGCGGCGGCGGGCGCGTCCTCGGAGTTCTTGAGGGTTTCGACGACGGCTTCCTTGGATTTCTTCTCCAGGCTTAGGGCGTCCATGACTCGATTATACCATTAGGGGCCCCCTTGCCTTGGCGGAGTAGGCGACCTACACTGGTTTGATGCGTTCATCGCGGCGCTGGGCATTCCTTCTTGCAGCCGCGGTTCTTGTCTTTTCCTCCTGCGCCACGCTCAACCGTCCCCCCCATTCGACCTCGGTCGATCACGGCATCCTCATCGCCCGAGCCAAGGTGCGCGGCGCGCTGATTCCATTTTTTTACGACGCGGCCGACGCCGGGAAGATCGAGCCGATCGACGAGAACGGGCAGTCCATCCCCGGCTTAAGCGGCGTCTCGGGCGCGTGGGCCAACGGCTATTTCATGTTCTTCGATCTTCCCCCGGGACGCTACGTGCTGCGCGGCGCGTCCTTCGCCGCGCGCGGCGTGCGCTACCAGCTTGTCGTCCCGCAAACCGCGCCGTTGAAGCGCTCGGTCGTCCTGCGTCCGGGCGCGGCGGCGTTCCTGGGCGTGTACAACTACGACGCGATCTGGCCCGAGTTGGGGATCGCGCTCAAGCGAGCCGGAAGGATAGTGGGCCATTGGCTGACGCCCTGGATGAAGAGACCGGTTATGCCCCGGGATGCCGACATGCGCGTCTTCGACGCGGATCAGCCCTCGGAGATCTCGGCCCTGCAGGCGGTGCGCGAGAAGCTGGCGGGCACGCCCTGGCGGCGGGCCGTCGACGCGCGCCTGCGCGAGCTGAGCGCGGCCGAGCCGGTGAAGACGGCCGGGGTTCTCTCGCGCGAGTTGCCTCTTCATCCGGAGCCGTTTCTGTCGTGGCGGGACACGCTGAAGTGGGGTCAGCCCCGGCGCGTTACGGGCGGCCTCGGCTGGCGGCGTCCCGGCGGCGAGGCGCAGATCGCGCTGTTCTTCACGTCTTCGACGGCGCGCGGCTTCGCGGGCTGGGAGGCGGCGCTCGGCGACCTGCGCCGCGCGGCCTCGGCCAGCGTCCAGGACTCCGGCGAGGTCTACACCGTCCGCGTGGCCACGCGCAGCGGCCCGGCGGCCCGCGTGACGACCTACAGCTATCCCGACGGGACCTTGGTGGGCAGCGTCACGAAAGTGATCCTGACCGAGACGACTTTGATCCCGGACGGGGCCGGACTGTTCACCATGCGCCTGCGCGCGCCCCGGGATGAGTTCGAGTCCGCGCTGCCGGCTTACCGCGAGTTCTTGCTGCAGCTCGTGCTCGGGCCTCCGCAGCCGAAGGCCGTGAAAACGGAGTATGTCCTGCCCATGGGGATGTCGCCTTGAGTTACGAAGAAGGGCTCGGCGCCGAGGGACGCGGCAGTGGTCTGTCGGTGGTCTTAAGCTCCGCGATGGGCGGCGCTCCTCTCGACCCGATGGCCGCCGCTTTCGACGTCGCGATGCCTGGGTTCAAGCTGGACACTCAAGCAAAGCTCTCGGAAGGCTTGGCTGTCGCCTTCGTGATGGAACTGCCGGGCGGCGAGCGGGTGACGGGGCAGGGACGGGTGATGTGGGCCAACAATGAGCCGTTCGGGACTTGGGCCGGGATCAAGATCGTCAAGATGTCCTGGAGCGACAAGCGCCGCCTGTCCCGGATGCTGTTTCCCGATCAATTCGATTGGGCGCATCTTGCGGACTTGGCGATGAAAGCGCTCGTCGTATTGACGGTCATCGCCGCGGCCAATAAGTTGTTACATCGTCCGTACTTGCTCGCGATGCTCGAACGTCTGCTGCCTCAGTGCATTGCGCTGATGCTCATGGGCTGGGCCCTGCTCGGTCTGCTGCAGCGCGAGAGGCGCTAGTTAAAAGCCCTCGCGGCAGCCCGGGTTGAGCGTGTCGTGGAGGAACATGCGCGCGCCGGCGGCGCGCAGGACGAAGCCCCATCGCTCATGTCCCCACATCGGTTCTCCGCGCGTGTACGCCAAGAGAAAAGGGCTGCCTTTGCCGCCGGGATCGTAAGCCACGAAGCTCAACTGCGCGGTCTCGGCCATGAGCACGTGGGGCATCTCCACGCAGGAGCCGATGAGCTTGTTGCCGTCGGCCAGGCGCAGGCAGCGGCGGTAGGCCGAGGATATTTGAGTCCCGGTGATCAGCGCCGTGGGCGAGGCCAGGCCGGCGACCTTGGGATGGGCGGCGAAGTCGATCTTGAGCGTCACGTTTTCGGGCCGCGGATCGGCTAAGAACGCGGCGGAGGCCTCGTCGTCAGAGCGAAAACGAAAGGCGCCGGACTTGGCCTCTTCGACGGCGGACGCGGTCAGCGTCGAGCCGAGACTCTGGTACAACGGCTCGTCGACTGTGTTGACTAGGGCCGCGTAATGCGCGTTCGAGCCCTTCAAGACGAACGAGTCGTGGACTTTGATGGCGAGCACGGGATCGCCCACTCCGGAGCGCGGGCCTTTGAGAAGGGCGGCGCGCAGGCGTATGGGCTTCTTGTTGCGGCAGGCCGCCCCGTAGGTCGGCGAGGTTCGGGCCACGGTGAAGAGGTCCGCGCCGGTGTTTCCCACGACGAGGAATCTCGAGCCGGGCATGAGTTCGCTGCCGCCGCCAGTTCGAGGCTTGTCGAAGATCAGCCACTGATTGCCGGACTGATACACCGGGAAAAGTCCGCGCGCTCCGTAGGCATCCTGGGCTCGGACGGGTGCGGCGAGCGCCAACAGAGCGAGACCGACGCTGAAGAGAATGGGCATGTCGGGGAGAATATCAAATCCCGTGCGGAAGACGAAGGTCCGTCGGCGGGCGCGGGCGGCGACGGGGAAGCTGGTCCTCCCGCCATCGGCCCAGCTCCGCTCCGGTGGACGCATCGTAAAGCACGGCGCCGTGTCCGGGAGTGATCACGGCGATGCGCGAAAAATCGGCGCTGTAGACGATGGAGACGCCGTCGATGAGCCGCAGCAGGCCCTCGGCGTCCCATTCGGCAAAACGGCGCCAGCTCCACAGCTGCCCCTCGTGCACGGCGAACCAAACGCCGCGCTGCTTGCTCCACCACAATCCTTGGTGGCGCAGCAGCGGCGCCTCGGGGGAGGCGTCGGCCCACCAGCCGCCTTTCTGGCGCCACAGCCACATCCAGCGGTCGTCGGCGACGATGCCGCGCGCGGCGCCGTTATGCCACAGCGTTTGCGCATGCCAATGCGGGGCGCGCTTGCGGCATGAGGGGCCGACGGCGCGGGCCGGATCGGTCTCTTCGATTTGTTCGAGTTCGAACGGGCGAGTCGGCGCAGGGCCGCCGCCGGGCAGCGATTGGGGACGGCGCGAGTTCAGGCGCGAGAGGTTGGGTGGCGACAGCGACGACTTAGGCGGGCGCCGGGCGCCGCGGCCGAGTAGCCGCGACAATATCGGCGGGCGAGGAGCGCGGCCGGCCTTCGGTTCGCGCGGCGAATGGAGCGACGGTCGGGGCG
>CXWL01025106.1_pt1 | contig 17502 bp, 17 predicted proteins | sample 590931 | NCBI WGS metagenome assembly CXWL01 (sample SAMEA3498368, study PRJEB10139) | groundwater metagenome | biome: water well; material: biofilm material | place: Germany | collected 2015-04-27 | reverse complement strand
TGCAAGATCACCAACATTCCAGGTCATGGTATGCGACACACTGTCATACGAGAATGTCCCTGTCCCTGAGGTTTCCCCGGTGTAGGTGACGTAGCTTGGCAAGGTCGCTTTTGCTATGCCCCCAGCAACCGTACTCCCTTTATTCTGCAGATTCCATATGATCGAATACGTCGTCGCTTGATTAGCGCGAGGCGGGATGGGACCACTCTGAGTAAACAAGTCTGATGCGTGCGAAGAAAGTGAGGAGAATACTACTGCCGTCGCAACTTTTGCAGTTTTCACAGCTGATGTCGTTACTTGCTCTGGTACATTACTCTGCCCGACACGCGTACCCGACGCTGCAATCGAAAAAGTAACGGTCGGCGAGAGTATGCCAACCGGTAACGTCGAGAAAGTGAACGAACCGATACCGGAGGCGCCCGGTGCAAGTGAGACGAGTGATTGATCAGTGTCCTTACTGAAAAGAATAGTGTGATCGATAGAATTATAGAAACCATTCGTCGTCCTGATGCTATCGTAGTCGATTGCTGAACCTCCAACCGTAATGGTGACTGATGCATTTGTCACCGGTATTGCGAGCGTGTTGGTATACGAGAGCGAAACGCTTTGCAGGCTACTAGGGGTGATTGTCATATTCCTTGCGGTGTCGCCGTTCAACGCGAGCGTCGTAGCAATGAATGGTGCTGCGATAGACACCGTTGCATCCTGTGTCATATAGGTAATGGCGAGCGTCTGATCCTGCGAGGATTTCGCTGTTCCGACGGTAAAGTGAAAGACGCGCTTTTCGTTATTCTGTCCGGTGAGGGTGCCGGTGAGTGTCACCTGCTTGCTTGCACCTGCCGCGAGTGTTCCGATGAAGAAGATCGAATTCGATGACGGAATCGATGACGATGTCAGTGAAAATCCAAAGGGAGATACCATTACGAGAACAACGTTATCGAGCGGTATGGTCGCATTGGATCGGATCGTGGTAGTAAAGGTGATAGAGTCTCCCGAAACAACTTCAGTAAGAGTGTCGACGGCAACCGAGAGGGGTGTTGAGGAGACCGTTAACGCATACGAGGATTTCTTTTCAAAAACTGCATTCGAGTTTGGCGTGCCGTAGGAGAACATAATTGGGAGCATCAGCGTCTGTCCTGCACCACCGAATACGACTGCCTGCACTGACCGTGTCACCGTTGCACCGCTTGCAAGCGTACCGAGATTTTCGGTGTAGTGCGGATACGGACTGAGCACATCAGTCGCACTACGCGTACCATCAGGAAAATCTACTTCGATAGTTGCGTTCTCGACTGCAACCGGATTCTTGTTCGTGACCGTAATCGAGAATGGAACGGTATCACCACCAGCAATGGTCGTCGGACCATGGATCGCAATATCAATCTTATCCGGTGAGACTGAATTGCTATCAAAATAGAAAAAGTAGCCCGCTATACCAAGTGTCGCAAGAAAAAAGATCGTGGCGCCGCCAAAGAATAGCGCAGCGAGTCGCACATGCCGTTCACCTTGTGGAACCTCCTCTTTCCATGCATGCGGAAGCACTTGTCTCTCGGAGGCGTGCAGCGTTGCACGTTCGTGCGTTGAAGCGACGGGACTGTAGAGCGCTTCACGCGCACGTTCAAGTGAGCCGACGCCGTCTTTCTCAGAGTTAGGTAGCATGGCACTAGTATAGCAGGCAGGTCTTTAAAGACCTGAGGCAGCAATGCCGTTATTTATTCGGGTAACATACGCCATACGATTCTCGAGAATCGTAGAGAGCAGAGATGGGATAAGTGGTGATTCGGCAACAGGAATCTCTCCGGCATCGAGCCCAAGTGCACGGAGTACTCGAAGCACCGTGAGTATCTCAACGGCTTCATGCAGATCAGAGGGAAGTGTCGCAAGCGCACCAAGAAACCCTTGTACGATAGGAAATAATTCAACATCCTGCGCTTCACCTGCAACCAATCGCAAGAGGAGACCTGAAACGCGGGCGACTATCTCTTGCGACTGTATATCCGGTAACCGTACAAACCAATTCTCCTCGAGCACTGCCCCGGTCACTCGCCACCCCTCTTTCCCATGGACAAGTACGACTCTGCTTTCGACAAGCGTTGCAAGCGACGCAGCAAGCTTCGCACCTTGATTACGCAGACTCTGTGCTCGTGCCTGTACCAGCCCCAAGTCGGGGGTAAGAATCGTGACCAGCGTCGTCGCCTCTCCAGTGTGTACTCGAGCAAGTACGATGCCCTGTGTCTCGTATTTATGCCGCATCGCGCAAGAGGCTGAAGTGTACTTCGCCTGTGGAGAGCAGCGCGACGTACTTCCCTTCTGGCTTTATAACCGTCTCGGCGACGTCGCTTGTGGAAAATCCTTCAGCTTTGCGTGCTTGTGCGACCGCACTCGCCATCTCGCGCTCATCGCCCTCCTTGATAAGTTCAGGAGTGAGTGTTGTGTCGAGTTTGACTTCCGCACTTCCCGAAATAATCTCCTTCACATTTATTTCATCAGCGAGAAGAGTTTTCAACTCCTCAGAAAGAGGATCTCTATCAGGTATAGAGAGGCTCGCGAGCGGCTGACGTACTTTGATGCCGGCTTTTTGCCGCAACTGCAGTGCTTCGGATGCGAGTTTTCGAACCAATACCATTTCCCCAATCAATTCTTCGGGCTTCCCTTTCGTAGTCTTGGCGGGGGATGGCCACTCAGCAAGATGCACGCTTATTGGCTCGTCTTCTCTCTTCACTTTTGCATACATATCTTCAGCGATAAACGGGGTAAAAGGTGCCAGAAGAAGTGTCGATATACGAAGTGTATCTCGAAGAGTATCAAGTGCGGCGGAGTCGCCTTCACGCACTCGGTCACGAATACGTCTGACATACCACTGTGAGAGATCCTCGGACAATCCTGCTATCGCGCGTACCGCCTCAAAAGGACGATATTCATCCATCATTGTTGTGACGGTAGAAACCGTCTCACTAACGCGCGCATGCATCCATTGATCGATGACCGCTACGTTGCTTTTCTTTTGGGGATTATCCTTAAATAGCTCGTAAAACTTCACACTATTATCGAACCATGAGAGAACTTTCGCTGCTTCTTTTACAGTTTTGTCGTCATAATTTTTTGTATCGCCTGGTTGGGTCACGCTGTACATCCAGAAACGTAGCGTATCGACTCCCCATTTTTCTATTTCTATCCACGGGTCAACAACATTTCCTTTTGACTTACTCATCTTCAATCCCTCAGCATCAAGCAGGTGTCCGAGCGATATGACATTTTTATAAGAAGCCCCTCTCCCGGCGAGCACACCGACTGCGAGGAGCGTATAAAACCAACCACGCGTCTGATCAATAGCCTCAGAGATGAAATCAGCCGGGTACGCAACTTTTTTGAAGAAGTCATCGAGCGACTCTTCTCTACGATCCTTCGCTGCTTGCGCAAATGGCATCGCACCGGAGTCGAACCACACATCCATTACTTCTTTCACGCGACGTAGCTCAGTCCCTTTTCCAGAGACAAGCACCACGCTATCGATATAGGGACGATGCAAGTCGAGTTCTCCTTGTTCATTCTTCGGTAACTCTGTACCTGACTTCAGGTGAGCTTTCAGTTCATCAAGCGAACCGATGACGAGCTGTTCAGAACCATCAGCGCTTTGCCATACTGGTAACGGCGTACCCCAGTAACGTTCGCGACTAATTGCCCAATCCTTTGCATTTGCAAGCCACTCGCCCATGCGACCATCGCGGATATATGCCGGCTCCCAATGTATATTCCCATTTTCCGCAACAAGCTTCTCACGCAAGTCGTGCATGCGGATATACCATGAGTCACGAGCATAGTAGATAAGTCGAGTCTTGCAACGCCAGCAAAAGGGATAGGAATGCTCGTACTTCGCCTTACCAAAAAGTAACCCGCGACCGGCGAGGTCCTTCACAATATCCACGGCGACATCTTCATTGCCCACAAAACGCCCCTCAAGAAAACCTGTTCCGCTTATGAATTTCCCTTCTGGATTCACGAGATGCACCTTCGGTAAACCAATCGCGTTCCCGAGCTCGAAATCTTCCTGCCCATACATAACAGCAGTATGTACGATGCCCGTGCCGTCTTCGGTTGTCACGAAGTCGGCTGCGTACACTTGAAACGCTTTCTCGAATTTCGCTTTCTCGCTCTCCGGTGCAAGCGATTTCGCATAGTCGTAGAGCGACTTGTATTTTTTTCCTACTAATTCGCTTCCTTTCTTTTCTGCGACGATCGTATACCCTTCTGTACCAAAAAGAGATTCGACGCGGTCTTTCGCGAGAATAAATCGAACAAGTGGTCCGTTCCCTTCATTTTTCTTCTCGAGTACGACGTAGATGACGCTTGAGCCGACCGCGAGCGCAACATTCCCCGGAAGAGTCCATGGAGTTGTCGTCCACGCTATGAAATACGTATTCGGTTCATCAACCAACTCAAACTCCGCGGTGATAGTAAGATCCTTTACATCTGCATACCCCTGCGCGAGTTCGTGCGAAGAGAGCGCTGTGCCGCAGCGCGGGCACCAAGGTACCACCTTATAATCTTTGTAGAGTCGACCGTCCTTCGCGGTCTGAGCGAAGAGGTGCCAGACCGCTTCCATGTAGGCACTATCAAAAGTAAAGTATGCTTTCGTATCATCGACCCAGTAGCCGATGCGCTTGGTGAATTTCGCCCACAAATCGATATAGACAAAGACGCTCTCGCGACATTTCTTATTGAACGCAGCAATGCCGTATTTCTCGATGTCTGGTTTCCCACTGAAACCAAGTTCCTTCTCGACTTGTAGCTCGACCGGTAAGCCGTGTGTGTCCCACCCTGCTCGACGATTTACACGATATCCCCGCATTGTCTTATAGCGCGAAATTGCATCCTTCAAAGCGCGGGCTTCAAGATGATGGATACCCGGCTTCCCGTTGGCTGTCGGTGGACCTTCGTAGAAAACGTATTCACCTTTTGGAGACTCTTTTGCAAGCGACTTCTCGAAGATGCGCTCACGCTTCCAGAAAGCGAGTATCGCCTCTTCGCGCTTCGCGGCTTCTGATTTCTCGGGCAGGTCAGCCATAGACACCTATCGTAACGTTTACTTGGTAAAAATGGAACAGCCGCCGAGAACCTCGGCGGCTGCATTTCTTGACCCAGTCGCTTGGACTAGGTCGGCACAGGGCATTGCGTCATCTGCAAGTGCCCCTTCTCGGCAAAGGCAAGCGCCCATTCAGGTGGCTTGTAGCCGCGGTGCCGGTCGAGGCCGTCGGCGAGCACTCGCTTGAACTTTGCCACAGCACGCTGAACGCGCTCACGTGACAACTTCAACTCGCGTGCGGCGTATTGGAAAAAGCGGGTGACGTCGCCGCCCAAGGATTGAATGGCGGAGAAAACCTTTTGGAGGCATTCCTTTGCGACCTCTTGCCGCTTCCACTGCTTGCTTTTTCTTTTCGAAGTCATCTATCGATTCTCCTCGAGTTGAGACACGCACGGGAATGTACGAGTCTGGGAATGAATCTAGCGCGATTAGCATCGTTATGCAAACTACATTTTTTCCGGAGTGGGGATACCGAGAAGTGTGAGGCCGTTCGTCATCGTGTTGATGAAAGCACGTGCGAGCATCAACTTATGTGTCTCGTAGTCGCCACCCACGATGCGTTCTTGTGCATAAAAAGAATTCCACTCGCCTGCGAGCTCGGTGAGATAGGTCACGAGCAGGTTTGGTGCGAGCTCGCTCTGTGCTCGTGCGGCGACTTCAGGGAAGTGTAAAATAATCCGCTCGAGCAGATACGGGGTGTCCGGCGCGCCCGCTTTTGGCGCGCCGCTTGCCTGTTTGATAACCGACTTCGCGCGTACAAGTGCATATTGCAAGTACGGTCCCGAATCTCCCTCGAGCGAGAGCGACTTCTCAGAATCAAAAATAATGTCCGAGCCAGGCGCTTGGCGTAGAACCATATATTTAATCGCGCCAAGCGCAACCTGTTCAGCGATAAGCGGGTCGGCATTCTTCTCGCTCGCTTTCTTCACCGTATCTTCGATAAGCGCAGCAGCAGTGATGACATTCCCCTCCCGTGAGGCCATCTTTCCGGTCGTAAGGCGCAAGAAGCCGTGCGGCACATGTGTCGTCTTAGTAGCAATGAGTGGAGCCATTTCACCAAGCGCTGCAAAAAATACTTTGAAATGTCCAATCTGCTCAGCAGCAGTCACAATAATCGAGCGATCGAACTGTACTCGTTCTTCTTTCAGAAAAGCGAGCCCCATATCCTTTGCCTCATAGGTCGGCGTGCCTTTGCTCGTGATGAAAACAAGTGTGTGTAAACCTTTCTTCTCGCCACGGTAGATGACCGCGCCCTCGCTCTCTTCAAAAATTCCCTTGTTCAACCCATCACGCACGATGCGCACTCCCGACTCTGAAGTCTCACTCTCAAAGAAATAGTAATCAAAATGCGTCCCGAGAATTTCATAGATCTGTTCAAATGCTGCAAGCGATACATCGCGACCCTTACGCCATAGTTCCATGAACGTATGGTCAGTGCCTTTATAAATTTCTTGATTGAGTGCATCGATCTCAGCTTTTGCTCCAAGCGATTCTTCATAGGCGCGTGCACCCTTCGCATACGATTCGCCGAGCTCTCGCGCCGTCGCTGGTTCGGTGATGCCGTTTTTCTGCAACCCCCACAGCGCTTTTGCCACATGCGGACCGACATCGCCCTGATAGTTCGCGCGAATGACTATCGCACCTTCGTTCGAAATCAAGCGCGCGAGCGATTCGCCGATAACATTACTCATCAGATGCCCGATATGCATTTCTTTAAACGGATTTGGGTCGGTATATTCGACCATCACACGTTGATCGACGCTCATACTACCCTTCCCCCACTCTGTTCCCTTCGCATCTGCCTCGGCGACTGCAAAGGTAATTGCTTCGCGTGAGAGCCTAATGTTCACGAATCCTGGACCCGCGACTGACACGTGGCTGACACTCTCTTTTCCAAGAGAGTCGACAAGCACTCGAGCGAGTTCATCGGCTATTTCATGCGGTTTTCTCTCGAATGTATTCGCCACGACCAGTGCGGCGTTCGTCGTGTAGTCGCCATGTGCGGTGTCGTTTGGCCGTTCAATAACAAACGCAACCTCGCCCGCTCCAATATTTACGAGAGCCTCACTGACTGCTTTTCGTATTCGCTCTTCCATGCGACGAGTATACCAGTGCTTCCTAGTCTCGCGAATCTCCCCTCTTCCCCTAGGACGGTCCTAGGGGATTAAACAAACGATTCGGGGATTGGGTGCGAGAGCGCAAGTCTTTTGATCTCTTGTCTTGCGCGCTTAACTGTCGCGTCGTCGCGCTTCGTGAGAACCTCGATCATAATCTCTGCAACTCTTGCTGATTCCTTCGCGCCAAATCTACGTGTTGTCATCGCAGGTGTACCGAAGCGAATGCCCGAAGGGTCCATCGGTTTGCGGGTGTCGTCGGCAATAGCATTTTTGTTCAGAGTGATACCTGCGCAATCGAGGAGCTTCTCCGCTTCGCCACCCGAGATCCCAAATGAGCTCCATACATCGAGCAAGATGAGGTGGTTGTCAGACCCGCCCGTGATCATGTGTGCTTTCTGTTTTTTAAATACTTTTTCCATCGCTTTAGTATTCTTGAGAATTTGCTGTGCATATTTCTTAAATGATGGTCTGAGCGCCTCGCCGAAGGCAACTGCCTTTGCCGCAATCTGATGCATGTGTGGGCCTCCTTGGAACCCCGGGAACACCGCTTTGTCGATCTTCTTTGCGAGATCCTCGCTCTCACGCACGAGAATGAGCCCGCCTCGCGGGCCACGAAGTGTCTTGTGCGTCGTCGACGTCATAATATCGAACCCAGCATCAAATGGATTCTTCGCCGCTTTCCCTGCAATGAGACCGGCAATATGCGCAATATCCATCACCGAGACAGCGCCAACTTCGCGCGCGATACTGACAAACTTCGCATAATCGAGTTCACGCGGATACGCCGAGAAACCCGCGAGAATTATTTTCGGCTTAATCTTCTTTGCCACGCGACGCATCTCGTCGTAGTCTATTTCTCCCGTCTCAACATTCTTCATCTTGTATCGCTCGAAGTTGAATATCTTGGTGAGGTAGGTGACGGGGTGACCGTGGGTCAGGTGGCCGCCGTGCGAGAGATCCATGCCGAGTATCGTGTCTCCCGGCTGGAGCAGTGCGAAGTACATCGCAATGTTTGCATTCGCGCCACCAAGTGCTTGCACATTTGCGTATTTCGCACCAAAGAGTTTCTTTGCGCGTTCAATCGCGAGCAACTCCACTTGGTCAGTAAACTCTTGGCCGCCGTAGTACCGTTTCCCTGGATACCCTTCTGAATATTTATTGGTGAGCGAAGAAGCCATCGCCTCTTTCACAGCACGGGACACATAGTTCTCGCTCGGTATGAGCTCGAGCCCCTCCTTCTGCCGTTGCTCCTCGCCCTCAATGGCTGCAAAAACTTTTGGGTCCTGCTTTTTAATATAGCTATACATATTATTTTTTCTTTTTCGCCGACTTTTTGGATACTTTACGAGTCTTCTTTTCGGTAAATCCACCAATGTTTGCTATTTCCGCTCTGAGTGGCGGATAAGATTCGTATCCTTCAAGCGTAAAGTCTTCAAAGACAAAATCATCAATTTTCTTCCTTTTTTGATTCAGCTTCATCTTCGGGAATGGGAACGGTTTGCGTTTCATCTGTTCCTTCACTTGATCAAAGTGATTTGAGTAGGCATGCACATCACCAAACGAATGGACGAATTCCCCGACCCGCAATCCCGTCACTTGAGCAACCATCTGCAGGAGCAGTGCATAACTTGCAATGTTAAATGGTACCCCGAGAAATACATCCCCACTTCGCTGGTACATACCAAGGTTCAGTTTGTTTCCTTCAGTCACGGCAAATTGAAAGGTGGTATGGCAGAACGGTGGTACTTCGTTTTTATTTTCTTCGGCAGCCATCTCATAAATGAAGTCGGGATTCCATGCAGAAACAACATATGATTTTCGAAAAGGTGCCTCTTTGAGACCTTCTATCACCCATGCAAGCTGGTCAATCACTCTCCCCTTGCTTGCTGGCCATCGACGCCACATCCTGCCGTAGACCGTAATAATGTCCCCCCATTTTTTCACAAATGCGCTTTTGTTTGATTCTTTTTTCAATTTCGCAATAAAATCCTCCTGATTCATCGTCGGGATCTTATTTTTCAAACAGTGTTTGTTATAACGCTTCCATGCCCACTCATCCCAAATGTGTACATTATTATCGACGAGATACTTAATATTTGAATCTCCTTTTAGAAACCATAAAAGCTCCACAATAATGCCGCGCAGAAATGTCTTCTTCGTAGTGATCAAGGGAAATCCTTCTGTTAAGTCAAAACGAATTTGCCGTCCAAACACACTTCGAATAAAAGGCGGTTTTTGTCCTTTGGCGGCATACTGCGCACGAACTTCCGGAGTGAAGAAGACTTCCTTATCACTCCCATTCTGCATGATGTCCTTCAACAGGTCCAAGTATTGATATTCAGGATGGCGGTTTTTCATAGGCAAATGATTATTTCTTTTTCTTCGGTACCCTCTTCTTTATCACCTCATTGCGCTCAGCGGCAAAGTGATTTGAATTTTTCGCTGAATACCGCCCTGTTTCTTTATAGGAACGTTCGACCGGACTCGTAAGCCTGGCAAACAGAAGCTGGGCAATGGTCATGCCCGGGCGAAGCACTATCGGCACATTGTTTGTGTTTACGAGCTCAAAGGTCGGGTAGAAATAGTGGCACGGATTAAAGAGCATCGCGGTGTTGTGCACGACAAGCCCCGCGCGAGCGAGCGATGACTTACCCGAGAGCAAAATGAGATGTTTCTCGTCGACACCAATAAATTCGCGTTGCTTGCCGAGCACACTTTCTCCCGGATGAAGAATAAATGCTTCCCCATCTTTCACCTTCACTGTGCGCGTTTCCGGATAGATCTTATTGACCGGATCGATGAAACTCGTCGCATGACGATCCGTCACATCAAATTCATTCCCGAGCGTGACATCGTAACTCACGGGTTGAAGTTTCTTTGGATCAAAAGGACGTATGACAATGCTCCCGTCTTTGATTCCTTTCTTAATATCAATGTCAGAGAGAAACATGGTTATACTTGGGTTTCCTCGCCGTGCGACACACGACCGCCCTGATGCTGTCCGCGATAACCGATGACCTTCCCTTCTATCGTGTAGAACACAATGTTGCAGATACGCGCACCAAGCTGTAGCTTCACGTCAAAAGGACTAAGATTTGTGAGACCAAAAGTGAGTGGTCCGATGTATCCAGGATCAGTCTTCGTCGCAAGCAGGAGAAGACCTGCTCGGAAAAGAGAGCTTCTCGGATACACCATCGGCATAAGGTCGAGCGGTGTCGAGATAGTTTCAGCAGTTTGTATCAGATAGTATTCGCCAGGATGTATGACGAATTCATCTTGCACCTCACCTTCTTTGAGTACGTATAGCTCTTCTGTTTTTACTCCGTGACGTTTCCCAAGACCGGCCGGACCGTCGGTCTCGATATAGGCACCGCCTTCGACAATCTCGTGCACTGCGCCAAGGCGTAGGTCGATGCCGGTACCTTCAGGATTGGAAAGATCGCGACCACCGAGACCAGTGATAAGATCCTCTTCTTTGATCCTGCGAACAACTTCATGGATGCCGATAACTGACATCCTGCTAGTATACGCTAGTATACGTGAAATGCCAAAAGAGAAATATATTGACACGGTATATAAATCGGGGCTGCTTTCACTTATCGCCGCAATCGGTAAGAATAGAGAGCTTGGGCTGCAGGGGCGGCTTCTCTGGCATTTGCCAGACGATATGAAGCGATTTAAAGAGATTACCACCGGCCATCCGATCATTATGGGCCGCAAGACATGGGAGTCTATTCCTCTCAAATTTAGACCGCTCCCCGGGCGTGCCAACATTGTCGTGACACGACAAGACCTCTATGTAGCCGATGGAGCTACTGTTGTCGGATCATTTGAGATGGCACGCGCCGCAGCGGCGCGTGCACATGGTTCTGATGAAATCTTCGTCATCGGCGGCGGCGAGCTCTATGCTACTGCCCTCCTCTTCGCCGATCGCTTGTATCTCACAAGCGTCGATGCCGCTACTGATGCAGACGCATTTTTTCCATCTTATGAAAAAGAATTTAAAATTGTTGGAAACGAAAATGGCACTGGCGAACCACCGCATCGATTCTTGATACTTGAACGTAAATAAAAACGCGCGACATTCTTGCCGCGCGTTTTTATTTTTGTTTCAAAATTACTTCGCGACCTCGAGTCACGAGTATTTTCTTGCTAGAAAATCTCTCGACCCCACCTCGCGCCGTCGCGCTCCGGTCGATTGATGTTCCCTATTTGGTCACATCAATCCCCATAGACTGCGCCGTACCCTTGATGAGCCGTGCGGCTGCTTCAGGAGAATTCGCATTCAGGTCCGGCATCTTCTCAGCAACGATAGCCTTGATGTGCGCCTGAGTGAGAGTACCGACAGCACGTTCCTTTTGCGACTTGCTTGAACCCTTCTCAAGACCGAGTGCTTTCAAGATGAGTCTTGCAGCCGGCGGATTCTTCATGATGAAGGTGAAGGTACGATCGTCAAAGACCGAAAGCTCCACTGGGATAATCGTCCCCATCTTGTCACGCGTCGCCTCATTAAACTGCGTCACGAACTGACCAATGTTCACGCCGGCAGGACCGAGCGCGGTACCAACCGGAGGTGCTGGCGTCGCCTTGCCACCCGGGATCTGTAGTTTTATCTTTTTTACAACTTTAGCCATAGTGTTCAGACTGTACCTTAGAGTTTACGGATTTGCAAAAAATCGAGCTCGACCGGAGTTTCGCGACCGAACATGGAGACCATGACTTTCACTTTCCCGCGGTCTTCGTCGATCTCGCCCACCTTACCCTCGAGATCTTTAAACGGACCGTCCGCGATAATGATTTGATCATCTTTCACCAAGTCGATGCGGTGCTTGGGTGCTTCAGCAGTCATCCGCTTCATAAGTGTTGCGACCTCGGCCTCTTCCATCGGGACTGGTGTGTTACCAGCACCGACGAAGCCTGTGACACGCGGAGTATTCCGCACGACAAACCACGAATCATCGTCGACGATCATGCGCACGAGGATATAGCCCGGATAAATCTTCTCTTCTTCCACAATGCGCTTACCGCTCTTCACACGGATCTTCTTCTCGGTCGGTACAATGACATCAAATATCTTGCCCTCCATGCCCAAAGACTCGATGCGCTGCTTCAAATTACGTTCAACCGCATTCTCATAGCCCGCATAAGTGTGAATAGTGTACCAGCGAGCATCCTCCGGATTCGGAGCGACTTCGTCACGAATCTCTTTGCGTACGATGGGCGCAATGTCGGCCATACCGCTCTCTTCGAGCGTCTCTGTCTCACTGATGTGAAGGTGTTCGTCCATAGAAATTACGTTAACCGCCGATAATACGATTCACCACTGATCCGAATGCATAATCGAGTAGCGCGACAAGCAATGCAATTACTGCTGCAATGAATACAACGACAAGAGTATGCCCAATCGCGGTTCGATTACTTGGCCAGACAACATGCGTGAATTCTTCGCGAACATGCTTCAGGTAGGTGATGGGTGAAATCATGACAAATGGATTTGGTAAATAAAAAAGCCCCGTGGGCTCTCTTGTTTAGAGAGCATACCACCGTACCCAGCACACGTCAATTTAGCGGATTTCGTAGGTCACCGAGACAGACGCGGTATAGGTATTTTCACCTATTGGGACGGTTACTTCAGGTGCCGCATCAACTGACTTGGCCGACATCATGCCAAGATTGTACATCGACCCACCATACCCAGAGGATTCGCTGAAATTTACAATCTTCCCGAGACGGACTCCGAGCTGGGACGCCAAAAGTGCTGCTTGTGTTTTTGCTTTTTTGATTGCATCAGCACGTGCGGCATCATAGCCCGCGGTTGCATCATCGAGTGCAAAGGCGGGACCTTGTACATTTTGTACCCCCTTGCCCCCAAGACCGCCGAGAAGCGCGCCGACAGAAGTAAGGTTGCGTACCGTTACTTGAATCGTTTCAGATACGGTATACCCGGTGATTTTCGGTGCACCACCATAGGTCGGACATGCTTCACCTCTTGTGCACGGATTTGGATACGAATATTCAGGAGAAATATTGTAAGAGAGTGTCTTTATATCTTTCTCGGCAATACCCTGCCCTTTCACGAAATCGATTGCCGCATTCGCCTGCTTGGTCGTCGCTGCCTGTGCGTCGATTATAGCCGGTGCGGTATTCTGCACGGTAAACGAGATACGCGCGACATCGGGCGGAAGCGTCGCTTGACCGCTCCCTTGTACGGTAACAGTGTCAGTCGCCGGCGCACCCGGGCGACCGAAATTCTTCGCCACGCTTATAGTCTCGGCAAGAAGAAAGAGAGCGAGAATGGAGAGCACGCCCGTGAGTGCGATGCGCGTCCCCTCACTGTGGAAAATTCCTCCGATAGAGTCATTGTTCATACCTATGAATAGCTATTGGTAACTTCTACAGTATACCACTGCGAATGAGCATCGATTATTGCCCTTGCAGAGTCGTAAGAAGTTTTATGAGCGCCGCATGCGCCGGAAGTGTTCTGGTATCAAGATTGGGGTCGGTCCATAATGCAACATTTCTATCAATCGCATCGAAACGGAGCACTTCAGCACCACGAGTGAGATAATATGCCGTATCAATGACCCCTTCAAAACGCTCAATTACAACAATGGTGAAGCGATGATTGCTGAGTGTAGTAGAAGTAAACGAAGTTGCACCGATTGGTAATCCCGACGCAGCACTGATCGCTGTCTGTTGAATAGTCGCAAGCGGTGTTGATGAAGCGTGTACCGCGTAACGGCGAATGACTATTTCGGCAACAGGTGTTGACGAAGCCGTTATGGGAAACGCATAGGCAATTATGCTTGCTGCGTCGGGTATCTCAGAAGCAACAAACCCTGTCGGCAGGGCGAAAGAGAGATTGTCGTCTGGAAGCGAGACATTCGGTGGCGGACATACGGGGAAGGTGCAGGAGGATCCTGCGCGCGAGACAGCGGTACCGTCTGGACATACGAGTGCGTCCATCGGGCATGCGATCTGCTGAGACGGATGCTCAACCGAATTGCGATACACCAACCCTACAATACCAACGACAATGATGAGCAGCATACCAAGAAGAAGTCCTTTCATATTCAGAATACAGTTAGAGAACCTTCATTGCCTCGTCAAGCGAAGTTCGTCCAGCTTTTAATTTGTTGATAACATCGTCTTGGAGTGTCCGCATGCCGGCCTGTATTGCACCAACTTGGAGCTCGGCCATCGATACTCCTTGGATAATGAGCGAACGGACAGCATCGTCGAAAACGAGCATTGAGAATACGCCTATACGACCCTTATAGCCGGAGCCGAAGCAACTATCACAGCCGGCGCCCTTGCGCACGTGCACCTGTGCGAGATCGATCCCTAACTGCGCGGCAAAAAATGCGTTCGGGTTTGGATCATCGACGATGCAGTCGGGGCAAATGGCCCGCACGAGACGCTTTGCCATGATACCGTTTATCGAATATGCAATGAGGCTTCTGTCGAGCCCCATATCTAAGAGACGGGCGACGGTACCGACGACACTGTTGGCGTGGACGGTCGAGCAGACAACTCGACCGATGAGTGCGGAACGAATAGCGTATTCTGCCGTCGCAACATCGCGAATCTCTCCTATCATGAGTACATCCGGATCTTGTCGCAGGATAGAGCGCATAGCTGCGTCATAGGTGAAGCCACGTGCTTCGTTCAGCTCTCCTTGCCGCATCCAGTCGACATGAAACTCGACCGGATCTTCGATCGTCATCACGTTCTTCTCGGTGCTCTTGAGCTCGTCGAGGAATGAGTAGAGCGTCGTCGTCTTTCCACTCCCGGTTGGCCCAGTGATGAGAAAAATTCCGGACGAGCGCGTAAGAAGAATGCGGAGTTGCTCGAGTATGCTCTCGTCCATGTCGAGCTCGCCGAGGCCACGAAGCGCGGATGATCGGTTTAAGAGCCGTGCGACGACAACCTGACCATTCACTGATGGGAAAATGGAGAGGCGTACATCAACTGCATTTTCCGACCGGCGTTTCGCGATCATTTCGACAGTCATACCCGATTCAGTGTCGCCCGATGCACTTACCTTCTCGATCTCGCCTGACGTCCGAAAAAGCTCAATGTGCCCGTCTTGGGGAACGAAGTGCTCCGTGATGTCCATACCCGCCATCACCTTGATCGTGTTCACCACTGGTGCATAATCTTCAAGCGATAGACGGATGCGTTCCTGTAAGATACCGTCGATGCGATACCGAACAGCGACACGATCTATATGCGGCTCGATGTGAAGATCAGAGGCACCGGCATCGACAGCCTTCAAGAGAAGGTCCTTAACGAAATCTTCTGTCGTCCTGATCGATTGTGGCTCGTCCATAACCCTATGATACCAGATTATTCATAAGGGCGACTATCGGGAATCGAACCCGAATCGAGAGCTCCACAAGCTCCAGTGTTAACCATTACACCATAGTCGCCATGCGATTCTTATTTTATAGCATAGAAAACGTTTTTTTAATCTGCCGCTCTGCGTGCTAAACTTTACTGAAGCCATAACCCTTCAACCAATATGATGGAAAGAAAAGAAGAGTATGAGAAATTGATAGAATCTCTAAACGACGCAGAGACGTTGCAGGCCTATAAAGCTCCGCTCGATACGTACCGACCCGGTCTCCTACCCCGCTTCCTCGGCGGGATACTCGTGTGGTGCGGTAACATTATCTACGGCAAACCCTCATATCTGAAGTTCCGCGCGGTCGAAGTGATCGCCCGCGTCCCCTATCACTCGTGGGCATCGGGAGCATTCACACTCCTTTCGCTTTTCTATACCGACGAACGACGTGCGCTCAAGCTTTCAGCGATAGCGAAATTTGCTCGATTCGCCTCTGACAACGAAACGATGCATGTGGTGGTTATCTCTGCCCTCGCTCGCAAAGAGCAGTCGGCGGGCATCATCCGTCACACGATTATTCCTCTACTCTTCGCATTCTTCTACTTCTGGCTGTCTTACATTATCTACCTTATCAACCCGCGCTGGTCACTCGAAACGAATTATCTCTTTGAGCAACATGCTTTTGATCAGTATTCACTCTTTCTTAAAGACAATGAGGAGATGCTCCGCTCAAAGCCTATTGAGAGTGAATTCTTAACCTGGTATGGTCGCCACCCGCGCTCGCAATATGAATTCTTCCAATCGGTGAGGAATGATGAGATTGTGCACCGCAATCAGTCGATTCGCGAAATTGGAATGAACGCTGGGCACGGATCTGTTTAGTACCGCGGATTCTCTTCTGCAACACCCGCGAGATGATTCGCAAGGCGAGCAAGCGCGAAGAGAAGTGAGGAGAGGCGATTCATATACGCTTTCGTCTCTACTGAGAGCGTACATACTCCAGCTTCTGCCGCAGCGATAAGCCGTCGTTCGGCGCGACGCGCGATCGTGCGCGCGACGTCGAGGAGCGCTGAGAGCTCCGTTCCGCCGGCAATCGAAAACCCTTTCAGGGGTGGAATTTCTTTCTCCAGAGCATTCACCATTTCTTCAACATGCGTCACTGCAACAGCTCCAACTCTCTTATCAGCACCCGCGATCTCTGCTTGCACGATAAAGAGTGTCTCCTGTATCTCTCGCAAAGCTAGCGCAATGCGCTCTTCTCCCCCACTCTTCATTTTCACAAAACCGAGAAAGGCGTTGAGCTCGTCGAGCGCGCCAAGTGCTTCAGGCAGTTCTGAGGACTTCGAGATTCGTTTTTGATCGCAACCAAATGCAGTTGTCGTCCCCCCATCTCCTTTTCCGCTATAGAGCATATACACCTAGTATATACGCCTCTCTGGGCACCATTGACTTTTCATGTTGATAGTGCTATTATAAAAACGTTCAACTTTTGGAGTTCCTATGAACGGTCAGTGGAAATTCTGGGAGCTTACAGCCGATCAAGTTTCGGCTTTAATCTTCTGGCTTGCGTTGCTGGTCGCGTGGGGGGTCTGCGGACTCCCGGGACTTTGAACACCAGACAGCTGCGAACAGGGCTCGGATGCTTGCATCCGAGCCCTGACTATTCGTCCTGCTAACTATTCCTGCAAGGACATTTTACAACCATCGACGAACCTTCGCCTTATACCGCAAATACTCCTCACCAAATTTTTTTGTTAAATATACTTCCTCGCGCGCGATGACCCCGAATTGCATTACGAGAAGCACGGGCGCAAGAGTTATGAGCACCCAGAGTGTGTTGATCCAGACCGCTATACCAATGGTGAAAAGTGTCATAGACACATAAATCGGGTTGCGCGTGAACTGGTAGGGGCCGGTACTGACGATACTCGTGGTCGGCTTGCGCACGTCGATAT
>CXWL01021051.1_pt1 | contig 17502 bp, 11 predicted proteins | sample 590931 | NCBI WGS metagenome assembly CXWL01 (sample SAMEA3498368, study PRJEB10139) | groundwater metagenome | biome: water well; material: biofilm material | place: Germany | collected 2015-04-27 | reverse complement strand
CCCGGAGTGTGCCACGCCGTGAGCTGCCAACCCTCGCGACCGTCGGGGCTGGCGCCGAGAGCGAGGACATCGCCGTCAGCGAGCGACCGGGCCTCGGCGCCGGCCGGCAGGGTCAGCCGGTCCAGGGTGCGCTGGTGGGCCATCACCGGTAGCCGGTAGCGGCTGACCGCCGCGCCGAGCGCCCCGACGTGGTCGGGATGGTGATGCGTGAGCAGGAACCCGCCGAGCTCCGCCCCCTCGGCCAGCAGGCCGTCGATCGCCGCCCACAGCTGTGCCTGAGCGGCCTCGTCGGCCGGCGCGGGATCGACCACGTAGACCAGTCGCTCCCCGACGAGCAGGGTGTTGGTGTGACTGGCCGGCGGCTTGGTGCGCGTCGGCAGCGGCAGGATCTGCACTCCGGGCGAGAAATAGATCCGGCGACCGGGACTGCCGTAGGGCTCGCCGTCGAGACTCCGGGCGGCAATGGCAAGGTCGGCGAGGGAAGCACCCGCCGGCAGCGCCGCCAGGCCGCGCAGGAGAATGAGGATGGGCGGCGCAAGCGCCAGCTCACCCGCCCGCCAGGCAGCCAGGGCCTCCTCCGCGCCCACGAAACGGCCGCCGACCAGCTCACCCTCGACGATCGACGGCACGGCTCCTGGCGGCAGGATGGACCAGAAGAAGTCGGTGGCGAAGCGCACAGGGGCGAACGGCGGCGTCGTGATCGTGCAGAGCGGTTGGAGCGCTTCGGTCGCGAGCTGGAGCTCGAGCTCCGCGAGGAGCGCCGGGAAGCCCACCTCGCCGGCGAGCAGACGACGGCGCGCTGCGGCAAGGTCACCGGCGGGCACCTCGGCGCCGCGGGGCCGCGCCAGCAGGACACCCGTCTCCTCGAACAGCTCGCGGGCCGCCGTCACCCGCGCCGCCTCGACGCCGAGCGACGCGTCGGCAGGGTCGGTAGTGCCACCCGGCAGGGCCGAGTAGCCGCCGAAGTAGCGAAGCTTCGGCGAGCGCTCGACAACGAACAGCTCCGTCGCGGCCCCGGCGTCGCGTCGGGCGAGCAGGACGCTGGCGGCGGGTCGGACCCTCGCAACCTGGGGACTCTCGGGAGCTCGGACTCTCAAGACGGCTTCCCGGCGCCATGGCGCCGCCTTAGTCGGCCCAAGTCCAATGCACGCCGCCCTGATCCTGCTCCCGCCAAATACTGTCATCCTCAGGGGTCATCAGGCCCGCCGGCGACACCAGCTTCCTTACTCGAACGCGACCGCTAGCTCCGTCAACGTGAACCTCCAGCATGTCGCCGGCGAAATCCGTTACCGGGTTTGTCCCGAGAGCGGCCCATTGTTCGTCGAAGACAAACTCAAAGCCGCCAGTGGCATTGCCGCGGCCAAGGGCATCGAAGGTTGGCCACCCGCCACCAAAACCCCATACCTCCCATCCAATGCCGCTCGCCAACGGGACGGTTGCCAAGACAACGTCCTCAGGAGTGCACCCTGGAACGGGCGGAACGCAGCCGCTCGGGGGGCTGAGAAAGCCATTGCGGTCAAAGTCCACGAAAACTCGGATCAAATCAGGTTCATCGACCCAGTGCACCTCGACTCCCACTGGCGTGCCGCGTTTCACAGCCTCGGAGCGAGCGAACCTCAGCATGCTCGCGGCCTCCCGAGCGGCCCCGATGAGCCGCTCGCGCTTCAGCATCCTCATGAAGCTCGGCATCGTCAGCAACATCAAGATGCTCATGATGGCGAGAACCACGAGCGTCTCGAGCAGGGTGAAGCCTCGGCGGCGTGACGACCGGACGGCCCGACTGTTCATCGCAGGTCTCCTTGCACAGCTGTTGCATTGTAGCAGGCGGGCCGACGGCCGACGTGCAGGGAGACGGCGAGCGTCGAAGGCGCTGAAAAGCTCCGGAGAACCTCCGGAAAATCCGCCTCGACCCGATCGGTCGTTCGCCGCGAAATCGCGTACAATGAGGCGGTTCTGAAGATATTGACCATCTACTATATTCTACCATCATGATCATCGCGATCGTCGGCCGCAAGGGCGGAATCGGCAAGACCACGTCCGCCGTCAACCTCGCCGCGGCGTTTGCCGCCCGCGGCAAGCGCACCCTCCTCGTCGACCTCGACAGCCAGTGCTCGGCATCCTTGTCACTCGGCGTGCATCGCGCCAGCATGGCGCCGTCAATCGCCGACGTGCTGATGCAGAGCTACTCGCTCGAGGCGGCCGTGCGGTCCTCGGCGCGCCTGCCGGGGCTCGACCTCGTGACCTGCTCGGTCGACCTCATCAACCTCGACGAGACCTTGGCCAACGCCAAGAACCGCGAGCGCCTGCTCAAGGCCAAGCTCGACCCCGCCCGCGAGCGCTATGAGTACATCGTCCTCGACTGCCCGCCAGCTCTGTCGCTCGCCAGCGTCAACGCCTTGGTCGCTGCCGACGGCTACATCGTGCCAGCGGTGCCGCAGTTCCTGGCCATCGAGGGCATCCAGAACCTGCTGTCGGCGGTCGAGCGCCTGGCCTACCGCACGCAGACGCGGCCCAAGCTGTTGGGCGTCCTGCTGACGATGGTCGACTACCGCATCAAGACCACCCACGAGACGGTGTCCCAGCTGCGGGGCGAGCTCGGCAACCAGGTCTTCGCCACCGAGGTGCGCATCAACTCCCGCCTCGCCGAGGCGCCGCGCTACGGCCGGACCATCTTCGAGTACGACCCTCTGTCGCGCGGTGCCGACGCCTACGGTCGACTGGCCAGCGAGCTCCTCGACGGGCGGCCGACGGTGGCGCCACTCCCGCTCGAGATGCCGGTGATCGCTCCGTTCGACCCTTCCAGCCTGCCTTCCTGAGCGTTTTTGATTTAGGTTCTTCCTGGCGGCGGCGCCCCGTCGTCGCCATGTGACTTTCCTGCCAGCTCCTCTTCCTGGAGACGCCGTGATGCGCCGACGCCGCCGCCTGCATGCCCCCCTCGCTGCCGCCCTGCTGGGCGCCAGCATGGCCTGGAGTTTCGATCCGGCCCTCGCCCACGACGGTGACGTCGCCCATGCCGGTAGCCGGGCGGCCAATCTGGTCACCGCCGAGGCCGCCAGCGAGCCCGCGACCCCGCCAGCAAACGGGACGTCGACCGAGGCGAGGGCCGAGGCGGCAGCCACCTGGGACGTCGACCATCCGCCCGGACCGACGACCGAGGCGCGCATCGACACCACCGAAGGCACCTGGATGAGCGTCGACGTCTCCCCGGACGGCAGCCAGCTGGTCTTCGATTTCCTTGGCGACCTCTACCTGCTGCCGCTGACCGGTGGCGAAGCCAAGGCCGTCACCACCGGCATGGCCTGGGACGAGCAGCCTCGCTTCTCGCCCGACGGCAAGTCGATCGCCTTCACCAGCGACCGCGGCGGCGGCGACAACATCTGGATCCTCCGCCTCGACCTGCCGGCGCCGACCCCGACGCTCGCGCCGCCCGCCGACCCCGCCGCCACCGGCTCGCCCGCCGACGCTGCAAAGCCCGCGGCCGACCTACGCTTCACGCAAGTCACCAAGGAGAGCTTCCGCCTGCTCAACAGCCCGGCGTGGAGCCCGGACGGGCAGTACCTCGTCGCGCGCAAACACTTCACCTCGCAACGCTCCGCCGGCGCCGGCGAAATCTGGATCTACCACCGCAGCGGCGGCGACGGCTTGCAGCTGGTCAAGAAGCGCAACGACCAGAAGGACATCGGCGAGCCGGCGTTCTCGGCGGACGGGCGCTACGTCTACTACAGCCAGGACGCCACTCCCGGCGACACCTTCGACTACAACAAGGACCCCAACGGCCAGATCTACGTCGTCGACCGGCTGGATCGCGAGACCGGCGAGGTCGAGCGCTGGCTCGGTGGCGCCGGCGGCGCGATCCGCCCGACACCGTCACCGGACGGCAAGTCGCTCGCCTACATCCGCCGCATCCGGGCGAAGTCGGTGCTGATGCTTCACGACCAGGCATCGGGCGCCGACACTCCGCTCTACGACGGCCTCGATCGTGACCTGCAGGAGACCTGGGCGATCCACGGCGTCTACCCGCAGATCGCCTGGACGCCCGACAGCAAGGCCCTGGTCTTCTGGTCCGCCGGCAAGCTGCATCGCCTCGAGGTGGCCAGTCGCCAGGCGCGGGAGATCCCGTTCCACGTCACCGCCACCCGCACCGTGAGCGAGGCCCTGCGCTTCCCGGTCGACGTCGCTCCCAGCCGTTTCCCGCTCAAGATGCTGCGTTGGGTGAGCGTCGCTCCAGCCGGCGACCGCGTCGTCTACCAGGCGCTGGGCCGGCTGTGGGTCAAGGACCTGCCGAACGGCGCGCCCCGTCGGCTGACGAGCCAGGAGTCCGCCGTCGAGCTGTTCCCGAGCTTCTCGCGCGACGGGCGCCAGGTCGTGTACACCACCTGGAACGACGACAACCTCGGCACCGTGAGCGTGGTCAACGTCGGCGCCACGCCGGGCCAGGGTCGCGTGCTGACCGGCCAGCCCGGCCACTACGTCGAACCGGTGCTGTCACCCGACGGCAAGACCGTCGTCTACCGGTCGATTGGTGGCAACAGTCAGCGCGGCCGCCTGTGGTCGCACGAGCTGGGGGTCTACGCGTTGCCGGTGCAGCGCGCCGCCGGGACGACGGCGACGCCGTTCCTGCTCACCCGCGACGGTGCCACACCGCATTTCGGGGCCGCCAGCGATCGCGTCTACCTGCTGCGCTTCGTCGGTGAGGACCACCGGCAGTTGGTGTCACTCGACCTCGCCGGCGGCCACGAGCGCGTGCACGCCGACAGCGAAGCGGCGACCGAATTCCGCGTCTCGCCCGACGGCCGCTGGCTGGCCTTCCGCGAGCGCTTCAACGCCTTCATCACGCCGTTCGTGCCGACCGGCCAGAAGGTCGGCATCGGTCCCAAGGCCTCGGCGATGCCGGTGGCGCAAGTCTCCAAGGACGCCGGCGCCTATCTGCAGTGGTCCGGTGACAGCCATCGCCTCTACTGGTCCCTCGGCCCCGAGCTCTACCATCGTGACCTCGCGGAGGCCTTCGCCTTCCTCGCGGCACCCTCGTCGCCGACTGCCACGCCTGACAAGCCGGCCGAGCCAGCACCCCTGGTCGGCACCAACCTCGGGTTCGAGGCGGCGGCGGACCTCCCGAGCGGCGCCGTCGCCTTCGTCGGCGGCCAGGTGGTGACGATGCGCGGCGACGAGGTCCTCGCCGACGGCGTCGTCGTCGTCCGCGACAACCGCATCGTCGCCGTCGGCCAGCGCGGCGAGGTGGCCGTGCCCGCCGACGCCAAGGTCGTCGACACCGCCGGCAAGACCCTGCTGCCTGGCCTGATCGACGTCCACTGGCACGGCGACATGGGCAGCGACGAGATCATCCCGCAGCGCAACTGGGGGAACTACGCGTCGCTCGCCTTCGGCGTCACCACCCTGCACGATCCGTCGAACGACTCGGCGACGATCTTCGCGGCCAGCGAGCTGGCGCGCGCCGGCGGCCTGGTGGCGCCACGCATCTTCTCCACCGGCACGATCCTCTACGGTGCCGCCGGCGACTTCAGAGCGCAGATCGACAGCCTCGACGACGCCCGCTCGACGCTGCGTCGGATGCAGGCCCTCGGCGCCTGGAGCGTCAAGAGCTACAACCAGCCCCGCCGCGAGCAGCGTCAGCAGGTGATCGCCGCCGCCCGCGAGCTCGGCATGATGGTGGTGCCCGAGGGCGGCTCGCTGTTCCCCGCCAACATGAGCATGATCGTCGACGGCCACACCGGTATCGAGCACTCGTTGCCGCTGGCCAAGGTCTACGAGGACGTCCTCTCGCTGTGGTCGCAGTCGCACACCTGGCACACGCCGACCCTGGTCGTCTCCTACGGTGGCCTGATGGGCGAGAACTACTGGTACGGAGTCACCGACGTCTGGAAGGACGAACGGTTGTCCACCTTCGTGCCGCGCGAGATCCTCGACGCCCGCTCGCGCCGGCGCCAGATCATCCCGGCCGAAGAGCTCAACCACATCGCCGTCGCCAGGACCGAGAAGGAGCTGCTCGATCGCGGCGTCCACGTCCAGCTCGGCGCCCACGGTCAGCGCGAAGGCCTCGCCGCCCACTGGGAGCTGTGGATGATGGTCCAGGGCGGGATGACGCCCCAGGAGGCCCTGCGCGCCGGCACCCTGGCAGGCGCCCAGTACCTCGGCCTCGACCGCGACCTCGGCTCGCTCGAGCCGGGCAAGCTCGCCGACCTGATTGTCCTCGACGGCGACCCGCTAGCCGACATCCGCAACAGCGAGTCGGTGCACTACGTGATGGTCAACGGCCGGCTCTACGACGCGGCGACGATGGACGAGGTCGGCAACCGCCCGCAGCCGCGGGGCAAATTCTGGTGGGAGATGACGCCGTAGGCTCCCAGCAGCCCCCAAATCGCGGTGATTTCGAGCGAAGGGCGGCTTCCAGGCCGCCCGTAGCCGAGAAATCGAAGCCACAGTGACTTCGCCGGACATGCATCCCAGCCGTCACGGCGGGATCTCTCCACTGCGGGCGCCCTAACGGTCGCCCTCCGGTCGAGATGACGGGGTGGGTCGGGCGCGTCCAATGCAACGTGCCCCGCCCGTCGTTGATGAGAAATCTCGACGACTCCGTCCGGTCCTCGAAGCCGAGATCCCTCGGCTTCACNNAGCTCGGGATGACCGATGCGAGGGGTGGCGGGAGCGCGGACGCCTGCAAACCTCCCCGTCATTTCGAGCGAAGGGCGGCTGTCAGGCCGCCCGTAGTCGAGAAATCTCGGACGCGCACGCTGCGCGGTCGCGCTCGAGTCCCTCAGCTCTCCGGCGGCACTTCGTCCACCGTCGCCTTGGCCGCCTTCCCACTCAACTGGCCCACCATCGCCGGCACGTCGATCCCCAGGGCGTCGAGCTGCTGCAGGAAGTCGAAGACGATCGCCGGCCCGGTGCGCGCGAAGCGACTGACGCCGCCGCCGGCGCCGTGGTCACCGTTGCCGCCGCCCTGGTCGAGGACGACCACCTTGTCAATGTTACCGAGCGGCTGCGCGACGGCGGCGAAGACGCCGGTCGAGCTCTGGATGATCGCCGGCAGCTTCTCGAGGATGGTCTGTAGGCGGGCAGCGTCGTTGAACTGCTTCCAGGCCTCCGCCTTGCGGAGGATGGCCGCCGCTTCGGCCGTGCCTTGCGCCTCGATCGCCTTCGCCTGGGCGAGACCGATCGCCTCGATCCGCGCCGCCTCGGCGCGGCCCTCTGCCTCGACCGCCCCGGCGCGGCCCGCGCCTTCGCGCTGCAGTCGCTGCTGCTCCGCCTCCGCCATCGCGATCAACGCCGAGCGACGGCCCTCGGCCTCGAGGATCGCCGACTGCTTCGACGCCTCGGCGCGCAGCACCGCCGCCTGGCGTTCGGCCTCGGCCGGCTTGATGACGGTGGCGTCGAGCTCCTTCTGCCGCCGCATCACCTCCTGCTCCTGCACCGCGATCATCTCCTGGGTGCGGGTGCGCTCGACCTTGACCTCTTCGGCGACGACCGCCTGACGGGCGGTGGCCTGCGCCAACGGCCCGGCCTGGGCCGCCCGCGCCTTCTGCGTCTCGACCTCGGCCTGGTACTGCGCCTGGCGGATCGAGAAGTCGCGCTGGGCGAGGGCGATCTCGGCCTCGGCGCCGAGCTTGGCGGTTTCACCGGTCTGCAGGGCCTGCGCCGAGCGGATCTTCGAGTCGCGCGTCGCCTCGGCCTCGCCGATGGTGGCGTCGCGCTTGACCTCGGCGGTGCGGCTCTTGCCGAGGGCGTCGAGGTAGCCCTCCTCGTCGCTGATCTCCTGGATGGTCAGGACGTCGACGCCCATGCCCATCTTCTCGAGGTCGACCGCGGCCTCGCTGGTCAGCTTCTGGGCGAAGCTGCCGCGGTCGCTGTTGATCTCCTCGACCGTCAGCGTACCGAGGATCGACCGCAGGTGGCCCTCCAGGGTCTGGAAGATCACCCGCTGCATGACGTCGTGGGTCATGCCGAGGAAGCGTTCGGCAGCCGCCTGCAGCGAGGTGTCGTCGCTCTTGATCTTGACGTTGGCGACCGCCTTGACCGAGACCGGCACGCCACGCAGCGTGTACGCGCGGCGGATCTCGAGCGGGATCGTCATCACGTTGAGCGACAGGTAGTCGACCTTCTCGAGCAGCGGGATGCGCAGGGCGGCGCCACCCTTGACCATGCGGTAGCCGACGACGCGGCCATCGGCCAGCCTGCGCTTGCGGCCGGACAGCACCGCCACCGCGTTGGGCGCCACCTTGAGGTAGTTGCGCGACAGCAGCCAGATGCCGATGAAGAAGGCGAGGCCGGCGGCGAGGAAAGCCAGCGGCAGCAACAGGGGCGAGAGCTTTTCGAAGAGCATGGTTCCCTCAGGGAATGGCGGGCAGGGTACGAGCCGTCCGACGCCTGGTGCGACGGCGGCCCTACAGGCGGGTCACGATCACCGTCTCGCCCATGGCTTCAAGTACGCGCACGCTGATGTTTTCTTCGATCTTCGCGCCGTCCCGGTCGCGCGCGATCTTGTCCACCAGCTCCTCGCCGAGCTGCAGGCGAACCTGGCCGACGCCGCCGGCGGGAATGCCAACCACCACCCGGCCGGTGCGGCCAGCGAGCTCGCTGGTGCGGATCTCGCTCGAAGCCTGCTGCCCGTAGAGAAAGCGGGCGAACGCGAACACCAGGCCGCCGAACACCAGGCCGCCACCGAAACCGACGCCGGAAGCTGCGATCGCGGGCGCGCCATAGTGGACCGCCACCGCGCCGAAGACCCCGAAGGCCGTGATGAACACCGCCAGCACCCGGGTGCTGAAGACGCCGGGGCCATGGTCGAGGCCGTGGTCGAGGCCTCCGCCGTCGAGATGCAGATGGTCGAAGACCTCGCCGAAGACCAGCGAGACGAGCAGGAAGAGAAAGCCCGCCGCGCCGACGGCGAGGAAGACGGTGAAGGCGGTGAGGTCAGAGAGCCAGCCCATGGGGTCGTTCCGCGTGCGGGTACGAGCTGGACGCTAGCACAGCCGTCCACGGCGCGCCGTCCGGACCTGAGCTGTGATACACCAGGCGCCGAAGACACCCCGTGACGACCTCACCGTTCTCGCCCGCGCGCCGCCCCTGGCTCGGCCTGGCTGCCGGTCTCTGCATCGTGTTCGCGGTGCCACCGGCCACCGCGGCCGACGGCCAACTGACGCCGCCGACGTCGCGATTCCGCAACCTCGGGGTCGACGACGGCCTGTCGCACCCATCCGTGTACGGCGTGCTGCGCGACCGCCAGGGCTTCATGTGGATCGGCACCCAGGACGGCGCCGACCGTTGGGACAGCCAGCAGCTGGTGCGCATGGGGCGCACGCTCGGCGGCGAGCGGCTGGTGCCGCGCGACGACGTGTCGGCGATGTGGCTGGATGCCGACGGCACGGTGTGGATCGGCAGCTGGGGTGGCGGCTTGACGCGCTACCAGCCGCTCACCGGCGCCTACCGCACCTTCCGCAACCACCCGGCGGACGCCGACAGCCTGGCCGACGATCGCATCCAGAGCATCCTGCGCGACCGCCGCGGTCGCCTCTGGGTGGGCACCCACTCGGGCCTCGACCTGCTGACGACGGAGGCGCAGGACCACGCTCGCTTTCAGCACTTCCGCCATCGCGCCGGCGATTCGACGACGCTCGCCCGCGACCGCATCTGGGCCCTTGCCGAAGAACCGGACGCCGGCCTCTGGCTGGCAACCGAGGCCGGTCTCGACCGCTTCGACCCCGCCACCGGAGCCGTCACCGCACATTTCGGCCACGACCCCGCCGACCCTCGTTCCTTGCCCAGCGATGGCGTGCGCACCGTCTACCGCGATCGCCAGGGTCGGCTGTGGGTCGGCACGGAAGGGGGGCTCGCCGTGCAGCGCCCTGGGCGGTCGGGCTTCGAGGTCTTTCGACCGCAATCAGATCGCCCGGCAGGTCGCCCAGAGGGTCTCTCCGGGGCCAGCGTCAACGTCGTCCTCGAGGACCGCCAAGGCGCCATCTGGGTCGGCACCCAACGCGGCGGCCTCGACCATGTGGACGCCCGTGCCGACGACCCCGCGGCCTGGCGATTCACCCCCTATCGCCACCGCGCGGACGACCCCCACAGCCTGGCCAACGATGACGTGCGCGCGTTGTACGAGGACGACGACCTGTTGTGGGTCGGCACCCGCGGCAACGGCCTGTCGATCCTCGACCTCGCGCCGCCGCGCTTCGAGGTGATCGGCAACGACTCCGTCCTCGCCGTCGCCCGCACCCGCGACGGCAGTCTCTGGCTGGGCACCGACGCCGGGCTGGTGCGCCAGTGGCCAGGCGGCGCCGAGACGCGCTACACCCACGTCGAGGGCGACCGCGACAGCCTGGTCCACGACACCGTGGCGAGCCTGCTCGTCGACCGCCAGGGGAATCTCTGGGTGGGATCGTTCGGCGGGCTGGATCGGGTCGCGGGCGATCGGGTCGCGGCAGCTGGCGCCCCGGAATCGCGGCTGCGCTTCGACCACGTGAACCTGCTACCAGGCGGCGCTGACGCCCTCGACACCAACACCCGCGCCGACCTGCGGGTGCGGGCCCTACTCGAGGACCACCGCGGACGGCTCTGGGTGGGCACCAGCAACGCCGGCCTCTTCGCGCTCGACCCGTCCGACGGCGAGCGGCTACCGGGCACCCGAGACCACCTTCGCCGCCTGGCGCGCACCGACGACCCCGCCGGGCTGGCGGACGACTCGATCCTCACCCTGGTCGAAGACACCCAGGGCGCCATCTGGATCGGCACCGACGTCGGTGGCCTGGACCGGCTCGATCCCGAGACACGGCGCTTCGTCCATTTCCGCAACCACCCGCAGCAGCCGACCAGCCTGAGCGACGACCGGGTCAACGCGGTGTACGTCGACCCTGACCAGACAGTCTGGGCTGGCACCTCCGCCGGCCTCAACCGACTCGACCCGGCGACCGGCCTTTGTCGCCGGTTCGACGAGCGCGATGGCCTGCCGAGCGCGGTCGTTCAGACCATCGCCGGCGACCCCGCCGGGCCGCTCTGGCTGGCCACCCACCGCGGTCTCGCCCTGCTCTCCCCTACCAACGGAAAAGTCACCAGCTTCGACGAGATCGACGGCCTGCCGAGCCGTCTGTTCAACGCCGGCGCGGTGCTCGCCGAGGACGACGGGCACCTGGTGTTCGGCTCACGCTCCGGCGCGGTGCGGCTGCACCGCGACAACGTCGAGCCGGAGGTGCACGCCGTGCGCATCGCCCTCACTGGCTTCGAGATCGGCGGTCAACCGGCGGCGCTCGGCCACCCCCCCGAAACGGCCACCGAGATCGGCCTCGCGGCCGCCGAGCGCAACTTCGCCTTCGCCTTTGCGGCGCTCGAGTTCCGCCGCCCTGGTCGCGACCGTTTCGACTATCGGCTGGAGGGGCTCGACCCCGCCTGGACCGCCACCGACCGCCCCTTCGCGCGCTACACCAACGTTCCGCCCGGCGAGTACCGCTTCCGTGTCCGCCTTGCCGATGGCCCCGGGACCACGGGCGACGGTCTGACGGTGATCGTTCGCGTCGCCCCTTACTGGTGGGAGACCGACCTCGCCCGCGGCGCCGGAGCCTTGTTGTTGATCGGGCTCATCCTCGGCGTCTGGCGCTGGCGCCTGGCCGCCGTCCGCCGTCGCACCACCGAGCTCGAACGCCTGGTCGCCGAGCGCACGGCCCAGCTCGCCAACCGCGAACGCGAGAGCGGGCGGCAGCGTGACCAGCTGGCGCTGATCAGCGGCATCGTGCGGCTGATCAACGAGGAGGTCGAGCTGCCCGACCTCCTGCGCTCGGTGCTCGAGGGCGTCTCCTTCGTCGTCGGCGCTGAACGGGGGATGGCGCTGGTCGCCGGCAGCGACGACCCCCGCCCGAGCTGCCTGGCCACCGTCGGCTGGCCAGCGGGGCAGCCCAGCCTGCCCCCGCTGACGGCCGCCGACGTGCCGCGGCTCCTCGCCGAGCCGGTCGGCGAGCCGGTGCCCGGCGTCCTCGTCAGCCCCGGGCCGGCCGGAGCACTCGCCGCAGCAACCGAGCTCGCCGGTCTGGCTACCTTCCCGCTGTTCGCCCTGCGCGTCGACCACTCCGGCGCGAGCCTCGGCCTGCTGATCTTCGCCAGCCGCCACCCGCTGGCGGCGGCCGAGCTCGCCACCCTGCACGAGCTCGCCGGCCACGTCGCCTCGGCGGTCGCCAAGGGGCGCATCCTGGCGCAGCTCAAGCGGGTCAACGCGCAGAAGGACGAATTCCTCGGCGTCGCCGCCCACGATCTGCGCAGCCCCCTCGGCAGCATCCAGTCGTACGCCGACCTGCTGCTGCGCCTCCTCGCCGAGGGGCGGGTCGAGCCGGCTCTCTGGCAGCGCTTCCTCGGCCACATCCGCAACACCTCGCGGCAGATGCTGGCCCTCGTCGCCGACCTGCTGGACGTCGCGGCGATCGAGACCGGGCGCCTCGAGCTGAACCTGAACGTCGTGCCGGTGCACGAGATCTTCGACACCACCGACGACATCCACAGCCCGCGAGCCCGCGAGAAGAACATCGCGTTCACCGTCCGCGCGCCGCCGGCCGGCCTCCTGGTGCGCGCCGATCGCGACCGCATCGCCGAGGTTCTCGATAACCTGGTCGCCAACGCCCTCAAGTACACCGCCGTGGGTGGTGGCGTGGTGGTCACCGCCGAGCCGGCCGACGACCTGGTGTGGATCCGGGTCCGCGACACCGGCCAGGGGCTCGAGCCCAGCGAGCTCGCAGCCGTCTTCTCGGGTCGGCGCCTGTCGCCGCGGCCCACCGGCGGCGAAACCAGCACCGGCTTCGGCCTGGTGATCGTCCGTCGCCTCGTCGAGCTCCACGGCGGCCAGCTGACGGCGACGAGCGTCCAGGGCGAGGGCTCGACCTTCAGTTTCTCGCTGCCCGCCGTCGGCGCCTGAAACCATGCGCCGCGGGCAGCCGTAGGGAGCCTCAGTCGCCGGCACGCCCTCCTCGAGAAACGCCGGCCACCCGACCCGGAGCCCTGCTATGACCACCAACCCCCTGTTCCGCTTCTTCGCCGTCCTGTGGAGCGGTCGCACCTGGCGCGAGGTCGCGTACCTGGCGCTCGCCTTTCCGCTCGGACTTGCCTACTTCATCCTGCTCACCGTCGGCTGGTCGCTCGGCCTCGGCACCCTGATCGTGTGGATCGGCTTCGCCGTCCTCACCGTGACCCTGCTGCTCGCCCGCGGCGCCGTCGAGCTCGAGCGCCAGCAGGCGAGCCTCCTGCTCGGCACCACGCTGCCGCCGGCCCGACCGCCGAGCGAACGGCGAGAGACCGCCTGGCAATGGCTGGTGGCCACCGTGAGCAGCCCGGTGACCTGGAAGGGCATGCTCTTCCTTGGCCTCAAGTTTCCCCTCGGGCTGGTGAGCTTCGTCGCCCTGGTGACCCTGCTGGCGCTGTCCGGTGGCCTGATCGCCGCGCCCGTGGCGACCTATGCCGCCCTGCACGTCGACGCTGGCGTGTTCGTCACCCCGACCTGGCCGGCCGCCTGGCTGTGGTCCGTGGTCGGCCTCCTGCTGCTCACCGTCTCGCTGTGGCTGTTCCGCGCCGTCGCCGCGCTCTACCGCTGGCTGGCGGTCGGCCTGCTGGTCGGCGGCGCGCCGGCCTTCGACCTGGCCAACGCGCCCGCCGAAGGTCCCGAGGCTCTGCCCAGCGCGGTCGCCGCCTGAGCCTCCGGCGGCATCAAGCGTAGCGCTCGGTGCGTTCCGCCAGCAGCACCGAGCTGTCGACGACGCGTGCCCCTCGGGCCTCGAGGTCGGCGAGGGCGCGCGCGCTGTCGCCCGGTGCGAGGTCGACGCCCCGGCAGGCGTCGCGAATGACCGTGACGCGAAACCCCGACGCCAACGCGTCGAGGGCCGAGAAGCGCACGCAGTAGTCGGTGGCCAGGCCGACGACGAAGACATGGGCGACATCCCACTCGCGCAGGAAGTCGGTCAGGCCGGTGGCCCGACGATGCCCGTTGTCGTAGAAGGTGCTGTAGCTGTCGATCAACGAGTCGGTGCCCTTGTGGAACACGCGCACCACCCGCGTCATGTCGAGGTCGCGTCGCAGCTCGGCACCGGCACTGCGCTGCACGCAATGCACCGGCCACAGGATCTGGTCGACCCCGCTCACCCGCACCACCTCGCCAATGGCGCGGCCCGGATGGTTGGCGGCGAAGCTCACGTGATTCGCCGGATGCCAGTCCTGGGTCGCCACCACCAGAGGGAAACGTTCCTGCAGCGCGTTGATCACCGGCACCACCCGGTCACCCTCCGGCACGGCCAAGGCACCGCCGGGTGTGAAGTCATTCTGCACGTCGACGATCAGCAGCGCGTCCATTGCGGCTCCCCTCACCAGCCCCCTACCAACCCAGCGCCCGTTTGAGGCCCTGGAGCGCCCAGGCGTGGGCAACCCCGACGAACCCGATGCGAATCACCAACGACGACACCAGGCGGCGACCCGCCCCCGCGCGCACGGTGGCGGCGAAGAGCGGTAGAAAGAGCAGGGCCATGGTCGGATAGCCGACGAGGGCGATCCAGGGAATGTCGAGGAGCGTGCGCGTGCCGGCCTCCCAGCGCGCCATGCCGATGAGCTTCAGAAAAGGCTCGAAGAAGCACGCCAGGCTCTCGAGGAAGACCGCCGTCGCCACGAGAAACACCGCTGAGGGCCGCAGCTCGAATCCGGCGTAGCGGTGGCCAGGCACCAGCGACTCGACCAGGGTCTCGCCCGTGACGCCCTCGGCGAAGACCACCGCCGCGTGGATGCAGAAGCCCCAGATCAGCGCCGCCACCAGCGGCAAGCGGCCGATTTCGAAGGTCAGCGGAGCGAAGCCGTAGAGGTAGTTGCCGACCACCACGAACGCCTCACGAGCCACCCCCAGCCACAGCAAGGCCCCCGCGTACACGAGACCTGGACGCAGGCCAAAGCGGGCTACCGCATGGGTCATCGCCGCCACGAAGGCGGCGATGACCACCAGCTCGATGAACAGATGCAAACGCTGATCCGACAGCGGTCGAGGGCCCGACCGACCGTCAGAGGAGGTCGGCGAGTGGCGTGTAGGGAAGGCCCTGCGACTCCGCCACCGGCTGGCAGGTGATGTGGCCGCGGTAGGTGTTGACGCCGGCAGCCAGCCCTGGGTCGTCCTTCGCCGCCTTCACCAGGCCCTTGTCGGCCAGCGCCAGGGCATAGGGCATGGTGGCGTTGTTGAGCGCAAAGGTCGACGTCCGCGGCACCGCGCCTGGCATGTTGGCGACGCAGTAGTGGACGACGCCGTCCACCTCGTACACCGGGTCCGAGTGGGTGGTGGCGTGGGTGGTCTCGAAGCAGCCACCCTGGTCGACCGCGACGTCGACGATCACCGCGCCGCGCTTCATCTCCTTGAGCATCTCGCGAGTCACCAGCTTCGGCGCCGCACGGCCGGGGATCAGCACGGCGCCGATCAGCACGTCGGCCCGCCGCATCGCCGCGAGTAGGTTGTGGTGATTGCTCGCCAGGGTGGTGATCGCGCCGTGGAAGATGTCGTCGAGGAAGCGGGCGCGGTCGAGGCTCGCTTCGAGCACGGTGACCCGAGCGCCGAGGCCGTGCGCGACCTTCGCCGCGTTGAGGCCGACGATGCCACCGCCGATGATCACGACGTCACCAGGCGGCACGCCCGGCACGCCGCACAACAGCGTCCCGCGGCCGCCCAGGGGCTTCTGCATGTAGCTCGCGCCGACCAGCACCGACATCCTGCCCGCGACCTCGGACATCGGCGTCAGCAGCGGCAGGCTGCCGCGGCGGTCGGTGATCGTCTCGTAGGCGACGCCGGCGACCTCGCGCTCCATCAGCACCTCGGTCAACCGCGGCAGGGGTGCCAGGTGGAGGTAGGTGAAGAGCAGCTGACCGCGCTGCATCCGCGCATATTCGGGCTCGATCGGCTCCTTGACCTTGACGATCATCTCGGCGCTCGACCAGACGTCGTCGGCGGTCGGCAAGAGGCTGGCTCCCGCCGCCGTGTACTGCTCGTCGCCGATGCCACTGCCGAGGCCGGCACCCTGCTCGACGACCACGCTGTGCCCGCTCTGTACCAGCGCATGCACCGCCGCCGGAATCATGCCGACGCGGTACTCGTGGTTCTTGATCTCTTTGGGAATCCCGATCTTCATTTGGCTTCCTTTCCGGACCCGGCCGCCGCGGTCGACGGTCGCCCCTTGCCATCCCCACCCTTCGCCTTGGCGTCGTCCTTCGCCTCGCCGTCGCCCTTGCCGGCCGTCGCCTCGGTCACCATCTCGACGCGGCCCTTGAAGTAGGCCCCCTCGGCCACCACCACCCGCGGCGCCGCAATGTCCCCCTCGAGACTCGCCGACGGCGTCAGCTCGACCCGTTCACGGCCGCGCACGTTGCCCCAGACCTTGCCGCCGACCTGCACCGAGCGCCCATGCACCTCGCCACGCACGCGCCCGCTCGGCGCGATGATGACGGTCCCCTCGATATCGATCGCGCCTTCGAGCTCGCCTTCGACCACCAGCTCCGAGGAGCCCGTCAGCGTGCCTGCGAAACGCGTATCGACCGCCAGAAGGGTGGCCGCGCGGCGGGTTCCCGGCGGTACGGCGGGATCGCGGGGCTGGGGCCGCGAGGGTGGGGCGTCAGGGCGGAAGAGCGACATCGAACCTCCAGTGGACTCGGGCGAAGCGGCACCGCGGAGCTCCCGGTGTGCTGGCCACACCGTTGCGCGGGGACGAAAGAGCAGGAAAGGCAACCCCGGCCCGCCGCCGAGGCCCCTAGGCGAGGCCAAGATGCGAGGCCAAAAGGCGACAGTACTACCGCCCCTCCCCACCTCGCAAGCCGAGGTTGAGGCGGCCCTCTGCGGGCCAGCCGGGTGCCGGCGGGTCGGTCATCGCCCAGGCCACCTCCGGTCGAGTGGCGTACGAGCGGCCACGATCCGAGCTCAGCAAGTTCAGGCGGCGGTGAGCAGTTGCGGCGTGGCGGGGTGTCGCCAGTTGGTGTGAGGCCCAGGGCGAGGGACTCGAGAGAGACGTAGCAACGTTTCGAGAGCCCGCTCGTCGGACTGGGCCTGCGCCAGCCGGCGAGCTCAGGCAGAGCATCAAGGCCCGACTCGAGGACGGAGGCGACGCCGACGGCCGAGACGGCGCCCCATGCATGTCAGCCGACGTCTCGCATGGCACGTAGAAGAGCGCAGGAAGAAGAGCAGAGCGCGGCCAGAGGTACGCGTGAAGTTGGGCCTCTCGGATGGCGCGCGGGCGAGCCGAGGACACCGGGCGCCAGCGGACGAGGCTACGCGCCCCGCACGAGCCCGAGCGCCGTGCCAACAGAAGACCGCGCGGGCGCGCCGACCGCTACGAGCTCGGGCCAGATTGGGCTTGCGCCAGCCGACGAACGGCGAGCTCAGGCGCACCACCAAGGACTGACTCGAGGACCGAGCCGCCAGGCGAGGGCCGAGAGGAAGACCGACGGTGCTGTCGCCTGCAGCGACGGTGCTGTCGCCTGCAGCGACGGTGCTGTCGCCTGCAG
>CXWL01026803.1_pt1 | contig 17515 bp, 21 predicted proteins | sample 590931 | NCBI WGS metagenome assembly CXWL01 (sample SAMEA3498368, study PRJEB10139) | groundwater metagenome | biome: water well; material: biofilm material | place: Germany | collected 2015-04-27 | reverse complement strand
GGCTGCTACGCGGGTGAAGGTGGCTTAGGTGCGATTGTCGAAGACCGACACCGGCTCCGTCAGCCGGTGGATCATCTGATCTGTTCGATCGCAAACTGCGATCTGCTCATCCAACATTCGCGCATATTGGCTGGCCTTTTCCATGGCACGTGAATTTGTTTGATCCACATAGGTGAATATCTGCTCGCGGAGCCGATGAATGGTGTTCCGCATGTTTTCGTTCGAAAACAGCTCTTTTTGTGGATCAAATGTCGTTCCGGGGCCCGCCACAATAAACGAGTGTGCCAAACGTTTGAACGGAAAGATGGCGCTGGCTCCGGATTCGGACCTCACGAGGCGCCCGAACATCATTTTTACACACGGATCGCCGCTTTGCGTGACATAGTCACAGACGGACTTGTCAAGCTCGACAAACGGCGTTCCGCGTTCGTCGGCCTTCTGCTTGAAGGCGGTAGTCTGCGATTCATTGTCGTATGCTGCCGGATAGCCGGAGCCGACGAAATTCATTCCCTCGTGATGGATTCGGCCACGCGTGACGTAGCCGCGGCACATGACGCCTTCGATCATAAGAGAGAGCACAGAGGTCCAGATGTGGCTGATTAGGTTGATGGCTCCTGCGGGCGAGATTTCCGCCGAGATCACCGCGCAATCCGATACCTGAGAAAGTTGGAAATCGAGGTCCTTGTGAATAAAGGGCGCCGAAGGGCAAATGCAGGGTCCATGCTCCCGGATGTCTCGATGATCTTTGCTCCGCCCGAGCTTCTCCCTAAGTCGGAGGATGGTGTTCAGGTCCGGCCTTCCGCCTCGCTCGGCTGCGGCAACCATCTGCTTGAAGCCAAGAATATCAACGAATGCGATGAATTTTTCTTTGAACTGGGGCGATTGCATTCTGTGGCTCGCTGAATTCTTGCGAACTGCACCTTATGTGGATTCTCGCTCGTTTAAAGCGACACTACCCGGTCGCCTCGCGCATTCCGGCCGCACCTGCGCGGATGAAGCCGCCTGCTGACAATGCGGCTCCGCAGGCGCGCAACGCTTCCCGGACCAGTGTTATTTCCTCCACGACGCTGCCGAGATCGTCTATCAACCAAGACGCCAGCGTGCGGGGCGCCGTCGCGAAACACCAGGGCGCCGATGTCGTGATCTTTGGTCACGAAGACACACCGATCGGCAAACGCCTCCGCAAGCAAAGCCGCATCGCCGGGATCGGCGGGGCGCTCGCCTGAATAGATCACATCGTGACCGTCCGCGCGCAACGCTCGCACCGCGGGGGCGACAATATTTGTGTCGGCAAACAGCCGCACCTATTCCGCCGCCACCATGAGCCCGTCGGCGTCCGCCCGTTCCGCCAATTGCGCACCGTACAGCAAACACGCGTCAATGTCGGCGGCCTCAAGCGCGGGATAGGCTTCCAAGACGTCCGCGCGCGTGGCGCCGCGTGCCAACATGGCGAGCACCATGGCCGGCGTGATCCGCCGCCCGCGAATGACGGGTTTGCCGCCCATCTTCCCCGGTTCCGCAACAATGCGGGCAAGCAGAGCTTTTGCGTCCTCTGTCAGGGTCATGGGGCAATGTATCACGAATAGGCCCCAGGAGCCAGATCGCGGCCGGTGAAGCGATTGGCGGGGCTGGTCCGGCGCGCCCGCACTTCTCACCAAACCCGCTTCGCCCCCAGCGCGCTCAGCTTCTCGTCATTGCTCAAGATCGCCATGTTTTCGCATATCGCCTGCGCCGCGAGCAGGCGGTCCCATGGATCGCGATGGATGAGCGGCAGACGACCCGCTTGGTCCGCAACTCGCCCCGTGTTCCGTTTGTTTGGAGATTTGTGAGGCTTGGATCGATCGCTCGCGCGGCATGATTGCGCGAACCCCGCTTCACCACAAGCGTTCCGCGCCAAGCACGTCGAAGGCTTCATCTTCTGAAACCACGGCGACGTCTTCCACGATGGCCTGCGCGGCCAACAGACGGTCCCATGGATCTTTGTGAACGAGTGATAGCTGGCCGGCGAAGAGGCCGTGCTCCATCGTCACGCTGAGTCTAACGAACTTGGCGGCATCGATGGCGCCGGGCACGTCGCTGGGTGTGCGGCCTGGCAGAGTCAGCTTACCGATGTGAACCTTGAGCGCGATTTCGTAGAGACTGATGCTGGAGACGAAGATCGTGTTGCCCAGGCGATCTATTTCGCGGCGCGCGTTTTCAGATAGCGTGTCTGAGTCTTCCAGCCACCAAAGCAAGGCGCTCGTATCGAGCAACAGCCTCACTTGAAATCGCCATCGGGACCCAGTCCTAGCCATCGGGCTTCGACAGGCGCATCCCAATCTGGCGTGAAGTGGATATGACCCTTCCACGAACCACGGCCTGGGCGAACCGAGCCAGTGTTTTCGTTGGCAGGCTTGACCACGACCAAGCGCACGACTTCTTCCTCCCCCCGGCAGATCACAACCTCCTCGCCCGCCTCGACTTTGGCGATCAGTTTGGAGAGATTGGTCTTGGCCTCGTGAATCTTCACTTTGATCATTGCCCGAGGTTAGCTAAGTAGGTTAGCTAAGTCAAGAAAGCGCCAGAGCCCCAATCCGCCAGTGTCCCAACGCGAAACCCCCGCAGAGACTTTCAAGCGCTCGCTGGCCCAAGCGACGCGAGCGCTCGCCGGGCGCGAGGACGAGCTTGAGGTGACGTTCGGCGCCGAAGGACCGTGTCTTTCCGCCGGCAAGATCGTGCTGCCGCATCCGCCGCGAGTGATTTCCGATCCGGAGGCCGAGCGCATCCGCGGACAGGCGGATGCGCTCGCGTTGCGGCTCGCGCACCATGACGAGGGAGAGCATGCGCGGCTGCGGCCGCATGGCGCCGATGCGCGGGCGGTGTTCGACGCCGTCGAGGAGATGCGCGTGCAAGCGCTGGGCGCCAACGCCATGAAGGGCGTCGCGGCCAATCTCACCTCGGCGCTGACCGACACGCTGGAGCGCAAAGGCGCCGCGCGCATGCAAACGCGTGCGCAGGCGCCGATGGCGGAAGCCGTTGCGCTTATGGTGCGTGAACGGCTCACGGGCGCTGCCCCGCCGCCAAACGCGAAAGCCATGGTCGACGCCTGGCGCGCCGACATCGAGCGCGACGCGGGCGCCGCCTTGGACAAATTGCCGGCCGTCGCCGACGATCAGCGCGAATTCGCGTTGCAAATGCGCGACGTGCTTAGCGAACTCGGCATCGGCGATGAGCTCGGGTCCGAGGAAAGCAAGGACGAAGAGAGCGAGAGCGGTGAAAACGAACCGCCGCCGCAGGCCGAAAATGCCGAAGGTGAGGAAGAGCAGGAACAGCAGGCGCCGCCAGAGATGGAGATGATGGATTCCGACATCGAGTCGGATGCGACCATGACCGTCGATAGCGAATCCGAATCTGAGGATCGCGAGGAGGCCGAACAGGACGATCCCGGCGACCGCCCGATGCGCCCGAAGGATCGCAACGCGCCCGACGATCCCAATGCCGGCTACAAAGTTTTCACCCGGGCCCACGACGAACAGATCGCCGCCGAAGATTTGTGCGACGGCGAAGAGCTCACGCGCCTTCGTTCCTATCTCGATCAGCAGCTGAAGCCGTTGCAGAGCGTGGTCGGGCGCCTGGCGAACAGGCTGCAGCGGCGCTTGCTAGCCAAGCAGAACCGCGCTTGGAGTTTCGACCTGGAGGAGGGCATCCTCGATACAGCGCGCCTGACGCGCGTGATCGTAGATCCGCTCTCGGCGCTGTCGTTCAAGCAGGAAGAGGACATGCCGTTCAAGGACACGGTGGTGTCTCTGCTGCTGGACAATTCCGGCTCCATGCGGGGTCGTCCGATCATGGTGGCGGCGCTCTGCGCCGATATCCTTGCGCGCACCCTCGAGCGCTGTGGCGTCAAGGTTGAGATTCTAGGTTTCACCACCCGCGCCTGGAAAGGCGGGCGCGCGAAGGAGGATTGGCTAGCGGCCGGGCGTCCGCAACAGCCGGGGCGGCTCAACGATTTGCGCCATGTCGTGTACAAATCCGCCGACGCGCCCTGGCGGCGCGCGCGCAAGAACCTGGGCCTGATGATGCGAGAGGGCTTGCTGAAGGAAAACATCGATGGCGAAGCGCTGATGTGGGCGCACGAGCGATTGCTGCCGCGCGCCGAGCAGCGCCGCATCCTGATGGTGATTTCCGACGGCGCGCCGGTCGACGATTCCACGCTCTCTGCCAATCCTGGCAATTATCTGGAACGCCATTTGCGCGCGGTGATCCATTGGATCGAATCTCAATCCCCCGTTGAACTCATCGCCATCGGCATCGGCCATGACGTGACCCGCTATTATCAGCGCGCGGTCACCATTACCGACGCCGAGCAATTGGGCGGAGCGATGACCGATAAGCTCGCCGAATTGTTTGATGAAAAGGCGCCGGAAGCCAAACGCGCGCCGCGTTCGCCGCGCGAAGCGCGGGCCATGGCGCGGGCATGAGAGTTTTCGCCCTGGCGTGGCTCCTTGGCGCCTGTTCTCCGCTGGCAGCCCAGGCGCCGATCGCCGAGCAATGGCGCGCCGTCGCGGTAGAGGCGGTCCCGGTAGAGTTTGGCGCTGAGCAAGCCGGAGCGCTGCGTTTCCGGGGCGGCCTGGAGCTTCGTTCAACGGATCCAGCTTTCGGCGGCTTGTCGGGTATGGAGGTGCTTGAGGATGGGCGCCTGATTGCGGTCTCCGACAACGGCGCTTGGTTCGATGCGCAACTCGTACTCGACGAAGCAGGCGCGCTGGTCGGCGTAAGCGGCGTGCGCACAGCGCTGATGCGTGATGGGAGCAGCGCCGCTTTTGGCTCCAAGGAGGAGGGGGATTCCGAGGCGTTGGCGCAGCTGCAGGACGGCCGCTTCGCGGTTGCGTTCGAACAGCGCCAAGTGATTTTTCTCTATGACATGAACCGTGATGGCCCGTTCGGAGCGGCGACGCCGGGGCCGCCGCTTGCCGGCGTGCGCGGCCTGCCGTCGAATGTCGGGTTGGAGGCGATGACGACGCTTGCGAACGGAGATTTGCTCGTGGGCGCCGAAGGCGGAGGCGCGGGCGATACGCCGCTTTGGCGCTCGTCGCCGCAGGCGGGCGAAGAAATTGCCTCACACGTGCGCTATCGGCCGGCACTTGGTTTTTCGCTCACCAGCCTCGATCGCTTGCCCAACAGCGATCTGGTTGCGCTCGAGCGTTTCTTTGCTCCAGTGGTCGGACCGCGCGCGCGGATCACACGCTTTCGCGAGGATGCGTTGGCTGGCGGGATCATCGAGGCAGAGGAACTCGCACGCCTAGCGCCGCCGATGGCGCTCGACAATTTCGAAGCAATCGCAGCTACCTTGATGCCGGACGGTTCGACGCGTCTTTACATTTTGTCCGACGACAATTTCAGCTCCCGGCAGCGCACATTATTGCTGGCGTTCGATCTGGTCGTGGGTCCCGAGTAGACGTCAAGGGCCGAAGCTGCGCCACAGCATGTAGATTGCGGTAGTGAACACGACCCCCGCGAACACGCGTTGTAGTGCGTTCTTGTGGGTAGCCAGGCGCGACGAAAGCGAAGCGCCAACCAGCCCGCCGAAAATCCCGCCAGCAACAAATAGCCCCGCCACGCGCCAGTCCACGAGCCTATCGTAGGCGTAGGAGGCGGCCGTGGTCGCCCCGAATGCGCCCACCGAGACAAGGGAAGAGCCCACGGCGTGCAGCATCGCCATGCCCGAGGCCGCCATCAGGCCGGGGACGATCAGGAAGCCGCCACCAATTCCGAAAAAGCCGGAAAGCGCGCCCACCGCCAGGCCTGCGCCGGCGATACGCGGAGCGTTGCTGATCGAAAGCGCGACATCGCTGCCCCCGATCTTGGTGGGCGCCTTCAGCATCCGCACGCCAGCCGCGATCATAACCAGCGCAAACAATGGCAGTAGAATTTGCGCATCAGTCAATTTCCCCAAAGCCGCACCGATTGCCGCGCCGACAATGCCGGCGCCGGCGAAGGCAAGCGCGCAAGGCCAGTTCACATTTCCACGTCTGGAATGGATGATGAGATTTATGAAGGCATTGACTGACACGGCGAGCGCGCCCGTTCCAATGGCGACGTGTGGATTGGTTACGCCCACCACATAGAGAAGCGCAGGCGTCGCCAGAATCGAGCCGCCGCCGCCAATCAGCGCCAGCACCAATCCAACAGCGGCGCCGCTGAGAAGCGAAAGTACATCGCTGGGCGCCATCATAGGCCCGGGGACTTGTTCCAAGGCATCGCCTTTAGCAGCATCGCCATCCCGCACCAGCCTGTTGCGCCCGCGAAGAGGAGCCCGGCGCCGACAAAGGCCGCAAGGCCGTAGAAGGCGGGATGCGCCGTCGCGCCGAGCCCTGCTCCTGCGAGAATGAGCGATCCCGCCGCGATCTGCACCTGCCGCATAATCTCGAGCGGCGCTTTTGAATTGCTGCTGACGGGCAAGCCTGCCGCCTTCCAGGCTTCGATGCCGCCTTCGAGGCAATAGGTTTGCGCAAAGCCGCACGCCTGCAGTTTGTCGGCATTGACTTGCGTGCGATTGCCGGAGCGGCAATGAAAGACGGCGACTTTTGCTCCGCCATCGGCGATATCCTTCGTCTGCAGCGACGAGAGCGGCGCAAGCCTTGCCCCGACAATATGTTCGCGCGCGTGTTCGTCGGGCTCGCGGATGTCGATCAGCAGCGCCTGCCCCTCGTTCATTAGTCGATGCAAGTCCGTAGCGTTGATCGCTGCGATTGTTTTTGTCACTTCTTTCTCCGTGTGGTTTTGGGCGGGCAATAGATTTGGACGAGCGTTTCGAGCACGCGCGCGACGTTTTTGTTGGCCAGGCGGTAATGGATGGTCAGGCCATCGCGCCGGGTCGCAACCAAGCCCTCCTCGCGCAACCGAGCCAGGTGTTGCGACATGGCCGATTGCGAAAGCCCGCTGCCTTCCTGCAATGCGCCAGCCGAGACCTCGCCCGCGCTCAGCTGGCACAGCACCATGAGCCGGGCGCCATGCGCGAGCGCTCGCAACAATGCGGCGGCCTCTTGGGCTTTCGCGGCGAAGGCGGCGGGGTCGAGGTTGGTCATCTAAAATATCAGTTGAAACTAAAGTAGAGACATCTAATATAAAAGCAAGCCCTGGAGCTATCCAATGACTGCACTCCCACGCATCCGCGCCTTTTTCGACGAACCCACCTTCACCGCGAGCTATCTCGTGTGGGACGAGGCCAGCCGTCGCGCTGCAATCATCGACAGCGTACTCGATTTCGAGCCGAAATCCGGCAGCACGGGAACTGCATCCGCGCAGGCGATCCTCGATGTCGCCGCTTCCGAGCATCTGACCATAGATTGGATTCTGGAGACTCACGCTCACGCCGATCACATCTCGGCGGCGCCATTCCTGAAGCACGCGACCGGCGCGAATACCGTAATCGGCGCCGACATCACCGCGACCCAGCGCGTGTTCAAGCACGTCTACAATCTGCCCGACTTGGCCGAGGATGGCAGCCAGTTCGACAGGCTGGTGAAAGACGGCGACGCGCTGCCCCTCGGCGAACTCGAGATCAAGGTGATGCACACGCCCGGCCACACGCCGGCTTGCGTCTCCTATCTGGTGGGGGACGCGGTGTTCGTTGGCGACACCATGTTCATGCCCGATTACGGAACGGCGCGGACGGATTTCCCTGGAGGCGATGCGCGCGCGCTCTACCACTCGATCAAGCGCTTATTGGCATTGCCGCCGGAGACGCGGCTGTTTCTGTGCCACGATTATAAAGGTCCCGGGCGTGACGCCTATGTCTGGGAGACAAATGTCGCGGCCCAGCGCGCGGGCAATATTCATATTCATGACGGCGTGACGGAAGAGGGATTCGTGGCCCAGCGTCAGGCGCGCGACAAGACGCTCGGAAAGCCCGCGCTGATCCTGCCGTCAATCCAGGTCAACATCCGCGCAGGCGAACTTCCCGCGCCAGAGGCGAATGGTATCCGCTACCTAAAGCTGCCGCTGGACGCGCTCTGAAGCTCAGGCCGCCGCAGCGGTTGCGCTGAGCTTCTTCTTCAAGTCGCGGCGGATTTTGGCGGCGCGCGTGGAAAGTTCGTCTTCGCTGGCCTTCAGCAAATAGGCGTCCAAGCCCCCGCGATGATCGACCGAGCGAAGGGTCGCGGCGGTGATGCGCAGCTTGTAGGCTTTGCCCAAGGCGTCGCTGGACAGGGTGACGTCGACCAGGTTCGGCTGAAACTCGCGCTTGGTCTTGATATTGGAATGGCTGACCTTGTGTCCGATTTGGCGATTGACGCCGGACAGCTCGCAACGGCGGGACATGGGAGAACCTGGCTCTTTGGGGCGGAAAACGAAGCGCGGACGCATACGCGAACTGGGGAGGGGGGTCAAGGCTAGGGGGCCCCCCCCGATCCAAGGCGCCCGCTTGGCCCCATCGTCAAGCTGGTCCTTGGCTGGCCGGCTGGAGCGTGCCAGCTTCGCCGCCCATGGCCGTCACGCCCGCCCGCGTCCGCAAACTCGCGCTTTCGCTCGAAGCCGCCAGCGAGGCCCCGCATTTCGACCGCGCCGCCTTCCGCACGCCGCGCAAGATTTTTGCGACGCTCGCCAATACCGGCGCCGACGTCAATCTGATGTTCGATTCCGCGCTCCAAGAATTCTATTGCGAGCAGGCGCCGCATGCCTTCGCACCGGTTCCTGGCGGCTGGGGACGCATGGGGTGCACGCGTTGCGATCTGAAGCAGGCAGACGAGGCCACGCTCCTCTCCGCGCTCAAGGCGGCACATGCGCTCGCGGCCCCAAAGCCGAAGTCCGCGGAGAAAACGAAATAGGCGCCGATGTGTCCGCCACAATGCGCGTGGTCCGCGCATCCTCAAGCAACTCTCACCGCATCTCAGGAGAAGTAAGGTGCGCTGAAAGGAATTATTCAGCACCATTGCATTAACGTGAAGGCGGGAGGCGATCATGCACGAAAAGCAAATCGGCGAACCCTGCCCCACCTGCCAGACGCCGCTGCAGCGGCGGCGCTCCAACTTCCGCACCATTGCTGGCGACATCGCTTTTTGCGCGCGCTGCTGCTCCTCATTCGAGATTGCGGCCGACGATTTGGCGCTGGCGATGCCGGCGCCGCCGGAGTTTTGGCCGGCATGATCTTGGACCGCCGGCGTCCCGCCGGCGGCGGCGCCTCAAGGGGCGCCACCGCGCGCTGAGCAACCACCTATGCCGGCGAGGACGCCGGCGGTCCAAGACGAGGCGCGCGCTCGAGGCTCGCTTCCGGGAACAGTCCGCGCATACGGTTGCAAAATGAAATCAGGCATTCTTCGCTCGGCGCCAGTGGGCCGGTTGTGTAGCTGGAGGAGTTCATCCCTTCCTGCACGGCGTTGATCAAAGCGGTGTCTTCGGCGTTCACTTGGCGGTTGATGCGCCAGTTGAGGAAGCGCGCGGCTTTCATCTCACGGCTTGAATCGGGATGCACGTAGGCGATTTCGCGGATCAAGGTTTCAGTGGCCGACACCGGTATGAATTGCATGAAATCGACCTGGTCGGGGTAGATGTCGAAAGCGATGTTCGGCCAGAGCTTGTAATAGACCCAGAGCCTGCGCCGCTCGCTCGGGATGTCAGTGAAGCCGTCGAGCAGCTTCTGATAGGCGCGCTCGGACCAATTGGAGGAGGGCGTGTCGGTGACCAATCCCGACATCTTGTCCACCCACTCGCGCGCCTGGATTTTGTAGGTGCCCGCAAACAGCCGCGTAAGCCCTGGATGCGCCACCGGGATGTGCATGCCGTCGGAATAATTGTCGCCCACATTCTTCCAGTTCACCGGACGCGGCCGCAGCGTGACGCGGCCATTCGGGACGAGCTTTTCCAGCTCGAACGGCGCAAGTTCTTCCGCATATGGCGCCATCATCTCCGCCACGCTCGGCAAGCCGGGCTCAAAGCGCACGAAGATGAAGCCCATGAAGATTTCCTGCTCCACTGGGTGGAGGCTCACGTCCTTGGCCTTCAGCCCCTCAAAGCCCTGCCATTTCGGCGCGCCCGCAAACTTGCCGTCGAGCTTGTAGCTCCAGGCATGGTAGGGGCACACCAGCCGATGCCCGCACGACCCGCGCGCCTCTTGCGCGATCTTGCCGGCGCGGTGGCGGCAGACATTGTGGAACGAGCGCACGACCCCGTCCTCGCCGCGCACGGAGACGACGCGTTCGCCCATGATGTCGAGCGTGATGTAATCGCCGGGATTGGGCGCGTCGTTGAGGTGGCCGACGATGTGCCACGCAGGGCGGAACACTTTCTCGCGCTCGGCCTCAAAGAAGCTTTGATCGGTGTAAAGCCAGGCGGGGAGGGATTGGTGGGGCATTCTTTCGTTCACGCTCATTGTTCGTCATTCCGGGGCGCACATCGTGCGAACCCGGAACCCAGGGGCAACAAGCGCGGCTGTGGCCCCTGGGTTCCGGTTCGCGCTGCGCGCGTCCGGAATGACGGGAATCTTTGCTGTGTCCCTGTGTGCGGCATCGTTTGACAATAGCTGGCCTAAAGCAACTTCGCCAGCATTGCCCGAAAGCGGCGGTCGCGCTTGAGCGCCCATTCCCGGCTCATCGCTTCGCGGCGCGTCGGGTAGCGTTCGGCGTAGAGCAGCACCCAGGCGCGCCCACGCGTCGAGCGCGCGCCGAGGCCAGCATTGTGCAGAGCCAGGCGTGCGTCGATATCGATGCTCCAGCCGACATAAGTGCGCCGGTCCGCGCCACCCACGCTGCCGAGGATGTAGACGAAGCCCAAAGCGCGGTCTCACCAGGCGCGGGCGCTTGTAGGTCGGAGCGCGCGGCTCCAGCCGCGCATGCGGGGCGGAGCCCCGCGCTCCCAGCCACGGCGCTCCATTCTTAGAATCCCCCAAAATTCATAAACTTCGTCTCCAGATATTCCTCCAGCCCCTCAACCCCGCCCTCACGGCCCAACCCACTTTCTTTCATCCCGCCGAACGGGATCACTTCGTTGGAGAACACGCCTTCGTTGATCGAGACCATGCCGTATTCGAGCTTCTCCGCTACGCGCCAGCAGCGGTTGACGTCGCGCGAAAAGAAATAGCCGGCGAGGCCGTATTCGGTGTCGTTGGCTATGGCGATGGCTTCGTCTTCCGACTGGAACCGGACCAATGGCGCGACCGGTCCGAAGATTTCCTCGGTGTTGACGCGCATGTCGCGCGTGACGTTGGTGAGCACAGTGGGCGTGTAGAATTGCGCGCCGGCGGCGTGCTTCTGGCCGCCGGTGAGTGGTGTGGCGCCGGCGGCGATGGCCTCGGCCACCATCGCTTCGACCTTGGCGATCGCGTTTGCGTCGATCAGCGGGCCGATTTCAGTTCCTTCCGCCTGTCCGTCGCCGACCTTGAGCTTCGCCACTGCGTCGGCGAGCTTCTTTGAGAACGCTTCGTAGATAGCGTCCTCCACCAAAATGCGGTTGGCGCACACGCACGTCTGCCCGGCGTTGCGGAACTTCGATGCAATCGCGCCCTTCACGGCTTTGTCGAGGTCGGCATCGGCGAACACGATCAGCGGTGCGTTGCCGCCGAGTTCGAGCGATACGCGCTTCACCGTCGAGCCCACGCACGCCGCGCCCAGCTTCTTGCCTATCCCGGTCGAGCCTGTGAACGAGAATTTCCGCACTAGCGGGCTCTCGCACAGCACCCGGCCCACTTCAGCGGTGTGCTGCTGAGTGGTTATCACGTTGAACACGCCCGCCGGCACGCCGGCGCGCTCGGCCAATTCGGCCAGCGCCAGCGCTGTTAGCGGCGTTTGCGAAGGCGGCTTCAGCACGATAGAGCAGCCCGCCGCCAGAGCCGGCGCGGCCTTGCGCGTGATCATGGCCATCGGGAAATTCCACGGCGTGATCGCGGCGCAGACGCCCACCGCTTGCTTTATGGTTATGTAGCGGCGCGCGTTAGTCGTGGTCGGAATGGTGCGGCCGTAGGCGCGCTTGGCTTCCTCGCCAAACCATTCCGCGAAGCTTGCGCCGTAAGCCGCTTCGCCCTTGGCCTCCGCCAGCGGCTTGCCGCCTTCGAGCGTGATCAGAAGCGCCAGCCGATCAAGATCGGCCATCATCAGATCGTACCAGGCGCGCAGCACCTGCGCGCGCTCCTTGGCGGTTTTCGCGGCCCAGGCCGGCCATGCGCGATGCGCGGCGGCGACCGCTTCCTCGGTTTCGCCTGCGCCAAGGTCGGGCGCGCGCGCGATCACTTCCTGGGTCGCGGGGTTAAGAACATCGAACCTCGATGTCGCGTCGCGCCACTTGCCGTCGATGTAGGCGTCTGAACGGATATTCATGGGAGCCTCTTACTCGCCGTCTTTGAAGCGTAACTCACACCCATTCCCGGGGCGGCGCGCAAGCGGCGAGCCCGGGACCCATGAACTCAGGCGGTTGAGTGTATGGGTCCCGGACTTCGCCTGCGGCGAATCCGGGAATGGGTGGACTTGTGTCGCACAAACTTGGTTGCAGGTGCTCATCAAACTTTCAGCGCATGACTTTGCGCAGCCTCAACGCCGCTGCAAGCGGTCGCGTTAAGAATTGTGGTCAGCGGCGAGCGCGAGGCGTACAATGAGAGACGGAATCGAGGTTCTGCCCATGGCTTGGAAGGACATTCTCGTTATCGTCGCCGATGCGGAAGCTGACGAACCCGCCTTGGCGCTCGGCGAAGCGCTGGCCCGCCAGTGCGGTGGGGCAGGGTCCGCGCACCTCGCGGCCGCCTTTCTAACGCCGCTCCCCGACGAACCGCTGGCTTATGAGCCGACTGTGGTGGCCGGCGTTTGGGCTGAGCTGCTTGGCCGCGCCCGTCAGGATGCCGAGGCCGAACGCAAGCGCGTCGAAGCGCGGCTGAAGCAGTCGGAACTGAGCTACGAATTACGCAACGCCGAGGCGCTCTCACGCGATCTTGGACGGGTCGCTGCCGTGCATGCGCGCTACGCCGATGTCGCGGTGATGACGCGGCCGTTCGACGGCCCGGGCGCGGAATTACGCGAAGAGATTGTCGAAGGCGTGCTGTTCCATTCTGGGCGCCCGGCGTTGATTGCGCCGCCGAAATGGAAAGGTGGAAGCATCGGGCAGCGCGTAGTGGTGGCCTGGGACGCCAGTCGCGAAGCCACGCGCGCGGTGTCGGAGGCGCGCGCGCTCTTGGACAATTCTGCCGCGATCATTGTGGTGACGGTGGACGCAAAACCCAAAATGTTCGGCCATGGCGATCAACCCGGCGCCAATATCGCTGCACATTTGAGCCGCCGTGGGTTGAAGGCGGAAGTGCGCAACGTGGATTCCATGGGGCGCTCAGCGTCAGCGGCGATCTTGGAGGAAGCGAACGCGCTACAAGCGGACCTGGTCGTCATGGGCGGCTATGCGCACTCGCGCCTGCGCGAACTGGTGTTCGGCGGCGCTACGCGCGAATTGCTGCGGACCGCAAACGTGCCGCTGCTGATGGCGCATTAAGTCACCGAAGCGTTGAGTTCCCCGTGCGGCCATGTTCGTGTGGTTAACAAAACACTGCCGTATCGCCTTTGAAGCCCCAGCATTCGAAACCTGAAATTAACGATACTCACATTAACGCTGAGCCTCCGAGCTTTCGTGCGGGCGCCTGCTGGGCGCGCCGCTGAGCATTTAGGGGCGGAGCGGCGATGTCCATGTTCGACAAAATCAACAGCAAAATGTCCATCGGCACGCGCTTGGCGCTGGTGTCGGGTCTGTTTGTCGCTTCCTCGGCGGTGGTGACATCGCTGTTGGTGGGCAACGCTACCAGCCAGATCGACTTCTCCAAGAAGGAAGAGGCGGGCGCCGCCTATCTCAACAGCGTTTGGGACTCGATCCGCTCCGGCGGCGGCGTCGATGAAACCGGCGCCAGTCAGTTCAACGCAACGGCAGCGGCCTCTGCGTTCCAAGCGGTCAACACCGATGCTGAGCGCATTACAGCCGGCCTCGCGCTAATTACGGCGGTCGCGGACGGCTCCAACCTGACGCTCGATCCTGATCTCGACAGCTTTTACGCCATGGACGCCGCGACCGTAAAAATCCCGGCATTGTTGAGCGCGGCGCTTGAGCTTGAGCGCGTTGTCGCCACCACCAGCGCTGACCGCGACATCTTGCTGACAGTAGCCGCCAATCGCCTCGAAGCCGCCGGCGCCGCCGCCGCCGGTTCAATGGAAGCGGCGATCGCCAACAACGCGTCCGGCGAGACTCGTCAGGCGTTGTCGGAATCGGTGTCCACGATCAATGCAGCGACGGCCGAATTGATCGCCGCTGCACGCGCCGCGGCGCCTGGGGGTGAATTGGATGCGGCGCAAGCCACTTTTGCCGGTTCCACCGACACGACTTGGCGCGCGACGGCCACGGAATTATCCCGTCTGCTCGACACACGCATCGCCAACAAGCAATCTGAATTGACCATGCAATTGGCGCTGGTGGCGCTGTTCCTGGCGGTTGCCGGTGCCCTGGCGTTCCTGGTTTCGAAGGGCCTCGTCGGCCGCTTCCGGGCGCTCACCGAGACCATGGATCGTTTGCGTGAGGGCGATTTCAAAGTTGAGGTGCCGTTCACCGGCGATGGCCATGAGACCGGCAAGATTGCCACCACGCTTGAGGTGCTGCGCGACGGTTTGCTCAAACGCACCGAAGCAGATGCGCGCCGGCTTGAAGAAGCGCAGTTTGGGGCAGAAGGCTTGGTGAACGCGATTTCGCGCGCGCAGGCGGTTATCGAGTTCAAGCCGGATGGCACAATCCTGACGGCAAACGAGAATTTCCTTAGCACCATGGGCTACACAGCCAATGAGATCGTCGGCCAACACCACTCGATGTTCGCGCCCCCGGACTATGCGCGCAGCCCCGACTACCGTGCGTTCTGGGACAAGCTGAATCGCGGCGAGTTCGTCGCCGACAAGTTCCTCCGCCTTGGCAAGGGCGGGCGCGAGGTCTGGATCCAGGCGTCCTATAACCCAATCACCGATAGAACCGGCAAAGTCGTCAAGGTGGTGAAGTTCGCCACCGACATCACCGCGCAGGAAAAACTCGCCCAGGAAGCCACGTTCAAGAGCGCGGCGTTTGACGGCGCCTCGGTGGCGATGATGATGGTCGACCGCGACTTCAAGGTCACCTACGTCAACGAGTCGACCAAGAAGCTCCTGACCGACAACGCGGACGCCTTCCGAAAAATCTGGCCTACCTTCGATCCAAACAAGATCATCGGCGCCTGCATCGATATGTTCCACAAGAACCCGGCGCACCAGCGGCAATTGCTGTCCGACCCCTCACGTCTGCCGCACCGCGCCGACATCAGTGTCGGCGACCTCAAGTTCGCTCTGAATGTGAGCGCGGTGTTTGACGCTCAGCGCAAATATGTCGGCAACGTGCTGCAATGGGACAATGTCACCGAAACGCGCCTCAACGCTGGCATGCTGCAGGCGCTGGGACGAGCGCAGGCAATCATCGAGTTCAATCTCGACGGCACGATCACCAACGCCAACGCCAATTTCTGCCAGACCCTCGGCTACACGCTCGAGGAGATCAAAGGCAAACACCACTCGATGTTTGCGCCGCCAGACTACGCGCGCAGCCCCGAGTACAAGGCGTTCTGGGAAAAACTCAACCGCGGCGAATTCGACTCCGGCAAATATCTGCGTCTAGGCAAGGGCGGCCGGGAAGTGTGGATCGAAGCTACCTACAACCCGATACTCGACGGCAACGGCAAACCGTTCAAGGTGGTGAAGTTCGCCAGCGACGTGACCAAGATCGAGAACGACCGCAAGGCGGCCGAGGCCGAGCGCACCGCGCGCGCCGAAGAGCAGTCTCGCGTGGTTCGCGGTCTCGCGGAAGGCCTCGGCCACTTGGCCGATGGCGATCTCACCGCGCGAATCAGCCAACCGTTCCCCGGCGAGTACGAGAAGCTCCGCACCGATTTCAACGAAGCGATGGGCAAGCTGCAGGAGGCGATGAAGACCATCGTCGTCAATGCTGGCGGCATTCGCACAGGCGCTGGCGAGATCAGCCAGGCCTCCGACGATCTCTCCAGGCGCACCGAACAACAGGCGGCGAGCCTTGAGCAAACCGCCGCGGCGCTCGATGAAATCACCGCGACGGTGCGCAAGACTGCCGAAGGCTCCAAGCAGACCAATAGCTTGGTTGCGACCACACGCTCCGATGCGGAAGCTTCCGGTAAGGTTGTCAGCGAAACGGTCGCTGCGATGGCCGAGATCGAGAAATCCTCGAAGCAGATTTCGCAAATCATCGGCGTCATCGACGAGATCGCCTTCCAGACCAATCTGCTGGCGCTCAATGCCGGTGTCGAAGCGGCGCGCGCAGGCGATGCGGGCAGGGGCTTTGCGGTGGTCGCCTCCGAAGTGCGGGCGCTGGCGCAACGTTCTTCGGAAGCCGCCAAAGAGATCAAGGGCCTCATCTCGGCAAGTTCGCAGCACGTCGAAACCGGCGTTGAGCTGGTTGGCGACGCAGGCAAGGCGCTGCAAGGCATCGTCGTGAAGGTCAACGAGATCAGCGGGCTTGTGTCGGAGATTGCCGCCTCCGCGCAGGAACAGGCGACAGCGCTTGCCGAAGTGAACACGGCCATCAACCAGATGGATCAGGTCACGCAGCAAAACGCTGCGATGGTGGAGGAATCCACCGCCGCCAGCCACTCGCTGACGCAAGAGGCCGACGAACTCATGAGCCTGGTCGGTCGCTTCCAGACGGGTGCGGCGTTGCAGGCCCCTGGCGCCCACGCCAAAGGCCCCGTCAAGACGCACAAATCGCCGGGACAGCCGATCCAGCAACAAAAGCAGCGCGTGGCGCAGTTCGCTTCCGCCGGCAGCGCCGCTTTGAAGTCTGGTGACGACGATTGGCAGGAATTCTGAGCCAGGAGACGTGGCGATGAAGCTGCCTCAAGTCCTTGACCTCGCCGCTGCAACAACGCTGCGCACGCAGCTCATGGAGCGGCGAGGTCAGAAACTCGCGCTGGATGGCGGCGAAGTCGAGCGCTTGGGTGGGCTCTGCCTGCAAGTGTTGATCGCTGCTCGCAACCAATGGCGTGTCGACGGCGTTGACTTTCATATCGTGAATCCGTCGCCGGCCTTTGCAGATGGGGCGCGGCTGTTGGGGGCCGATGACATCGCCTCGCTAGGAGACGCTCCGTGAGCAAGACAATCCTCACCATCGACGACTCGCGCATGATGCGGGAAATGCTGCTCATGGTGCTGCAAGGCGCCGGCTTCAACGTCGTGCAGGCCGAAGACGGCGTCGAGGGGTTGGAGGCGCTCGCGCGCTCGACGCCGGACGTCATCATCACCGACATCAACATGCCGCGCATGGATGGCTATGGCGTGATAGAAGGCGTGCGTCAGGACCCTCGCTATCGCGCGACGCCGATCCTGGTGCTCTCGACTGAAAGCAGCCCGGAGAAAAAGCAACGCGCTCGCAATGCCGGCGCTACCGGTTGGATCGTGAAACCGTTCCAAGCCGATACTCTCCTCGACGTCGTCCGCCGCGTATCGGCGTAAGGAACCGCACATGGATCCGATGGACGCAATCA
>CXWL01008413.1_pt1 | contig 17519 bp, 13 predicted proteins | sample 590931 | NCBI WGS metagenome assembly CXWL01 (sample SAMEA3498368, study PRJEB10139) | groundwater metagenome | biome: water well; material: biofilm material | place: Germany | collected 2015-04-27 | reverse complement strand
GCAGAAGATCAAAAACAGAATGCCGCTTGATTCTCTATACACCAGATTTGACTATAGCTCACGGCAAAGTGGGTGAGGTCTATAATATCGGCGGCAACAATGAATGGACGAATATCGACATTGTTACACTAATCTGTGAGCAGATGGACAAACATCACCCCCATGGCGCACCACATACCAAACTAATCACCCATGTCACTGACCGCCTTGGACACGATCGCAGATATTCCATTGATGCCACCAAGATCATGAGTCAACTGGCTTACAAGCCTGTAGAGACCTTTGAAACCGGTATCCACAAAACGATTCAGTGGTATCTCGATAACGAGGAGTGGTGGCGCGGTGTAATGGATGGTAGTTACAAGGAATGGTTAGATAAGAACTATTCAGATAAAAAACCAGCCGCAAGCAACCGAGATATAATCATGCCAATATCATATCGAAACGCATAAAAACGGTCAGTTATTCATTTACGGTGACTTAGTCTCGACATACATTAATTGGTATCAATACCCGTTATCACTTTGCACGATACTGCAAGCTTAACTCATGACCAGATTCCAATAAGAGCAATCGCTGAGACTAGCCGCGAGCAGATATGCTACTTATTGAATTTGACTTTGAGTCTATTTATAAAGCGAGTAATGGCCCCTCCCTGATCAGATATGCTGTCTACCTCCTTGCTTTCATGGTCAAGGACCATCTGGGTGCGGCGCTCATCAGGTTTGTCTCCTTGATCAGATATACTGTCTACCTCCTTGTTTTCTTCTTCAATTGCAGTTCTGGTCTTAACCTGCTTTTCGAAACAAATATTAGCCAGCGGAACTTGCGTCCCGTCCGCAAGCTTTGCTATCAAATTTATTTCAGATGCACCCTGTAACGAAACAACGGGAATATCCACCCTGAAACCGCTCAATTTTGCTTCCTCGACAACAGGATATGCTCTTTCGACATCGGGCCTGTTGATGTTGACCAAGGCAACAGCAATCACTTCTTCAGACAATAAAACATTTACCTCAATCGCACGGCTGGTCTTTCCAATGATCCATCCCGCAACTGCAAACAAATCACCTGAAATCAAAGTGCCCGTTGCTGGCCGATCAATATGAAATCCATGAGTAATAGTACCTCTCGACTCACGGAAAAATATAACTTCAGAAACTGATAAATTATTCATAAGACTCTCCTTTGATAATGATTTAAATTAATTGGATAAATCGAAAAGATATTGAGCACACGGCAACTTATTTGCTAATAGAAATTCAACATACTTCTTTGCCAGTAATTTTCGATTATTATCGAACTTTTCATAATCAAAATTAAAAAGCGTTGACAAATCCTTATGTGTAATTCCATGTGCAAAATCTTGAGCTTTTACATAAGGGACCACCATTGTTTCACACAATTCTATTGTCCTAGAATCATGAGCCAAACAAAGCGCAGGAATTCCAATTTGGAGCGCAAGCATCACCCCATGAATTCGAGTGCCAATTACAAAATCAAATCGTCTTAAATACTCCATCCAAGCTGATGCAGAAAAAAAACTGTAGGCATGTCGGATGCTCCATTGAATGAACTCATCATTCGACATCCATGGCGCTGCATATTGTCTACATGCATCTCGCGATTCTTTATCTAATAACGTGGCTTCACCTCTGCCTATTTGAACCATTTCCAGTGGGCTTTGGCAAATATAAGATCCTGAAGAGGATTGTGCTAGATTGACTAGAGATGCCTCTAAACGCGCTAGGTGCGTCCATCTCTGGTGCCCTGCTGTAACTGCGATTAGGTCAATTTTAGGTGAAAATCGATCAAAAATCGTTTTTCCTAACCGTTTATCAGCGCTTATAAACAGCGTTGGACATCCTAATGCAACAGCCTTGTCTGCAAGGCCATACTTCTCCAACGCATTAAGACTAAACTCTCCCCTAACTGTAATATTTGGTGCGGCGGTTGGAGACTTGTCTTGAATTATCCGAACCCAATCTAATGTTCCTTTCGGAATCTCTACGGATGATTGGATATTGTCTGCCTGCGCCCCAAGACCAATGCCAACAAGACAAATATCTAATTTATCAAAATTATCATTTAAGTAACCAAGGTTTGCATGGGATCCCAGCTGGTTGGCTAGCGTTAGCACGCCAATATCTCCCAATAAATTTAATTTTGATGGCTCAGAGTGCCAAAATGCAGATTGAAGCCCACCTCCAAGTATTTTGTCGATTGCATAGCAGAAAGCCAAATTTCCCGTATTATCGCCAACTTGATTATAAGCAAACTTAGAGCAATTTAATGCACTGTCATTTAAAGATGGCGATAAGCCAAACAAAAAAGGGTTCATCAAAATTAATTCTCTCGGTACACAGTTGGCGTATATGGAAGTAGTTCTTTATTTTTTATTTTGCTTGCCAAAGTTTCCAACGCAGAATTTATGTTTCTAAAATCAATATCCTTTATCGAAGTAATGTTGTAATCCCACCATTTAAGTTCCAATAGTTTTTCGATTGTGGCTTGATCAAATCTCATTTTTTTAACTACAGCAGGATTTCCTACAACGATAGAATATGAAGGAATATCATTGACAACAACTGAATGCGCGCTAACCACTGCGCCATCTCCTATCTTTATACCGGATTTTATAAATACTCCTTGCCCAATCCATACATCATTTCCAATTTCAACTGGAGCATTTGATTTAAATGAAGCTGTCGGAGGACAATAAATATTGTTGTTCCGCTTTAACCAATCACCCCAACCGTGAATATCAGGAACATATTGCACCATCGAAGACGATACCCAATCAATAGGGTGTTGATCTGATGCAATATCAACGTCATAGGCAATTGAGCAGTACCTGCCAATTTTGCAATGCCCAAGGCGACCGCCATAAATGCCTGTAAATGCGCTAATTTGAATTAGATTCATTGATGCGAGAGTCGTCTGGACAACAATCGGAGGCTCAAACCATGAGTCGCTATGCAGCGGCGGTACTTTTCCGGCGATAGTGACGCCAGAATCTTCAGGAAACTTGATGCTCATTTAATTGAATCCAATAATTTTATATTTTCCATAGCACAAAGAGAATAACTAATTGGTTTTGAAATATGATTAGTAATTGTTTGCCATGTTTCAGTGTAACCAGACGCTGTGCGGAGTATGTTTGCCCAATTAAGCCTGCTTCCGGCTGGCACATGGTATCCATCCATCCCATCTCGCACTTTTTCATACATCCCCCCGATATCCGACACAATCAGCGGCCGTCCGCAAACAAAAGCTTCCTGAATCACCATCGGGGAGTTTTCCCACCAGATCGAAGGTATCACCACCCAATCGATGCCAGCCATGCGTTGGCGCAGTTCGTGCGGCTGATACGGACCCACCCACTGCACTACGCCTTGCTTGATAAGCGGTTCTCGCAGATGTTCTATTTTTTTCTGATATTCCGGCTGCTGCTGTTCCAGGTTGGCGCCGTGCACTTCAAGCACAATTTTTTTGCGCTCATTTTTAGGGAGTTGTGTAAGCGCTTCCAGAATTACATCTAAACCTTTGTAGGGGTTGATTTGGCCAAAAAAACCGAAGCGGTTGCGGGTTTCGCCCTCTGCCAAAGGGCGGGGCGGCAGAATAGGCTCGTCCGACTGACCATTTTCGATCACCACAATCTGCTCGGGTTTCAAGCCCCAGGCAATATAGCGTTGGCGCAGGAATTCAGATGGAGAAACAAACTGATCCACCAGTGCAAAGTAGCTTTGAAAATAGTGTTTGCGCAACCAGAAATCCTCGGCAGTTTTGTCTGGAAAGCATTGACAACACTCATCGTAACTTTCCCGACTGCACAACTTGAAGCTGCCGGTCTTAATCATCTGACCATTATTGCGACAGATAGCCATATATTCGTGAAGTGTCATGACAATTTTAATGCAAGGATCCACCTGCTTGATCACGCGTAGATATTCCAAGCCCAGATGGGCGTAGTGATGGGTATGCACCACCGTGGGTTTCAGCGCGCGGATCAAGTCAATGAACCAAGTCGTTAAGGATACTTGATGGGCGGCTTTCATCATGTGCCAGTCAAACACGGCTTGCTCCCACAAGTATTCATTTGGACGGCGCAGGCTGATAGCACCCGTCGGACCGCGGTGACGGTCGGCCCGGGCCAGGAACCAGGCATCCTCGACGTTGGTGTTTTCTCGGTAGGCCTTGTACAGGGTGTATGCTGCAATTTCTCCGCCCCCCAAGCTGAAATCCGGATGGCCATGAGCCATGACGAGAATGCGGTGTTTTTTTGGCGGTGTAGTTTTGCGAGGCATGTTCTTAACCATGGTTGTCCGCTAATTCTTCGATCAGATGTTGCCAGCGGTGTTGGTGACGCACGGCGTTGTAGATAGTTACACGGGTGCGAAAATCGTCCTCCCCGAGAAGTTTGAAACTTTGACGTTCCAGATGAGTAAGTTGAACCGTGGGCAAGTACGCAATTTTCAGTCCTTCCGCATGCAATTTCAAACACAGATCGGAGTCTTCAAAATCACCGATCAGGTACCCGGTGTCCCATCCGCCTATGCGGTCAAAATCACTTCGGCGCATAACCAGGCAGGCGCCGGTAATGGCAGGAACCTGAATGAGATGATGCGCAGGATCGAGCGAAGGATCAAGGCCCATAAAGGGGTGGTGGTTGAACCATATCCCGAGATCTGCGTGACGCAGAAACTCCATGCCGGCATGCTGAATTGAGCCATCGGCATGCACAAGACGAGGACCAACCGCGCCAATCTCAGGATGGTCGTCGAGTACGCTTAATAAAGGCTGCAGCCAGCCAGGTTGTTGGGGAAAGGCATCACTGTTCAGGAACAAAAGGTGTTTGCCAGTTGCTTGGCTGGCACCCAGATTGTTGGCTCCGGAAAACCCTCGATTAACGCCGCCCCAGACCCATTTGAAGGGTAGGCGGTAAAGACGGTAAAGATGCTCAGCCTGAGCAGGAAAACTATCGGAAAGTTTAGGGTCATCTAATACGTATATGAGTTCTGCATTCTGGACAAACCAAGCATCATTGCAGAATTCGATCAATTGGTGTTCGACAAAGTCACTTCGACCATAGAGAGGAACAATTACACTGACATGGGGATTGATCGTAGGCCTACCAAACTGACGCACTTGCAGAGATAGTTCTGTCCAAGTTTGTTGTTCGTAACGCAGGAACGCGTCGATAATCGGACCATCAATGAGTGGCAGCCTTTTTTGCATTTGGTTTAGTGGTGTGGCAATGCCCAGCAACCAGCGGGCACAAGCAATGGATGTAGCTTCAAGAGAGGTGCATTCTATAGTGCCAAGGACAATCGATTCATCACCAGACATGGCCATCAATCTAATTTTCTCACCAGGCAACAGACCATGAATGAGAAGCATAAATCCACCTTCACGAGCATCATGTCCGAAACTGTGGGCATATGCATCAAAAACATCTTGACGCATAATGCGGAAGGCGTTAGTGAAGAAATACCTTTCACCTTCTTCGTTTTCCAACCAGACTGTAACGTGAGCCTCATGTATCACCCAACCAACTACTATTGTTTCCGGGATTAAGTGCGATGCAGCAGCCACTTCTAAATGACCAATAGCGTGGACGACACCGAGTAAGCTTTCTCCCAAGGTGACAACTTTTTCAAGTTTTAGTGCCTTTTGAAACGAGCGTATATGCTGACCATCTTTAAATTGGGCTTGAAGAATATACTGATTCCTTCGAGTTTTAAAAGCTATGGCTTTAAGGGCAAAACCAAAACCTTTTTCAGGCTCAATCCATTTGAGCGCCTCTGCAACATCGGGTCGCAGGTTATGAGCAATTGTTTGTTTCAACGGTCGACCATTGCAAAGCAATTGCAATTGAACCTCACCAGCACACCAACCCCAGATTTCCACTTGCCTATGGGCTATTCTAGCTCTATCGATTTTTAAACCACCAACAATATTTGCTTCACTCCAGAAATATATCGGATCCTCTTGTACAGGATCTCCGGACACAGGTAGTTGTGGTGTATTGAATTTTACTAGCTCATCATCATTCGTAGGCTTCAGATCATCAATTACCGCCATAAACATTTGTTTATCAGCAAGATTTTTGCTTACCGTTTTAGGCTTAGTGTTGTTAGATATCATTTGGTTTTTCCTACTGTGATGTATTTCGGTTTGCTCATGTCATAGCTGCATTTTTTAACGTATAGTATTTATCCATCACCACTAACCATATCAGTTCTGGATTCAATTAATTTTAACAGTCGGTCAACGCATACTGTTTGTTCAAAATCGTTTACTATCAAATCCCTGGCAGCTCTGGTAAATTTATCTATTTGGCTCTGTTCTGCATCAAGTTGTTTTATGACTGTTTCGATAAGATTAGTAGCATCAAAAAAATCAAATAAGGTACCTGTGTTTCCGTTTTTGATGAATTCTGTGATGGGAGCTGTGTTTGATGCCACGATGGGTGCACCGCAAGCCATGGCTTCTAGTAGTGACCATGACAATATAAAAGGATACGTCAAGTAAACGTGTGCTTTGGAAGCTTGCAAAACCGCGCGATATTGATCTTTAGGTAGAAAACCGACTACGTGGACTCGATCAGGATCGAGATCTGCACCGACTTCGGTCAACATTTTTTCCAGCCAACTGCTATTACCTCCCGGTTCTGGTCCATAGGATGCTTTTTCGTGCCCCATAATGACGACATGCGCATTAGGTCGCTGTGCTAGCAACTCGGGCAAGGCTCGCATGAATACATGAAAACCTCGAACTGGCTCAAGCGCCCGCGCTGCATAGGTAATAACTTCTTCTTGACGAGTGAGTGTAATATTTTTATTAGCGATATAAAAACTTGCTTTAGCGTTGGGTTTGAAATAATTCACATCAACACCCTCATGAATAACATCAATTTTGCTATGCGCCCATTTTGGATAGGTTCTTTGTTGCCATTTAGTGGGTGACCAACCGACATCAACGACTTCAAGAGCATGCTGCATGACAGTGTTTTTCATTCGCAAACGCGCTAAACCGGTGAATGTGAGTTCATTAAATTCCGGATCGAAATCAAAATCCTGCTTTACTGCACTGTAGTAGTATTCAAAATAGCAGATTAGTTTTATTTTCGGCCACACATCCTTAATAAACAGCACTTCTCCCCAACTGGGATGAGCAACAACAACATCAGGCGTGTAACCTTTGGCTTTTAGACGCCGCGCGGCATCAGCAACAGCTTCACCGCGCAACACCTTAACTTCCATTTCTTTAAGCAATGGGTGCGTATTAGCTTCCGGACCACGGAGAAATTTATAAGTGGCTACGCCGACACCATTAAATTCCGCACTGGGTGGTTGCTTTAGTGCCAATAACTCGTGTTTGCCAGTTGCAACCAAATGTTTGATAAGATTGCGAAATTGCGCTGGAAAGTTTTGGTGTATGAAAAGTATTCTCATAAAAGAGTTTTTAGCCTGCCTTTGACATGTATTCGGATTCGCTATCGTTATCCCGATGCCTTACATTAATTCATCATATATATTTCCCTTTCCTAAGCCCACCTTACAACGCTGCTCTCCCACGTGGAGGAATTGCAAGACCAGCATAACTGTACACATCAAGATTAAGGTTTGGGTTGTAAAAAGGATCATCAGTAATCCACTGATGCCACTTTTGCATTAACCGATTTCTCTCTCGCGCTAAACGCCCGCGTCGGTCTTGCGTGTCATCGCCGCCTCGACTGGCTGACCCGACATGCAGCAATTGTGCCTCTGGTGTCCAAACAATGCGTTTACCGATACTTCGCAGTTTCAAACAAAAATCAACATCATTAAAATTAACAGGAAAATCTATTTCATCTAAACCACTTACTGCGAGATAATCTTCACGCTTACAAAGTAAGCAAGCTGCTGTTACTGCACTAGTACCATGAGTAATCTGGTTATATCCAAAATAACCGGCATCCTCTTTATACCAGTCATTCCCTGTATGCCCGACAAGACCATGAAGACCGAGGACCACGCCTGCATGTTGAACCATGCCATTAGGCCATAATAATTTTGCACCGACTGCACCCACATTGGGTCTCAACAAATGTCGCACCATGGCCTTAAGCCACCCTAAATCAATGGCTTCGATATCGTTGTTAACGAGTCCGATGACACCACCTTTGGCTTGTTGTACTGCATGATTATTCATAGCAGAAAAATTGAACGTGCCAGGATGCTGAATAACATTCACATTCTTACTCTTTAAATGGTTAAGATAAGTGAGTGCATCAGGTTCGGCGCTATCGTTGTCGATAATAATAATTTCCAAATTGGAATAATCAGTCTTAAGCAAACTTTCAATACAACACCGCAGTAATTCAAAATGATCACGAGTAGGAATAATCAAGCTAACCGTTGGCCATTCCAAAGGATTTTCCCAGATCAACACATTTTCACCAGTATCTGTAAAGACGCGATGTAGATTCGGAGCAAGTATCACATCACAATTGCGTTGTGCATCGGCATGCACAGGCGATATTGCTCCTTTACACCGATGATAAAGAACGCGAGGTATATGATGAATAGCTTTAGGATTCTCACCTACTGATTGCACGGCAATCCAAGGCCAAGCATCAAGTTCACCAATATACGGATTATCGATGGGCAGATTGCAAGGACGTGTAGCAAATAGATGATGTAGCGGCGTATGGACTAAAAACAAATCCGGATCCCAATCTGGCTTGAACCAAGGAAATGGCGTTTGTCCATCGACTGGTATCTGATCACAGTCAGTATAAGCAATTTGCACAGACGAATTGTCGAATGCTTTAACAAGAAATGCCAACGCATTCATGGCTAATGTATCCCCTGCAATTATAAAACTGACAATACCAATGCTTTGACTTATGACGTTTTGTATATATTTTACCCACTTTGTAGGTGCTACATAGCAGATTCTCGCGTCAATCAGAAGAGGATTTTCTGTACCACATACTAATGCAGTCCAGTGCAGGTGAGATTGACTGATCAGACTGTTTAAGGTTTTCTCCACGTCGCCATCTCCCGAAATAGCACACGTAACCAAAGTGGTTGCACAAGGATGAGATTTGATGCTCATAAACCGATCAAACCATTCACAGTAACTGGAAAAATCTGCAGAGATCGGCACATGCCACGTATAGTGTTCCATGAGTGCGCTCAGAAAGCTGCGGTCTCGTTGCGGCAGATCTAAAGTATTAATCCAAGTTTTTAATGTTGAAGAAGGTGCAACTACATTAATGGGGCTTCCATTCAGAATTGTGCCATGAGCGGTCATTACTTGTATTTCATGAACGAAACCATCGGCCAATTCCATCGGCAATATCAAATTAAACCCATGGTTAGCATAACCACAAACTGCATCCTCAAGCTCAGCACAGTATTGATCTGCCGTGCATTCTGCCAACAATCGCCCTGCTTCATAGGCATATATTGTCTGACTGACATTGGGATCCAGGATGTCCCATGCCCATCCCCATAAACGCAAGCCACCATAATTTTCGACATGTGTACTGCACACTTGAGATGCTGGATATGTTTCATGGTGCGAAAAAACAATACCAGCTAAGCGATGACCATCGTTTGCAACATAGGCTTCAAAGCGAGCTATCAATTGCCAATCTCGAGACTGGATATTAAACGCAAAACCGTGACCATGAGCTCCAGCTGGTATAATCAGTTGTGAGGACTCATGCAAGTTTAGTCCAGCACGAGCAGTTGCTATCCATTGATCATCCCCGATTAAATCAATAGTAACGATCTTATCGTGGCATGATAGACTTCGTGCCCACCCTATCAAGAAATTTCCTGAGCGTCCCAGCAAAGCTCCTTCAAAATTATTACGATTAAAAGGTAAGATTTTCGCCATTTCGCTATACCCTCGTGTATAAGGGAAGGCCAAAATGTTGAGCGACCTTGGCAACTTGAGTTCTTTTGTGGATGCAGGGTGAAAAGTTACCAATGGCGCAACAATCGTGCAAGCGCAACACATCCTGAATTTGAGTTTTAGAAACTATTCCGACGAGGTGAATATTAGACAGTTGCTGCAAATTAGCATCATTCATTGTGGCGCCAAGCACAATAAACATAACTGCCAATTGTTGCTCCAGAGTTTTATTCGCATGCTTTATTAGCTGCAAATAACCATCATCAAGTGAACGAGCCGATAACACGGCAATGCGCAAAGGTTCATTTAATTTTATGGGAAGCGACAATTCCGGTGGAGTCTTCAGTAATATTTTATTCTTTCTAATCCGTTTACGAAGCATTGGAAATCGCTTAACGTAAGCATTATAAATATCATCATTTAATGCAATGATTTTGTTCGCTTTTGAAAGTATATGCCGAGTACGTTCTTGCCAGGGAATTATGCCTGTATAGTTATAAACAAGTGGTCCCAGTTCTGCTAAGCAACTCGTGCATTCGTTTATGTCAATCGGGTCGTCACAAACGACAGCATTGCGTATCAATCGATATTTTCTGGGACAATATCCGCTGTAATCTTCAAGCATCACACTATAAGGAATAAAACCATCAGTCAGGTAATCAATTATGTCGGCAGGCCATTCACCAAATGTTTTAAGCTCAAGATTCTTAAAGCCTGCAGCTAAAAGATCCTCTCGCAGCTCTAGCGCCTGACTCGGCCAAGCATACTCTATAGTGTCTAATCCAGTAATGCCGGTAATATTCAAGATTAACTGCCATTGACTGTGCCGTTTTTCGATAGGCTTTAGGGCAAACGTTACCCCCTCCTCAGATTCGGAAGTACCCATTTGCAATGTACCTTTATACTGCGGTCCAACCTTGGCTAACCAGTGACGCTGGATATTTCGGCGTAGATTACATAGTGGATTATCAACAAGAAATTGCTCATATTCCTCTGAATGGTGCGGGTATTTAGCATGTAGCCGATCTAGATTTTGCGCAACCAAATACTGTTTTTCATCACCGAAAGATCGCTCCCCCCAATGAACAACATAAGTATTTGCCGCACAAACATTACGCCAGCCACATGTTTGGGTACGCAAACAAAAATCGGTATCTTCGCTATAGCCTCGACCAAAAGTGCTTTCATCGAGCAGACCCGTCTCGGTTAATACCTTTCTTTTTATATAGAGACAGAAACCTACACCGACTGGTATCTCGATCGCTTCTTTTGGTCCGATCAAATTAAATAGCTGATCTATTAGCTCGGCGTGTTTAGCATTGAACACTGTATTATTGCGCATAGGCAAAGGGTAGCTAACCAGCTCGCCATGATTAGACAACGGGGTAACCGTCCCAATATCATCACTCTGATAAGCGACTGCTCGCATTCTATCTAGCCAGTTCCCAAAAACCAGTGTATCAGCATTGAGTAAAATTACATCACGAGCGCTATTAAAAGCCAGCACAGTATTTACAGCGCCTGCAAAACCAGCATTGATAGGACGAGAAATTAGCGCGATTTCCCCACGTTGTACTCGTTCTCTTAATGCTTTGCGTAGACCTTCATCAGTACTGCAATCATCAACCACTACTACACGATGTAGCGTACTATTTTCCGACGCCCTGATCGCATCCAAGCAAGCCAGAGTTTCTGATCTGCCTGAATAAACCGGAACAATAATATCAACAGCGCTTGAAAGTTGTAATGGGGATGGTAGATTGGAAATTAATTGTGTATCACCCACAAAAGGGCAACCCCATAGACTGTTACCCGAGATACCTATTCTAAGCAGACCAAACAAAGCAGGTAGTTTCAAACGAAAACCATTATAACCGTTCCCCAAACCAGCAGTTGCGAGCCACGGCGTGGGCATTCCAGCTTCAACGGAGAAAAAGTTGCCATCAAGCTCAATCAACAAGCTTGGCTTCGAATCATCAGCACTGATGGCCCAACCGATGATAAATTCACCTTCTCGCCACGCAGCACCCATCGCAGGTAACCCTAGGCCTGCAATCCAGGTGACAACTTCAGGCTTAAGGCTTATTTTTGGCGTCTGTCTTAATAAATTAATGAGTGATTGATTAAATATCTTATAGTGATTTTTTAAATCTGACCAGCACAATTGAAGTAGCGAGAATGTGATGTTGTGATTCCCATGCATCATTAAGCTGGCCGCCTTTAAATCACTGATAGCATCAGCCAAATAACCGCGTTTAGATAGAATTATGGCTCGAACAACCAGGGCACCCGAATCAGGAAGAGGCTTGAGTCTACAGGCTTGATCAGCAAACTGAAAAGCGGAGATTAGATCGTTGTCCTTAAGCTTTTCAAGGGCAATATTCAAAAAATCAGGAAGTTTATAAGGAAGCCTTAGCACACGTTTCATGTTATGCAGACTCATCCACCCTCCCAGACCTCATCATATCGAACAAACTTTATAAAGAGACCGAGCAAGTTTTTTTAAGACTTGCTCGGAATAAGTTATTACTTGTATCTCAATTGAAAGATATTTTTTAGTCCATTAACTGCTGCTAGAAATCATCATCCAATTGATGAGCTCCAACAATCACAATATCTTCTACATTATCACTTGGATTGTCATAAACAAATTTTTCAAAATTAGAAGCTTCGATAACTGAGCCATCGTCAAGAGTAATCGTTAACATTTCACCAGATCTTTCTACAGTATCAATAACTACCAAACTTAAATCCAGTTTATCGTCACTTCCACCATTGCCGTTGAATTGAGCGACGCCAGTAAATCCAAAGTCCAATTTAGCGATATCATCGCCAGCACCCAAATCAACCACCGTGTTACCAGAACTAACAAAAACGATATCATTTCCAAAGCCGACATTTACACTGTCATTACCCAACCCAGTCGATACGGAGTCATTACCGACACCCGTATTTATTATGTCGTCACCAGATCCAGCCGACACAGTATCGTTACCAGCACTAGTATTTATGCTGTCATTTCCTGCTCCAGCCAACACGGAGTTATTACCAGCGCCAGCATCAACACTATCATCACCAGCACCTAGTTTGACACTATCATCACCAGCACCTAGTTTGACACTATCATCACCAGCACCAGAAGAGACGGTAACACCATTCTCGCTATTTAAAATAATACTATCATCACCAGCATTAGTAGCTACCACACCTTTAAAACCTAATGTATTAGAACCAGATAAGGTAAAATTCACATCCTCATCTGTAGTGAAGATAAAGGCATCAATTCCCTTAATATTTGCTTTTGAAATCGAAGAAAGATCCACCGAACCGTTAGGATCAATCAGGACAAGATCCTTTCCGTGCACCTTCGCCCCAGTCGGCGTGGCTAAAGAAGTACTAGAATCAAACTTAACAACCTTGACATGTTGATTAAGATTATCAAGTATCTCGGTTACAATATCACTAGGTAAAGTTGAAGAATTTAATAAAATCTCTGCTTCACTCTTCAAAACACTATAATTTGATGTTGCCATACAAAAAAACTCCTTTTACTCTTAAGCTATTTGGGCAAAATGGGTAAAAAAAGCTCCGTACCCATTAAATCACTTCAAACATTAGCCAACCAAAAGCAAACTTGAGACTCTTTAGTGTTTTTTATTTTTTTGAGATCACCAACCATATATACATATATACATTGCAGAAACCATGCTCCAGCTATCCACTTACTTCCCTAGTATACTAAAATAAAGTACCCGGCGCAAGTGCTAGATGTTAATCTGTTTTTTAATCTCTGCGGGTTCAATTCCCCGTCCCTTGGAGCGAAAGCTGGTTGAAAACCAGCAGATTGTAAAACATAGTTAATACCCCGCTGCTTGCGGTGGGGTGCTTTATTTTACTAGCTTGTCAGCCAGCCACTGACAAAGAACACATGATATTCAACATCATACAGACAAAAACTTATACTTTTCCATGAATACAACTACCCCTTCATTGTAAAAATATCTATTTTTGAATGCGTATGTCGCAATAGCCATGCAATTGGCAACCCTGAATCCAGATTTCCATTCAATTGATTCAACAATTGTTGTTTAACTTTGCCAACAACAACCAATGCAATATGGTCACTTCGCCCCAGTATGGGTAGGGAAAGACTCACTCGAAGTGATGGAGCAATAGGAGGAGCAACGGCTACACAATACTGCGTTGCGAGCAAATCGAAATGCATGCCGGGAAATAGAGAAGCGATATGTCCATCCTCACCTACCCCTAAAACTGTGAGACTAGAGGGCTGTGGTAGCTTGCTCAGGCGTTGATTAATTTCTTTTATAGCAGTAAAAGGATTATCGTGGTGTGTCTTAAGGCCAATGAAAAGTGTGTTTTGGGGCAAATAGTCTAGCAGGTACTTTTTCACCAGATTTTCATTGGATTGCTCATCGGTTACATCGACCCAGCGCTCATCGCTGAGTGTGATGACAATCCTCTCCCAAGGTAAAGAACATTTTGCTAAAACAGGGAGATATTCACGTGGTGTATTCCCACCAGGCACAACGAGGGAAGCCAACGATTTTTTCTGTAGTGTTTTTCCTAAAACATCACTGGCATATTCGGCAAAAGCCTCACTAAGCTGTGTCATGCTAGAAAAATTGTGACGTTGCAATGAAAAACTCATCTTTATTTTTTCAGATGGCCAACTCGCGTAAATCCGGAACAATCTCAATATGGGCTGGAAAGGGATTAAGATCGCCCGGAAAAACACGTCCAAGAAAAGCGGTGCCGTTCGCCACCGCACCTTCATAATCCGCCATGGCATCGCCGATCACAAGTACATTTCCCGGTTGAATTGCATATTTGGTTAAAATTTCTGCGATGATGGTTTTTTTTGACGCAGGTGAACCGCGCACTTCTTTAAAGTAAGCGTTCAGGCCACGGCGCTCTACGATAATCTTCAATTCACTTTCCGGCGTACCAGAAGCAACAAATAATGGAATTTTTTTAGCTTGTTGCTGTATTAACTCGGTTGCTCCCGGAACCGCTTTAGCAGCGATAACTGCCTCAACAACCAGTTCTGAAAAACGAATATCCAATTGTTTTTCTTCTGCCTCCGTGAGAGGTGGTTTGTTAAGATAGTATTCTTGAAAATAGCGGAATTTATGATAGCGCGATATGCCACCGTTTTGCGTGTGAAACTCCACCACTTTAGCAACGATATCTTCACCATAGGATCGATACAAATTTGCAAAAGCCTGTGTCTTGATCTTACCCGATTCCGCCACCACACCATCAAAATCAAAAATGATTGCCTGCCAGTTAAGGTGCTTCATGCTCATGGCTAAGCCCTATTATCTGATGAGCTTGGTAACGAATCCTCAGCTTCATCACCATGATGTAAGTCCTGGTGGATTTCCCGTAAACAATCCAATAAACCTTGACCAAGATCGACATGTTCGTTTAATACCAGTTTGCGACCGATGCGCGGATGAAAAGCATATGGCGTGATCTCGTAATGATGCACCGCATTTGCTTCATCAAAATGCAGTTCTACTGACCACGGCAGGATTTCTGAAATCATTGTCATGACGTCTTTGATGCGCATTTTCTCTTGTCCGGTTAATATCAAATGTCGGTTAGCGAATTCCGGCGCCAAGACTTGTACACTCATGCGAGCAGCATCTTCCACATGAATATATTCACGCATAGCTTCGCCGCTGCCTTTATAAGTAATTGAATGATTTTTAACCGCTTCAAATAACATTCGGTAAATACCGTTACGTTTGTCGGCACGACGTCCATACAAAGAACCATAGCGCAATATGTTGTAATCCAAACCATAGCGTTCGTGATAAGTTTCTGTAAAACGTTCAGCAGCTTGCTTACTGGCACGGTAAAACGAGCCGGACTCAGAATATACATATACGCTGCTCGCAAATACGAATCGGCGTGCACCGGCGATACGGGCAGCTTCCAGTACATGCATATTGCCTAAAACATTAATGGTTACAGTGGGAATCGGTTTGTTATGTGCCTCATCGATATCTGCAATGGCGGCAAAATTATAGACGATAGAACAATCCCTTGCGGCTTCGATCACCTGATCAAGGTTCATAATATCGCCGATAATCATTTCCTGATCAGGTTTTAGATGAGGTGATGCACTGCGGTCAAAAAGCCGCACTTGATAGCCTGCAGAAGACAAAGCATCAGCTACATGGCTCCCCAGAAAACCACTAGCGCCGAATACAATGACTCGTTCGTTGGCTATCGCGTTATTACTCATTTAATAGCACCCGCTCTAATAAGTCCTTGCAAGAGATTCTCTGCGGCTTCAATTTCCATACGTTGGCGCGATTCTCGAGCAAGTGAACCAACATGCGAAGTCAAGGTAATATTACTACAAGCACTCAGCTCACCTTGGTAGGGTTCTTGTTCAAATGTATCTAGCGCAGCTGCACTAACTCTGCCACTATTGAGCGCTTCGGCCAATGCACACTCATCTATGAGCCCACCCCGTGCCGCATTGATAATAATTGCCTCAGATTTCAATGACGCAAATGCTTTCCTGTCAAGTAAGTGGTGTGTTTGCGGTGTATAAGTCAGGTGCAAGGTAATGATGTCTGCTGAACCCAGTAATTTTTCTAATGGCATCAATGTGACACCCTGCGGTACTTGTGTGGCAAACGGATCATGTGCGATCACCTTGGCCTCAAAAGCTTGGCACAGCTTAGCGACACGGCGACCAATATGGCCAATGCCGATAATACCCACTGTTTGAGCTGCTAGCAATCGGCCTTGCAACCGCGGCCATTCGCCTTTACGTACTGCTTGATCAATCTGGTTGATTTGTCGCAATAACGACAACATCAATCCCATGGTAAGTTCCGCAACTGCTTGGGCGGGTGCTTCTGGCGTGTTCAATACAGCAACCCCGTGATCTTGAGCGGCATTCAGATCAACACTATCCAATCCAGCACCGCAACGGGAAACGACTTTGAGCGTTGATGTTGCTTGAAAAACACGCTCAGTCAATGGTTCGATACCAGCAATTAAGCCAACCGCTTCACCACGTAATAGTTCAATGATTTCATCCTCTGTCAATTTACGTCGGTGCGGATTGGTGACAATACGAAAACCTTTTTGTATCAGTTGCTGCAGCGGTGAATTATGATCGATATCGAACGAAGAAGTAGAAATAACCAGTGTGTTCATCATTTTTTCAGTGTTGCGCGAATGCTCTGTAAATGCGTGCGGCAAATCGAATCCAAAATACGGATATCCAGGCTGTAGCCGAGAAAATTAAACCCTGCTTGAATACGTTGTTGCAACGCTTGTGGATCAGGTTCAATGACATGAACGCCTCCCGGTTTTTGGGCGCGATGCCCGGCTTGCATGACTTGAGTAATTGCTGTCTGCACATCAGGATGATTAAGGTCGCCCGGTCGCCCCATCGAACCCGATAAATCATAAGGCCCAATGATATATCCATCCACACCGGGTACTGCAAGAATATCATCAATCGCTTTGACCGCATCGACATGTTCGATCATGACTATGACAACAGCATTATCCTCCAACCATTGCCGGTAAGACTGGAAACTGTTGCCATAACCTTG
>CXWL01036240.1_pt1 | contig 17520 bp, 12 predicted proteins | sample 590931 | NCBI WGS metagenome assembly CXWL01 (sample SAMEA3498368, study PRJEB10139) | groundwater metagenome | biome: water well; material: biofilm material | place: Germany | collected 2015-04-27 | reverse complement strand
GGGGTGCCGCGGGCGGCGGCTCGACCGGCATGCCCTGCGCGTCGACGGCCAGCACCTGCGCGTTCAGCGGCGCACCGGGCCGCACGCGCTGCAGGCCGTTGACCACCACCAGCTCGCCGGCCTTCAGCCCGCTCGTCACGACGCGCATGCCGCCGTCCAGCGGCCCGAGCTGCACCTCGCGAAACTGGGCCGTCTTGTCGGCGCCGACGACGAACACGTAGCGCTTGGTCTGGTCAGTGCCGATGGCGCGCTCGGGCGTCAACACCGCCGCGGCGGCGGTGCCACCGGACAGGCGCAGCCGTGCGAACAGCCCTGGCGTGAAGCGCCGGTCGCGGTTGTCGAACACCGCGCGCATGCGGATCGCGCCGGTGGCCGGGTTGAGCCGGTTGTCGACGAAGTCCACCTGGCCGGTGTGCGGGAAGCCGGCCTCGTCGGCCAGGCCCATCTCGACCTTGGGCGCGCTCTTGCCCTGCGACTTCGCGCGGGTGCGCAGGAAGGCCTGTTCGCTGACGTCGAACCAGGCGTGTACCTTGTCCTGCGCGACCAGCGTGGTCAGCACCGGTTCGCCCACGCCGACCAGGTTGCCGGCGGTGACGTTGGCGCGCGAGACGCGGCCGGCGATCGGCGCGCGGATCTGCGCGTACTCGACGTTGAGCCTGGCGGCTGCCACGGCGGCCTCGGCGGCGCGCACCACGGCCGATGCATTGCGTGCCGCGGCCTCGGCCTGGTCGGCCTCCTGCTGCGACACGGCCTTCTGCTCGAGCAGCTTCTTCGTGCGCGCGAGTTCGGTCGTGGCCAGGCCTTCGGCACTGCGCGTCGAGGCGAGCTGCGCCTCCAGCCGCGTCAGCTCGGCGCTGAAGGGACGCGCGTCGATGCTGAACAGCAGCTCGCCGCGCTTGACGTCCTGGCCGTCGCGGAAATGCACGCGCTGCAGCGTGCCGGCGACGCGCGAACGCAGGTCCACCGTCTCGACCGCTTCGAGGCGGCCGCTGAACTCGTCGAACAGGGCCACGTCCTTGCTGACCGCCGGGGCGGCCGACACCGGCGGCGCCATCGGCGGGCCGCCCTGGGCCCGGCTCGGGCCGCAGCCGCTGAACAGCGACGCCGTGGCAAGTGAGAACGTCAACGCGAGTGCGCGGGCACCAGGGTTCATGGCCTGACCTCGAATGGCAGATCGCGGCGGCCTCTTGGGCCGCCGGACGGGTTCACGGGGGTTGCACGCCGTAGCGAGCCGGTGGGCTTGGCGTGCTCGAGACTTCTTGACGAATGCTAACCAAACGCCGAAAAGTCTGCTGGCGCCGGCTCGCGCCGCAGCAATCTCAGAACTTCGTGATCGGCGTCAGCGCGGCGAACTCGCCGTCACGCTTGCCCTTCCACGCGGTGATCGCCTCGGTCATCTCGCCGGTGTCGAAGATCGCGCTCTGCAACAGAGTCAGCTGCTGCAGCGCGGATGCCGTGCCGTGGTCGCGTGCGTGGTTCAGTGCGAGCTTGCTGCCGGCCACCGCGAGCGGCGACTTGGCGGCGATCTGCCGGGCCAGCGACATCGCGTGGTCGAGCAGCGCGCCGGCGTCGGGCAGCACGGCATTGACCAGGCCGGCCTCGAGCGCGCGCTTCGCATCGACACGCTCGCCGGTGAAGGCCATCTGCCGCGCCACGCCGGGCGGCACGATCTTCGCCAGTCGCTGCAGCACGCCCAGGTCGGCCATCATGCCGATGTGGATCTCCTGCACGGTGAAGAAGGCATCGGCGCTGCACACGCGGATGTCGCAGGCGGTGGCGAGGTCGAGCGCGCCGCCGATGCAGCCGCCCTGCACGGCGCAGATGACCGGGAAGCGCGCTTCGTCGAGCGCGCTGAAGCAGTCGATCAGCCGGCGCAGCGACTCCTGAAAGCTCAGCCGGGCGCTCGGGGTCGAGGTGTCGAGCATGTTCATCAGCGCGCCGACCGCTTCGCGCTGCGACTCGCCGTTCGGGTCGCGGCGGTCGCTGGCCGGTGCGGCGGCGGGCTGCGCGCCGCCGGCGAAGACGTCGAGCGCCATGCCGGCGCTGAAGTGCTTGCCGGTGGACGAGACCACCAGCACGCGCGTGCTGCCTTCGTCCTGCAGCGCGCGCACGGTGTCGCGCAGCGCCGGAAAGAAGTCCGGCGCCATGGTGTTCAAACGCTCGGGCCGGTTCAACTGCAGGTGGGCGATGCTGCCGTCGGATTGCAGCTGGAAGTAGTCGTTCATGGGGTCTCCGAAGACAGCCGATGAGCCTAGCGCGGCACCGCGGCTTGTCAATCCCGACGCTGTGCCCGCCATGCCTACACTGGCGCCATGACTGCGACCCTCGCCACCGACGACGGACTGGACCTCTTCCTGCACGACTGGCCGCGGTCCGCACCACGCGGCACGGTGCTGCTGGTGCACGGGCTGGGCGAGCATGCCGGCCGCTACGCCCATGTCGCCGCCCGGCTGAACGCCTGGGGCTGGCGCGTGATGGCGCACGACCACCGCGGCCACGGCCGCAGCGGCGGGGCGCGCGGCCGCATCGCCGACGGCGACGCGCTGCTGCGCGACCTGGCGCGGGTGATCGACGCCGCGCGCGCCGAGCAGCCCGGGCCGCTGCTGCTGCTCGGCCACAGCATGGGCGGGCTGATCGCCGCGCGCTTCGTCGCCGAGGGCCTTCGGCCGCAGCCGGCGGCCTGGCATCGCGCGGTCGACGCGCTGGTGCTGTCCTCACCCGCGCTGGCGGTCGAGATGAATGCGTTCCAGCGGCTGCTGCTGGCCACGCTCGGGCCGCTGGCGCCGAACCTCGCTGTGGCCAACGGCCTCGATCCGGCCTGGGTGTCGCGCGACCCGGCCGTGGTGGCTGCCTACGTGGCCGACCCGCTGGTGCACGACCGCATCACGCCGCGCCTGACGCGCTTCATCGTCGACGGCGGCGAGTTCGTGCGCGGCCTCGCGCCGCGCTGGTGCGTGCCGACGCTGCTGATGTGGGCCGGCAGCGACCGTTGCGTCGCGCCGAGCGGCAGCGCCGAATTCGCCGCGGCCGCGCCGAAGGACGTGCTGCAGTCGCAGGTCTTCGAACCGCTGTTCCACGAAATCCTCAACGAGCCCGAACAGGCGCAGGTGTTTGCACGGCTACAGGCCTGGCTGCAGCGCTGGGCCTGAAGCGGCGCGCCCGCGTCGGTTCTACACTCTCTGCTCCGCCCTCGCCCGGAGCCCTGCCATGAACGCCCGCGACCCGCTGCTGCCGCTGCAGCCCGACGAAACCACCGCGATCGCCGCCTTCGCAGCGCGGACCTGGGACGAGGAGATCGTGCCGGCGCTGACCGACTACATCGCCATCCCCGCGAAGAGCCCGATGTTCGATGCCGACTGGCAGAGCAACGGCCACATCGAGCGCGTGGTGCGCGACGCGGCGAGCTGGGTCGAGGGCAAGAAGATCGCCGGCCTGAAGCTCGAGGTGGTGCGCCTGCCCGGGCGCACGCCGGTGATCTTCTTCGAGGTGCCGGCCACCAAGGCGGGCAGCAGCGACACCATCTGCCTGTACGGCCACCTCGACAAGCAGCCCGAGTTCAACGGCTGGCGCAGCGACCTCGGCCCCTGGACGCCGAAGTACGAGAACGGCCTGCTCTACGGCCGCGGCGGCGCCGACGACGGCTACGCGGTCTATGCGTCGATCACCGCGATCGCCGCGCTCGACAGGCAGGGCATCCCGCGGCCGCGCTGCGTCGGCGTGATCGAGAGCTGCGAGGAAAGCGGCTCCTTCGACCTGCCGGCCTACATCGACCTGCTGCGCCCGCGGCTGGGCAACGTGGCGCTGGTGGTGTGCCTGGACAGCGGCGCGGGCAACTACGACCAGCTCTGGCTCACCACCAGCCTGCGCGGCAACGTCACCGGCACGCTGAAGGTGGAGATCCTCACCGAGGGCGTGCACTCGGGCGACTCGAGCGGCCTGGTGCCGTCGAGCTTCCGCATCCTGCGCCAAGTGCTCGACCGGCTGGAGGATTCGAAGACCGGCAACCTGCTGCCGCAGGCCTTCCACTGCGAAGTCCCGGCCGACCGGCTGGAGCAGGCGCGCGCCACCGCCGCCATCCTCGGCGACGAGGTGTGGAAGCGCTTCCCCTGGGCCTGTGGCGCGGACGGCGGGCCGACGCTGCCCACCACCACCGACCCGACGCAGGCGCTGCTCAACCGCACCTGGAAACCGACCTTGAGCGTCACCGGCGCCGACGGTTTCCCCGAGCTGAAGAACGCCGGCAACGTGCTGCGCCCGCACACCGCGTTCAAGCTGTCGCTGCGCCTGCCGCCGCTGGTCGACGGCAACCGCGCCGCTGCCGAGCTGAAGGCGCTGCTGGAGGACAACGCACCCTACAACGCCAAGGTGACCTTCGCAGCCGATGGCCGCGTCGGTGCGCAGGGCGCCAGCGGCTGGAATGCGCCGAGCCTCGCGCCGTGGCTCGACGACGCGCTCAACGCCGCATCGGGCGCTCACTTCGGCGCCCCCTGCGGCTACATCGGCCAGGGTGGCACGATCCCGCTGATGAGCATGCTGCAGCAGGGCTTCCCGAAGGCGCAGATGATGGTCTGCGGCGTGCTCGGTCCGAAGAGCAACGCGCACGGGCCGAACGAGTTCCTGCATGTGCCGTACGGCAAGAAGCTGACGGCGGCGGTCGCACAAGTGATGGCCGCCTGCCCGTAGTCGCGGCTTTCGTGGCACTCGCCACAACAGCAGGGACTTCCGAGCGCTGATCGACGCGTTTTCGCGGCGGCGCGCGGCCTCTAATCGGGGTTGCACCTTCCCGATTCTTCCGATGGCCGCGACCCCGCCTTCCACGCCTGCCGAGCAGGGCACCGACAACCGGCGCCTCGTCCTGATCGCCGTCACCGTGACGGCCCTGCTGGCCGTGCCGATCGGCGTCTCGGTGGGCATGTCCTGGGTCGACCTGCCCTGGTCGAACGTCGAGCCCGTCAAGGCGGCGCCGGACTGGGTCAACCTGCCGCAGGTGCGTGCCACCACCATCGACGGCACGGTGGTGAAGGCCCGCGTGGCGCTCGACGTGCCGGGAACGGTGGCCAAGAACACCATCCAGCGCAACACGCAACAGGTCGGTCTGCTGCTCGAAGTCAGCATCGCGCAGCAGACGCGCGAGCAGATCGGCTGNNGCCTACCTCGGCGGCGAGGGCGACGATGTCGCGGTGAAGTCGGTGGCGATCCAGGACCTGCTGGTCAAGCCCCAGTGAACACCGGGTTGCGGCCGGCCGCCGCACCGCCCTCGGCCGGCGCCAGGCCGAGCAGGGCGCGGCCTACCGCCTCGGCCACCTCGATGCCGTCCACGCCGGCGGACATGATGCCCCCCGCATAGCCCGCACCTTCGCCTGCCGGGTACAGCCCCTTCACGTTCAGGCTCTGCCAGTCGCGGCCGCGGGTGATGCGCAGCGGCGACGAGGTGCGTGTCTCCACGCCGGTGAGCACGGCATCGGGCATCGAGAAGCCCTTGATCTGCCGCTCGAAAGCGGGCAGCGCCTCGCGGATCGCCTCGATGGCATAGACCGGCAGGCTCTCGCGGCCGCGCTCGCCGAGGTCCGTCGCCCGCACGCCGGGCGTGTACGAGGGCAGCACCGACCCGAAGGCGCGCGACGGCGTCGCGGCGATGAAGTCGCCGAGGCGCTGCCCGGGCGCGTCGTAGTTCTCGCCGCCCAGTTCGAAGGCACGCGACTCCAGCGCGCGCTGGAAGGCGATGCCGTCGAGCGGGTTCACCGGGCCGTCGGCCTGGGCGTCCTGGCGGTAGTCCTGCGGCGAGATGCCCACCACGATGCCGGCATTGGCGTTGCGCTCGTTGCGCGAATACTGGCTCATGCCGTTGGTGACCACGCACCCGACCTCCGAGGTGGCGGCCACCACCGTGCCGCCCGGGCACATGCAGAAGCTGTAGACCGAACGTCCGTTCTTCGCGTGGTGCACCAGCTTGTAGTCGGCCGCGCCGAGCAGCGGATGGCCGGCGTTCGGCCCGAAGCGGGCACGGTCGATCAGCGACTGCGGGTGCTCGATGCGAAAGCCCACCGAGAACGGCTTGGGCTCCATGTAGACGCCGCGCCCGTGCAGCATCGCGAAGGTGTCGCGCGCGCTGTGTCCGACCGCGAGCACGACATGCCCGGCGTCGATCTGCGTGCCGTCGGCCAGCGTCACCCCGCGCACCTGGCCGGCCTCGATGCGCAGGTCGGCCATGCGCTGCCTGAAGCGCACCTCGCCGCCCAGCGACTCGATCTCGGCGCGCATCTTCTCGATCATGCCGACCAGCCGGAAGGTGCCGATGTGCGGCTTGCTGACGTAGAGGATCTCCTCGGGCGCACCGGCCTTGACGAATTCGTTGAGCACCTTGCGCGTGAGGTGGCGCGGGTCGCTGATCTGGCTCCACAGCTTGCCGTCGGAGAAGGTGCCGGCGCCGCCCTCGCCGAACTGCACGTTCGACTCGGGGTTGAGCTCGCGCTGGCGCCACAGGCCCCAGGTGTCCTTGGTGCGTTCGCGCACCGCCTTGCCGCGCTCGAGCACGATCGGGCGCAGGCCCATTTGTGCCAGGATCAGCGCGGCGAACAGGCCGCAGGGGCCGAAGCCCACGACGATGGGCCGCAGCGGCTGGCGCGCGACGAAGTCCGCTGGCGCCTGGCCGACGAAGCGGTAGCGTGTGTCGGGCGCCGGGCGCACGTGCGGGTCGCCCCGGTGGCGCTCCAGCACGGTGGCCTCGTCGTCGACCTCGCAGTCCAGCGTGTAGACGAGCACGATGTCGCTCTTGCGGCGCGCGTCGTAGCCGCGGCGGAACCGGTCGAAGCGCTTGAGCGCGGCATCGGCGATGCCCAGCCGATCGAGCACGGCCTGGCGCAGCGCGGGCTCGGCGTGGTTCAGCGGCAGTCGCAGTTCGGTGATTCGCAGCATGTCGGTCGCATCGGCAGGCGGCGTATTGTCGGGCCGCCAACGCGCCCCGGTCGACGCGTACCGTGTGACGCAGTCGCGTGTGACCGGGCCGGGGCCCATGCGGCCTTGAGTCTGAACACTTGCACGGACTGCACCAGCGCCTGTGCTTGCCCCTTCAGACTCTCCGCTGCAGCGGCGCTTTCTTCCACCAGTGCGGCATTCTGCTGCGTGGCCTGGTCCATCTGGCTCACCGCCTCGCCAACCTGCGATACGCCGGAGCTCTGCTCGGTGCTGGCGCTGCTGATCTCGCCGACGATGTCGGACACGCGCTCGATGGAGTCCACGACCCGGGTCATCGTGATGCCGGCTTGATCGACAAGCGACGAGCCTTGCTCGAGGCGTTCGACGCTGGCCGAGATCAGACTCTTGATTTCCTTGGCGGCCTCGCCGCTTCGCTGCGCGAGATTGCGGACCTCGCTGGCAACGACGGCAAATCCGCGGCCCTGCTCACCGGCGCGAGCTGCTTCCACCGCAGCATTGAGCGCCAGGATGTTGGTCTGGAACGCGATGCCGTCGATGACCCCGGTGATGTCGGCGATGCGCTTGCTGGCGTCGTTGATGCCCTTCATCGTGTCAACGACCTGCGACACCACCGTACCGCCCTGCACCGCAACGCCGCTGGCCTCGATCGCGAGGCGATTGGCCTGGTGGGCGTTCTCGGCGTTGTGCTTCACGGTTGCGCCGAGCTGCTCCATCGACGCCGCGGTCTGCTGAAGGGCGCTGGCCTGCACTTCCGTGCGCTGGCTCAGATCAAGGTTGCCCTGGGCGATTTGCTCGCTGGCGGTGGCCACGCTGCCGGCATTGCCGCGCACGGTGCCCACCACGGTAGCCAGGCTGGTCTGCATCTGCGCCAGCGACGACAGCAGGAGTCCGATTTCGTCGTTGCGGGTCACCGGAAAACCGCGCGTCAGGTCTCCGGCGGCCACTGACTGTGCGAAGCGGACCGCCTCCGCCACCGGACGGGTGATCGAACGGGTGGCTGCCCAGGCGAAAAAGGCACCGAGCAGGAGCGCCAGCCCCGTCATGATTGCGGAGCCGCGGTAGACCGAATTCTCGGTCCGAGTGGCCGCTGCCAGGTCGGCCGAAGCCTCCTCCACCTGGTTCTGCACCAAAGTGACGGGGTCGCGTGACTTATGAGGAATCATGAACAGCGTCACGTAACATCGCGTCCGGAACGCCGCGCCCGTGCCGATTGACTGGGATCATGGCGACCGGGCGGTCGGCGGCTCGGCCGGAAGAACTGCAGATGAAGCGCTGGAATGACGTGAGCCTGAACGCGCGGATCGCACTCTCGGTGTCCGCGTTGTTCGTCGTCGCAGCGGGGGCGATCGCCTTCTGGGCGCTGGCGTTGTTCGAAGCCGAGAAGCGGTCCGAGCTGTCCAATGATGCGGCCGCGCTGGCCGGCGTCATCGCCGAAAACGTCGACGGCAAGCTGCAGATGGCGCATACCGCGCTCATCGCCGTGGCGGCGACCGTGCCGCCACATGCGCTGCAGGACTTCTCGGAGTCCGAGTCGNNCCGAAGGTCGGCTGATCGGGGAGAGTCCACCCAGGCCGGCGCGAAGGGGCAGCGACGTCTCGGCGCGGGAGTACTTCCACAAGACGCTCGAGACGCGCAAGCCCTACATCTCCAAGCCCTACCGATCCACCCACAAACCCGGCCAGCCCGCGCTGATCATGACGGCGCCGGTCTTCGGCGCTTCCGGAGAGTTGATCGGTCTGCTCTACGGCAGTCTGGACCTGCTCGGCTCGAACGTGTTGGCCGACTTGGCGAAGTTTCGGCTGGGCCGCACGGGATACGTCTTCCTGTCCGCGGGCCGCGAAACGATGATCGTCCACCCGGACCCCGACCGCGTCATGAAGCCGATGCCGACGCCGGGACAGAATCCGCTGTTCGACCGGGCCGTGGACGGCTATGAGGGCTCTGGCGAGACCGTGACCAGCACTGGCGTGCCTATGCTGCAGACCTTCAAGAGGGTCAAGTCGACGGGCTGGATCCTCGGCGTCAACCTCCCTCTCGAAGAGTTCTATGCGCCGATCCGGGAGGCGAGGCGCTACTTCCTGATTTCTACGGCAGCAGGAACGCTGGTGTTCCTCGCCCTCGTCTGGTTGCTGACCCGTCGATTGATCGCACCGTTGACGGACATGACACGACAGGTCCAGGGGATGGTGGTCGAACCGAGCACCGGCAGCCGGCTCGCGACCCGTTCGAACGATGAGATCGGCGTTCTGGGCAAGGCCTTCAACGCCATGCTGGACAGGCTGTTGCGTCTGAACGGCGAACTGGAGCAGAGGGTCACCGAACGCACCGCCGATCTGAAGCGAGCGCGGGACGAAGCCGAGCGCGCCAACCGCGCCAAGTCCGATTTCCTGTCGGCGACGAGCCACGACCTGCGAACGCCGATGAATGCGATCCTCGGCTTCAGCCAGTTGCTCGAGTCGGACACTGCCGAGCGCTTGAGCGACAGGCATCGTGGTCAGGTGCGGGAGATCCGGCGCGCCGGTTCCCACTTGTTGGAGCTGATCAACGATGTACTGGATCTGGCCCGGGTCGAGGCCGGGATGCAGTCCGTCAGGATGGAGCCGGTGCCGGTGGCCGTGCTGCTCGATGACTGCCTGAGCCTGATGCAGCCGGCGGCCCGCGAAAAGGGCATTCGCTTGTCGGAGTCGGTCCGCAGTCCCTGCCAGTGCTTCGTGAGCGCCGATCGCACCCGCTTGAAGCAAGTGCTGGTCAACCTGCTGTCCAACGCGATCAAGTACAACCGGGAACACGGCAGCGTGGACATCGGCTGCACCGCCATCGACGAGCACACGATCCAGATCAGCGTCAGCGACACCGGCCCAGGCCTCGGCCCGCAACAGCTGAAGCGACTGTTCCAGCCGTTCGACCGGCTGGGCGCGGACGCCGGGTCAATCGAGGGTGCGGGTATCGGGCTGGCCCTGAGCAAGCGCCTTGTGGAACTGATGAACGGAAGCATCGGCGTGGAGAGTTCTCCTGGCCGAGGATGCAGGTTCTGGGTTCGCCTGGAACGCGCCCAGGCCGTCGAGTCACTCGCGGAGCCGACCGCGCCAGCGATGCTGGACGCTGCGAATGTTCGGACCGTCGGCGCGACCCACACCGTGCTCTACATCGAAGACAACCCGGTCAACGTGTTGCTGATGGAGGCCGTGGTTGAGCGCGAACCCGCATGGAGGCTGATCCACGCGCCACTGCCTGAGCTCGGGCTGGAACTGGCCGCGGCGCAGCCTCCCGATCTGATCCTGTTGGACATCCAGTTGCCGGGCTTCGATGGCTACGAGGTGCTGAGGCGCCTGCGCGCGATGGAATCGACGCGTGCGATTCCGGTGGTCGCCATCACCGCCAGCGCCATGCACGGTGAAGTCGAAAAGGGGCTGGCTGCCGGCTTCGGCGACTATCTCACCAAGCCGCTCGATGTAGCGCGCTTGTTGGCCCTGCTGCGAACATCATCGCGCGAATGATCCCGGCGCCCCGTAGCGCCCCGAGCGCGCGCCAACGACAAAGGCCGCCCGAAGGCGGCCTTGTTGCGTTCGTCCGGGCTCAGGCCACAGCGAAGGCCCTGCGCAGTTCCACAGGCGCCTCGCTTCGGTGGCTCACCCGCCAATGTAGTTCTGGTTGAACGTCGACGTGCGGCCGGCGGCACGGGCTTCTTCGCGGACTTCCTCGCGGCTGCGGCTGGCGGCATGGTCCAGCGGCGACTTGCGGGCCGCCCAGGTGACGGCCTTGAAGCCGCCGTAGCTGTCGCTGGCGAAAGTCAGTTCGCCGGCGGCACGGGCACGCGCCACTTCGGCTTGCACTTCGGCACGGGTCAGCTGGCCCGATTGCGCGGGGATCTGCTCGGCTTCCACGGCGAAGGCGGAGCTGCCGATCACGGCAAGAGCGGCGGCGGCGAAGAGTTGCTTGCTGTTCATGATGATTTCCTTCAGTACAGGTTGTTTGACGTTTCCGGGCAGGGCGGCCTTGTTGTTGTTTGCCGTCGTGTCCAGCCTCGGTGAGTCACTGCGTCGTTGCGTTGGGCTCATCGATGGGTTGAACTGTAGGCATTGCCGAACGATCAATAAAGCGCATAACATCGAACACGGCATTGCCAACTTGGAAACAATCCTGGGGTTGAAATGGATCGATTGCATTCGATGCGGGTGTTCTCGCGGGTCATCGACGCGTGCAGCTTCGCCGGTGCATCGCGCGAGCTGAACCTCTCGCCGGCGGTCGTCACGCGCCTGGTGGCCGACCTCGAGGAGCACCTTGGCGCACGGCTGATCAACCGCACCACGCGGCGCCTGGCGCTGACCGACATCGGCGAGCTCTACCTCGAGCGCGTGCGCCTCATCCTCACCGAAGTGGAGGAAGCCGAGGCGCTGGCCAGCACCGCCAGCAGCGAGCCGCGTGGCCACCTGCGCGTGCTGTCGCCGCCGGCCTTCGCAGTGCACCAGCTCGCCAAGCACCTGCCGGCGTTCCACGAGCAGTACCCGAAGGTCACCATCGAGCTGTCGGCGCCGGGGCCGGTCGAGTCGATCGACGAGACCTTCGACGTCACCATCCTGTCGGTGGCGCGGCGTGCGCTCGACGGCGACTTCATCGCCCGCCGGCTGGCGCGCAGCGAGGTGATCGCCTGCGCCTCGCCCGCCTACCTGGACCAGCGCGGCCGGCCGCAGCATCCGCGTGACCTGGAGAAGCACGATGCCATGCTGCCCACCTTCCTGCGCGACGTGACCTTTCGCCGCGGCGTGTTCGGCGACGACGAGCCCGAAGGCGAGACCCATTCGCTGGTGCCCACGCGGCCGGTGCTGGGCACCACGCACATCGACATGCTGTACGCGGCGGCTCTGCACGGTCTGGGCATCGCCGGGCTGCCCTCGTTCGTGGCGGAAGACGCCCTGCTCGAGCACGCGCTCGAACGTGTGCTGCCCGAGTGGCGTCTGTTCAACGCGACGATCTACGCGGCCATGCCCACGCGCAAGCACGTGCCGGCACGCACGCGCGCCTTCGTCGATTTCCTCGTGAAGGTGTTCGGCGGCGAGGACCGCGACCCCTGGCTCAGCGCCGCCGGCTGCGAGACGCAGCGAACCGCGCCGGCTCTCAAGGAAACGCCGGACCGCTCCAAGATTCCTTGACCCCCGTGGGGGGCGGGCTGGGCGCGGCCCGGCCCTGGGGGCGCTCAGTAGAAGGCGTCGACGCGGCTCGTTCCCATCAGCGGCTCGAGCAGCCGCGCCAGCGGCCCCAGGCCGTTGTAGCGCGTGGCCACCTTGTGCGCGTAGGCGAAGAAGCGCGGCAGGTCCTGGCTGTACCTGGGCTTGCCGTCGCGGTGCTTGAGGCGGCAGAAGATGCCCAGCACCTTCAGGTGCCGCTGCAGGCCCATCCATTCGAGCTGGCGCCAGAAGTCGCCGAAGTCGTCCGGCACCGGCAACGCGGCCCGGCGCGCCGCCTCCCAGTAGCGCACCGCCCAGTCGATCTCCTGCGCCTCGTCCCAGGAGATGAAGGCATCGCGCAGCAGCGAGGCCACGTCGTAGCTGATGGGGCCGCGCACCGCGTCCTGGAAGTCGAGGATGCCGGGGTTGGGTTGCGCCAGCATCAGGTTGCGCGGCATGTAGTCGCGGTGCACGGCCACGGTGGGCTGCGCCAGCGCGCTGGCGACGAGCAGGTCGCAGGTGGTCTGCCACTGCCGCTGCTGGTCGGCCGACCAGTCGACGGCGTACTCGCGCGCCACGCACCAGTCGGGGAACAGCGAAAGCTCGCGGCGCAGCAGCGCGTCGTCGTAGGGCGGCAGGCCGCTGGCGTCGGCGCGCGANNGCGCGACTGCCACTGCACCAGCGCGGCGATGGCTTCGCGCATCAGCGCGTCGGTGGTCTTCGTGTCACGGCGTGCAACGGCGGCCTGAAGTTCGTCCAGGTACAGCCTCGAGCCGAGGTCGGTGAGCAGCAGGAAGCCCTGCGCCACGTCCTGCTCGAGCACCTGCGGCGCGTGCAGCCCGGCCTCGTGCAGCAGCGCGGCGACGGTGACGAAGGGTCGCACGTCCTCCTGCGGCGGCGGCGCATCCATGACAATGCAGCTCGCGCCGCTGGCGCTGTCGATGCGCAGGTAGCGGCGAAAGCTCGCGTCGCTGGAGGCGCTGCGCAGCGTCGCCGGGATCAGCCCGTGGCGCGCGGCAATGCCGGCCAGCCATAGTTCGAAGGTCGCGTGGCGCGCCGGATCGGCCCAGGCGATGGCGGGGGTGTCGGGGGATGAGGTCAAGGCGTTGCGGGCCGGGGCCCTCGTGGATAATCGATTCTACAAACCACCCCGCCGTCCCGCGGACGCGCGCACCCCCGGATGCGCGCGCCGACGAAGCCGCACGGTGCCCCGCTCTCACTGCCGCACGTGCCCCGCTCGCCTCGTTCGTCCCTGCCCCGCGCCCTGCGCCGCACGCCGCTGCTGCTGGCGCTCGTTGCCACGGGCGTGGTGCGCGCCCAGGCCGTGGCCGACGCCGCCGTCGAGCTGCGCACGGCCACCGAACTGCAGCCGCTGCCGCGCGGCGAGGGCACGCGAGTGCTGCCGATCATCCTGCGCGCGCGCGAGTTGCGCGGCCGGCCCGACCTGGAGACGCTGGCCGAGGGCGATGCCGAGTTCCGCCGCGGCGCCCTGGTGATCCGCGCCGACCGCCTCAGCTACGACCACCCCGACGACCTGGCGCTGGCGCGCGGCCAGGTGCGCATCAGCCGCGACGGCAACGTCTACAGCGGCCCCGAGCTGCAGCTGCACGTGCAGCGCTTCGAGGGCTTCTTCCTCGAGCCGAGCTACCACTTCGGGCGCACCGGTGCGGGCGGCACGGCGCGGCGCATCGACTTCCTCGACGAGCAGCGCGCCGTGGCCACCGGCGCCACCTACACCAGCTGTCCGAGCGACGGCTCCGGCGGGCCGGCCTGGCTGCTGAGCACCGATCGCGTGAAGATGGACTTCGAGGCCAACGAAGGCATCGCCGAGCACGCCGTGCTGCGTTTCTACGGCGTGCCGATCCTCGGCGCGCCGGTGCTGAGCTTCCCGCTCACCGATGCGCGCAAGTCGGGCTGGCTGCCGCCGAACGTGAACCTGGACAGCAAGAGCGGCCTGCAGTTCTCGATGCCGTACTACTGGAACATCGCGCCGAACCGCGATGCCACGCTGACGCCGCTGCTGTCGGCCAAGCGGGGCGTGGGCGCGGAGGCCGAGTTCCGCTACCTCGAGCAGCCGTACCAGGGCACGGCCAACCTGCACCTGCTGCCCAACGACCGTCTCACCGGCCGTTCGCGCTTCGCGCTCAACCTGGCGCACGAGAGCGCGCTGCCGCTGGGCGCGACGATGCAGTTCAACGGCCTGCGTGTCTCCGACGATGCCTACTGGAAGGACTTCCCGCGCGCCGTCGCCAGCGTCACGCCGCGCCTGCTGGCCACCGACCTGCAGGCGCGTCGGCCTTTCGGCGACTGGTCGGCCTACGCCCGCGTGCAGCGCTGGCAGATCCTGCAGGACGATGCGAGCCGCATCGAGTCGCCCTATGCCCGCGCGCCGCAGCTCGGGCTGCGCGGTGTNNGGCGCGGCCGGTGGGCCTGCGCTGGCATGCGCTGGGCAGCATCGCGCGGCCCTTCGTCGCGCCGGGCTGGACGGTGACACCGCGCCTGTCGCTGAACGCCGCCGCCTATTCGCTGGACGAGCCGCTGGGCGGGCGGCGCGGCCGGTCGCGTGCCATTCCGACCTTCAGCGTCGATGGCCAGTGGCAGCTCGAGCGCGAGGCCCACTGGTTCGGCCGCGACGTGCGGCAGACGCTGGAGCCGCGGCTCATGTACGTGAACACGCCCTACCGCGCGCAGGACGCGCGGCTGGCGTTCGACGCCGCGCCCAAGGACTTCAACTTCGAATCGCTGTACGCCGAGAACGCGTTCTCCGGCATCGACCGCGTGTCCGATTCGCACCAGGTCACCGCCGGCGTCACCACGCGCTTCCTCGATCCGGCCAGCGGCGCCGAGGCGCTGCGGCTCGGCGTGGTGCAGCGCTACCTGTTCCGGGATCAGAAAGTCACTTCGGAATGCACCACCTCGGCCGATCCGCTGATCGCGCCCGAGTGCACGCCGCTGACGCAGCGCTTCTCCGACCTGCTGCTGCTCGGCTCGACCACCCTGTCGCGCCGCTGGACGCTGGACGGCTCGCTCCAGTACAGCCCCGACCTGAAGCGCACCGTGCGTTCGATCCTCGGCGCGCGCTACTCGCCGGGGCCATACCGTACCTTCGGCGCCACCTACCGCCTGGCGCGCGGCCTGAGCGAGCAGGTGGAGCTCGGCTGGCAATGGCCGATCTACGGCCGCACGCCGCTGGAGGCGGGCGCAGCGGGGGCCGACGCTGCGGGCGGCGGCGCCTGCCAGGGCAGCTGGTACAGCGTCGGCCGCATCAACTACAGCGTGCGCGACGCCCGTATCACCGATTCGGTGATCGGCCTCGAGTACGACGCGGGCTGCTGGATCGGCCGCGTGGTGGCCGAGCGGCTGTCCACCGGCCGCAGCGAGGCGACCACCCGGCTGCTGCTGCAACTCGAGCTCGTCGGCCTGTCACGGCTCGGTTCCAACCCCCTGCAGGTCTTGAAGGACAATATCCCCGGCTACCGACTGCTGCGCGACGAGCGCAGCACGCCTGCCGTGCTGAGTACCTATGACTGATGCCCTGTTCGCCCTGCGGCCCGCGCTGCTGGCCCTCCTGCTGTCCGCCGCCGCGCCGCTGCTGCATGCGCAAGGCAAGGCCGCGCCCTTGCGCAACGGCGACTACATCGTCGCCATCGTCAACCAGGAGCTCGTCACCGCGTCGGAAGTGCAGACGCGCATCAACCGCGTGCGCGCCGACGCCGCGCGGCAGCGCGCCAACCTGCCGCCCGACGAGCAGCTTCGCCGCGAGGTGCTGGATGCGCTGATCGAGGAGCGCGTGCAGCTCACCCATGCGCGCGAAAGCGGCCAGCGCGTCGACGATGCCGACCTCGATCGCGCCGTCGGCAACGTGGCGGTGCAGAACCAGATCACCATGGCGCAGCTGCGCGATCGGCTGCGCAAGGAAGGCATCGACTACGCGCGCTTTCGCACCAACGTGCGCGACCAGCTGCTCACCGAGCGCGTGCGCGAGCGCGAGGTGCAGGCGCGCATCCGCGTCACCGACGCCGACATCGACATCTACCTGGACAAACGGCGCGAGGCCGCCAGCGCCGTGGCCGAGTACAACATCGCGCAGATCCTGGTGACGGTGCCCGACGGCGCCGGCGCCGCCGACGCGGCGCGCCGCCGTGAGCGAGCCGAGGCGGTGCACAAGCGTGTCCAGGGCGGAGAGGCCTTCGAGGCGGTGGCGCGCGAGATGTCCGAGGACAGCAACCGCGCCGCCGGCGGCGTCATCGGCATGCGCACGGCGGAGCGCCTGCCCGACGTGTTCGTCGAGGTGGTGCGCAAGCTCAAGCCCGGCGAGGTGGCGCCGGAGCTGCTGCGCACCGGTGCGGGTTTCCATCTGCTCAAGCTGATCGACAAGCGCGAGGGCGAGGCCTTCCGCATGCAGCAGACGCGCGCCCGCCACATCCTGCTACGCCCCTCGGCGCAGCTGTCCCTCGACGCCGCGCAGAAGCGCCTCGCCGGATTCAGGCAGCAGATCGAGGGCGGCAAGGCGAGCTTCGACCAGCTCGCCCGCGAGAACTCCGAAGACGGCAGCGCCTCGCTCGGCGGCGACCTCGGCTGGGCCGGCGCCGGCACCTTCGTGCCCGAGTTCGAGGAGACGATGAACAAGCTGGCGATCAACGGCATCTCCGATCCGGTGGTGTCGCGCTTCGGCGTGCACCTGATCCAGGTGACCGATCGCCGCGCCGTGTCGCTGGACCTGAAGCAGCAGCGCGAACAGGCGCGCAACGTGCTGCGCGAGCAGAAGTTCGACGACGCCTACACGGAGTGGCTGCGCGAACTGCGCGCGCGCGCCTACGTGGAGATGCGCGAAGCGCCGCTCTGAGGCCATGGGCCACATCGCCCGCAAGCGCTTCGGGCAGCACTTCCTCGCCGATGCCGGGGTGATCGACGCGATCGTCGCGGCGATCGACCCGCGGCCCGGGCAGGCACTGGTCGAGATCGGCCCCGGCCTCGGCGCGATGACCGGACCGCTGCTCGATCGCTGCGAGCGGCTGACCGTGATCGAGCTCGACCGCGACCTGGCCGCTCGGCTGCGCCGCAATGCGCGGCTCGACGTGGTCGAGTCCGACGTGCTGCAGGTCGATTTCGCCGCACTCGCCGACCGCCTCGGCCAGCCGCTGCGCGTGGTGGGCAACCTGCCCTACAACATCTCCACGCCGATCCTGTTCCATCTGCTCGGCGTGGCCTCGCGCGTGGTCGACCAGACCTTCATGCTGCAGAAGGAGGTGGTCGAGCGCATGGCTGCCAGCCCCGGCAACAAGGACTACGGGCGCCTGAGCGTGATGCTGCAGTGGCGCTACGACATCGAATCGCTGCTGGACGTGCCACCCGAGGCCTTCGAGCCGCCGCCGCGGGTGGACTCGGCGGTGGTGCGCATGCAGCCGTTGCCCGGTAC
>CXWL01131371.1_pt1 | contig 17538 bp, 13 predicted proteins | sample 590931 | NCBI WGS metagenome assembly CXWL01 (sample SAMEA3498368, study PRJEB10139) | groundwater metagenome | biome: water well; material: biofilm material | place: Germany | collected 2015-04-27 | reverse complement strand
CCCTCAAACGGGGCCGCACGCTGGCCATCCGCACCGGCGCCTTCATCGGCGCGCTTGTCCTGTTCGGCTACATCGTCGCTGTCGCCGTGACGCGGCAGCCGAACCCCTTCGGCGCCTGACGATTCGCCCCCGTTCCACGGTGACATAGTCAAAAAAAACGCAGGTGCAACTGAAGCCGAAAAAAAACCCGCACCTGGCGGGTTTTCACGAGTGACGCTGGTCGGATCAGTGTTTCGCTTTCATTTCGTCCGAGATCTCGTCGCCACCGCCCTGGTTCTCGCCCAGGTCGGCGTCAGCGCTTCCTTCGGGAACGTTGCCGGCGGCACGCGCGGCTGGCGGCGGCTGGCCCAGGGCGCCACCGACGCCAGGATCGGCGGCAGGACCGGTCGACTTGATCGCACCTTCGGATGGCGGCGCGTTGTAGTCAGGCGTCTGCAGGACTTCTTCACCGACGACCTTGTCGGCGTCGCTGTGGGTTGCCGGGTCGGCAGGGTGTGTCGGAATCGGCTGCTGGCCTTGCAGTTCGATGTTTTCGTTGATTTTCATTATTGCTCCTTGGTAGATGCCGTGATGATAACGAATTCAGGCGAGGACCGGCGTTGAGTTGCCGTGCGCCATCATTGCGGCGGTAGAATGTGGAGCGCCTCGCAGTCGGGCTGGCGTCGCGTCGCGCCGAAATTGTTGCAGCAGACATTGCCACTGATGGCCGAAGCCGTTTCGCCTGACATACTTGCAGATTAACTCGCTGGGCCCTTTCTCATGAAAAAAATGACCATCTGCATCGCGATGATTGATGGCGGCACCGACCCGGCTGGCCGGCAACAGGTTCGCCTGTCAAGCATCGCCGGCGTCCCGCCCCAGAACGACGGCTGCGCGACTGCGCCTACGGCGGACTGGTCATGAAGGCTTTGGTTCCGATCGACTGGACGGCTTGGCGACTGCGCCTTGCAGAGCGGCTGCGCCCGCTTGCCTGGCAACGCATGCTGGCCGTGGCCGCGCTGATTGGCATGCTGGGCGGAATGAGCACGATCGGTTTTCGCGAACTGATCCTGCTGACCGAAAGATGGATCTATGGCAACTCCAGCGGCAGCCTCGTGCTCATCGCCCGCAGCCTCACCTGGTGGCAGCGGATTCTGGTGCCCGGTATCGGCGGGCTGCTCGCCGGCCTGCTGCTGGCATGGGCGCAGCGCCAGCCCGAGCATGACAAAGGCGGCGACTACATGGAGGCGGTGGCGCTGGGCACGGGCGACCTGGGCGCGCGCGCATCGATCCTGCGCGCCTTGTCCGCCGCCGCCACCGTGGCCAGCGGCGGCGCCATCGGCCGCGAAGGACCGATGGTGCAACTTGCCGCCCTGTGCGGCTCGCTGATCGGGCGCTGGCGCCAGGTGCCCGTTCCAAGGCGCCGCCTGTACGTCGCGTGCGGCGCCGCGGCCGGCATTGCGACCGCCTACAATGCGCCGATCGCAGGCGCCATGTTTGTCGCCGAGATCGTATTGCGCTCGCTGGCGATTGAAAGCCTGGGTCCTCTCATTGTGGCTTCCGTCTCCGCCAACATCGTGATGGGCGCGTGGACCGATTACGCGCCCGTCTATCACATGCCGGCGATCGTGCTCGGACATCGCGCGCCCACGCTGGCGCTGGCAGCGCTGGGGCTGATCGCAGGCCTGCTGGCGCCAGCCTACCTGGCACTGCTGGACGGCGGTCGCGCGCTGTTTAGTCGCTGGCATGGACCCTTATGGCAAAAGCTGGCGGCAGGCGGCCTGCTGGCGGGCGCCATCTCGGTAATCCACCCCGGCGTCTGGGGCAATGGCTACAGTATCGTCAATGCCGTGTTGCAGGGCACGTGGTTCTGGCAGCCCTTGGCGATCATCCTGCTGCTCAAGCTGCTCGCCGTCGCCGTCACCGTCGGTTCCGGCGCGGTCGGCGGCATCTTCACCCCCACGCTGTTCGCCGGCGCCGTCGTCGGCGCCCTGTTCGGCGCCGCCGTGCAGGCATGGTGGCCCGGCCTGGTCCCGATACCGGCAGCCGTGGCGGTGGGCATGGGCGCCTTCCTCGCGGCCTGCACGCACGCGCCGCTGATGTCCATCCTGATGCTGTTCGAAATGACCGAAAGTTACACCATTGTTGTCCCGCTGATGGCTGCCTGCGTGCTGGGCTATTCGGTTTCGCGCCTGTTGCGCGATCGGTCCATCTACTCTGCGACCAAGGGGACTGTGCAACATGCGCCGGTACTGGCGATGGCTTCGGATCTGCTGCAGCCGGACCCACCCGTCGTCAAGTTGGGCCAACCCATGCTGGAACTGGAGCAGGTGTTCCGGCACCGACGCTGGCAGCATGTGTACGTGATCGATGATGCCGGCGCCTTCCTGGGAGCGGTGTCGCTACACGACTTCGCGCCGGCGTTCAGCGCGGCCTCGGACCCCGGCCAGCCCTGGCCGGCGCAACTGCTGCGCAGCGACTATCCTTCGGTGGGCGCGACCGCGCCGCTGTGGCAGATATTGGAGACGTTCGCCGAACATCCCGGCGAGCGGCTGCCTGTGCTGGACCAGGCGCGGCGCCTGTCAGGCTACCTTACCAAGACCGACCTGATGCTGATGTTCAGGCAAATAACGGGCTGACCGGGGATGCCCGCCCCGCGCATGCGTCGGCATGGTGCGGCATCTTCGGCCACCCGGTGATCGGGTGCAGGATCGGTGACCTGGACTGTTGCAGGAATCAGGCACAAACATGCAATCGATGACTGAGGGCGACCTTGCCGAGACAGGTCTGTCGCGGGATGTTCACTAAGTGAGTACATCGGCCCATATCCGCTGTGCCCATGCTTCGGCATCCGGCCCTTCCTGCGCCGATGCATGGTCCGACAGGATGCTGCCGTCCTTTGCCTGCATGCTGCCGCTGGCCGGGTCATAGCGGTACAGCGTCGATACGTGCATCGCCTGCTTGTCGTCGATATAGCTGTAGCACGTATTGGCATACGCCGGCAGCGGGTCGGGCGCCTGTCCCTGCATCAAGGCGACGATGGCGCGCGCGCATATCTTGGCCTGCGCATTGGCCATATGTGCGGACTTGGGCAAGCCGGACTCGATCGCGTCGCCGATCACATGCACACGGGGCAGAACCTTCGATGCGTAGCTGACGAAGTCGACTTCGCACCAGCGCCGCTCCACGTTGGCCAGGCCGCAATCTTGCGCAACCCGGCCCGCCCGCTGGAGAGGGATGATGTTCAGCACAGCCGATCTGACGGTATCGAATACGGTCTTGACGGTCTTCGTCGCCACCTCGACTTGCCGCAACTCGCTGCCCGGCACGTACTCGATCATGCCCGGATACAGGTCGCGCCACGCCCGTTCGAACAGCGCGCGTTTCGACGTGATGACCGGATTGGCATCGAGCACCACGATCTTGGACCGGGGTTTGTGCGTCTTGAAGTAATGGGCGACCTGGCACGCGCGCTCATAGGGCGCGGGCGGACAACGGTAAGGCTGCGGTGGAACCACGATCGTGAAGACGCCGCCATTCGGCATGGCCAGGAGCTGCTGGTGCAAAATGCGCGTCTGCGGCCCCGCTTTCCACGCATGGGGAATCTGCTGCTGCGCGCCGGCGAGCATCGGAAAGGCGTCGAACATGAAGTCGATGCCAGGGGCGACGATCAGCCGGTCGTACGACAGTTTTTCACCCTCCACCACAATCTGCGACTTGTCCGCATCGATCGCCGTCACGCTGCCTCGCACGAATCTGACGCCATGGTTTTGCTGCAGCAAATCGTAGCCGAAGGTGAGTTGCTCGAGCGTTTTTTGGCCACCAAGCACACGGTTGCTGACCGGGCAGGAAATGAAGTCGGTGCGGCGGTCGACGAGGACGACTTCGATGCGTCCGCCGCTCGACATTCTCACATACTTGGCCGCGGTGGCGCCGCCGTAGCCGGCGCCGACGACGACGACACGTCCCAGGCGGTCATGGCGCGCATCACCGGTCTTGGCCACTGCTGCCGCCAAGGCCGTCCAGGCCGATCCGGCCAGCGCCAATTCAAGAAAATCGCGCCTGCGCATCGCGTCACTCCCATTCCAAAGCCGGATACAGAAAGTTGACGTTGCGCCGGTTGACGACATCAAAGAGTTGCCAGCGCCCTCGTTCGGCGGCAGCCGCCGTGGCCATCGTCTCCGTCATGCCGATACCGCGCCGGATGCTGGTTCGCACGTCGCGCAGCAAGGTCGCCAGGTATACGCACTGCCTGGCCAGCGCCTGGTGCTTGTCGCGGGTAACGGGGCCGTGTCCGGGGATGGTCGTGATGGCCGGCACTTTTTCTAATGCATCCATCACCGAAAGCCAAGCCTTGACATCGCCATCGATGGCGGGCGTGCGCTCGATGAAAAGCAAATCGCCCATCCACAGCGTACCGGTGCGGACATCGAACAGGGTCACGTCATTGTTCGTATGCGCCCTCGGCCAGGCTGTCAGTTCCAGCTTTCGATCGCCCAGGTCGAGCGTGAGGTGATCTCGCACTGTCTCGCCGGGGGCGATCAGCGTGCTGTTGTCAGCCTCGCCGGGCAACTGCTTTTTCAAATTGCGCACATAGGCGTCGCGGCGCAAGGCCATTGCCTGCGGCAGCATGGCATGACCGATCAATACCGGTGGCGCGTGCGATTTGGCGGAATCGGCATTGATGAAGGCGGCGTTGCCAAAGACATGGTCGGGATGCACATGCGTATTGATCACATAGCGAATGGGCAGCTGGGTGATTTCGCGCAGCGCTTCCTTCAAGGCCATGCCGACGGCATACGAGCCGCCCGTATCGATGACCGCAACCGCCTCGGTGCCGATCACAAAGCCGATATTGGCGATATCGCCGTCGTAACCGTCCTCGAAATCCTTGTGCTGCCCGATGTGCACGTACACGCCCGGCGCGACCTTATCGACGTGCAGCGGCGCCGCGGCGACGTGCGCGGCGGCGGCGCTCGCCAGCAGCCAGGCCATGAGGATCAGGCGCCGCATCTAGCCCCCGACGTCCAGCGATTGGCGAAAGGTGGCGCCCTCGTTGTCGTGGATAAGCACTTGCAGCGCGCCTGGCTGGTCGGCGATGAAGCCGAACTGGATGGAGGGATCCTCGCTGATGCCGATGGACGTGTCCGCGGTCATCACCGGCTTGCCGTTATAACTGACTTCGATCTTGTTGATGAAAAAAGCCGGCCGGAATCCATTGGTGGTCAGGTTACGCTGCAAACCGGTGTACATCGGATGCCTGATCAACAGCCTGGCCTTGTTGACGGCGCCGAGTTTCAATGGCCCGTCGAGGGCCATTTTCATTTTTCCCGCCGCCGCCAATACCGCGGGATCGTCACCCGCCGTCGTGCCGCCGCAACCGCCCGACGCCTTCACGGCGATCGCATTCACATAGAACCTGCCGTCGCTCGATTCGGCGACGACGTGCACCGGCGAATCGGATTCGAAGCGGATTCGGGTGGCGATTTCCGCCTTTCCGCTGTGCGGGTTAAAGTGAAATACCGCCGTCAATGGCACCGGATTGGCATCGACGAACATGGTGACCGACTTGATGTAGAGGTTGGCCGTCATCGGATGATCGATGCTGAAAGCAAAGGGGACCTGCTCGCCGCTGGCCGCGCGCGCCGGCGCCGTCAAGTGGACGAATGGCGCCGCTTCGAGTTTTTTGCCGTCGAAATAATGCTTCTGCAATGCGGTCCAGGACGCATCTGCCGCCTGGGCCATCGCCCGTAGCGGACAGGCCAGCAGCACCCGCGCCGTCAGGCTGGAGAACAAGTACGCCCAGCGCGCAACCCGGAGACGATTTTCCATCAACTCCACCTTTATCCATGTGTGGATGCACGATTTCATTGGCGAAGCTGGCGCCCTGCCCTCGAATCGCGATCGCCGCCAGCAAGCCGTCCGGAGTGCACTCGGCAACTCTGATCGGGCATAGCAGCCCTGAGGAACCGTCTGGATCTTTGGCGATGATAGCTGCCCATTCGAGCGTGACGAATTTGGAACGCAAGGAGTGCGGCGACAGCAAGATGAGTGCACGTTTCGTGTTGCGAACGGCTTCGTGCATTGCCACGATGAAATTACCGCCTGGCTTGAAATGCCAGGCCTGCATGATGATCGTATAGCCGGCCTCTTCGAGCTGCCAGCCGATCCATTCGGCATGGTTTTTGTCGTGTTGGTTATAACTGATAAAGAAGTCTTTCATCGCAAACTCCAGCGCTCCAGTTTACCATTTCGCAATAATGCGTAAGAAAGCTCCTACCTCACGTAATAATACCCCCGTTCGTGCAATTTCTATAATAAAATTTCGGCACCAGCGATCGCTCTCGCTGATCCACGAACGCGGGCCGCTGGCCTGTTTTGTTCAGCCTGATCGCGCGTCTGTTGCGCGATTCGCTGGGCCGACCTAACGCCCGCGCCGACCGGACGCTCGATGAGGTTTGGCAGGGGACAGCTCGACCTGTTCTCGGGGCTGGCGCCCCCTGGCTGCGCAGGGGNNCCCCGGGAGTCATTCTCTTAATCAAATTGGCAGTCCGCTACAGCGCACGCTGCGCGGCCGTGACGATGCCGTGAAGGCGCTCTGACGCTCGCCGAACTGCGCGGCCACGATGCTGCGGTCAAGGACGCGTTAGCGCTTGCCGATGCGCGCCTGCGCTCCTGGTCCGACCGGTCGCTGCGCCTGTGGTCGGCTGAAGGCACGCTGCTCGGGGAACTTGGCGGACATCGTGCCTCGGTCGTCCGTGCGCTGGCGCTCGCCGACGGCCGCCGGCTGGCGTGGTCCGAGGACGCCACACTGCGCTTGTGGTCGTCTGCCGGCAAGCAGCTCGCAGTACTGCGCGGTCATACAGCGGGGGCCACGGCGCCTTGCCTTTGGCGGCTGGACGGTTCCTGTCATGGTCGTCGGACAAGGCGCTGCAATTGTGGTTAGCCGAGGATTGGGTCCGCGGGGCGCTGGCACTCGGCGACGGGTGCTGACTGTCCTGTTTAGATAGAAGACATTGAGTCCGTGGTGCTGCGACGGAAGGCAGTTGCACCAGCTGTATTCTCGACGCCGAAATCACGACCCCGCTCATGACCAGCGGCGGACAGTTATTTCTAGGCGATGCCATCGGCGGTATTCATGTCGTCGCTTCGCCCCCTGCTTCGCACGCTGCTTCACGCCTGTGCCCGATCGGCGCGGCGGATTTTTTACAGCGACTGCCGATCGCAAATCCACGCTTGCGTTCCTGAGTTTCGGTAGCCTTGGGCCCGGAACGACGATTTGTCGTTTGACGGCGGCGATCTGAGCCGTTAACCTAGCAAGATGACGCAACGGTCCAATCGAATCTTCATCAGCCATAGCGCTCACCGCACGGAAGAGCCGTCCACGCAGCAGTTCGTGGATGCGCTGGTCGAACGGATCGAGGCATCGTCCGGCCTTGACAAACTGGTCGACCAGCGCGACCTGGGCGCCGGGGACCCGTGGGTACAAAAGCTGTATTCCTGGATGGGCGTCTGCGACGCCGCCGTGATCGTGCTGTCGCCGCGGGCAGTCACGCGTGAGAAATCGAGCTGGGTTCCGCGTGAAGTCAATCTTCTGCTGTGGCGCAAGGCGCTCGACCCGCGCTTTTTCGTGATACCGGTTCTCATCGGCGACCTCGACGAAAGGGAACTCGCCGACAATCCCTACATTGGCGAATCCGGGCTGGCAGACCTTCAGCTTGCACGCGGTGGTTCCGACGAAGAGAAACTGGACGCCATTATGACGGCGCTAATCGACAGATTCGCCACCGGTATCACGGGCCGGGTGTTCGACCCGCTGCAGGTGTACGTGGAAGACAGCATCCAGCGCTTTGCGCCCGCGTCGAGTGTCGATGCCGCCCTGAGGCGTTTCTACGGCCAGGACAGTTGGCTGCCGTACGTCGAGCCATTCCAAAACTTGTCATTGAACATGGTGCGAGACGCCAGTCAGGCCTCCGTCGACGCGGTGATCGCACAGGTAGCAACGGGCAGCCAGCCCCAGTACGGGTTGGGCGCTTTGCTGTTCGGCGCCTTGTATCCGATGCGTTTGCCGGCCGAATTCGCCTGTCGTCTTCTTAGCCTATGCCGGGAACAGGAGGGCCGCGCCCCGGTCCTGGTCAATGCCACCACCATCTGGGCAGTGGAAATGCTTCTTCGAGCATCCACGGGTCTGCCGGAATCCGAATTACGCAAAAAATGGTTCCTGGTACAGATCGTAGATGGCTGGGGCGAGGATGATGAGGGCGAAGCGATCGAATACCTGGCACGCGAACTGGCCGAGGCCGCACTCGGAACCGGCGAATGGGAACTTCTCAGCGATAACCCCGATCCGGCGGCGCGACTGGCCGAACAGTTCGCTTTCCTGGATGAGCAACTGAACGAGCTGCGCAAGGACACCGGGACGCCGATCCTGGTGTGCGCCCGCTTTTCAACACGCTGGACAGAACTTATTCCAGCACTGAGCGCACGTTTTCCCACCTGCGCTTTCCTGCTTTGGTCAGGCGAAACCTTGCCGCCAGCAGCGTCCTATGGGACTCGTTGTGCCGCGCTCGATCCCACATGGCCTCCCGGCACGGACCTGCAATGGCGGCGCGAGTACAAACGCAAATCGAAACAACACGGCGGAGGCGCAGTATGAACTTCAACAGCATTTTCAATTCTCCCCACCTTGCAGGCCGCCTGCCTGCATCCGGCGCCGGAGACTTTCGCAGCGGCACGCAATATCTGATGACGGAGGCAATGGACCTTGCCCTCTCGGCCGCCAGCGCCACCCAGCGCCCACTGCTGGTCACCGGACCACCAGGCTGCGGAAAATCGGCGCTGGCACGCAAAGCCGCGGCCCGCCTGAATTGGCGCTACCTCGAGCAAACCATCAACTCGCGCACGGAGATCACCTCCCTTCTGTGGGATGTCGACCATATGCGGCGCCTGCAAGACGCCCAGACTGGCAGGCTCGACAAGAGCCTGCTTGCCTATGTTCGGGCGTCAGTGCTATGGCAAGCGCTCGATCCCGTCTCGGCTGCCGATCCGCCTTTGTTAGTAAGCGTTAGCGGTGCTGGCGGTGGATTGGATCCTGCCGTCGTTCTTATTGACGAAATCGACAAGGCCGATCCGGATCTGCCGAACAACTTGCTGGAAGTGCTGGGCGGCCTGCGTTTCGCGGTGGCCGACACCGGCCACAGGGTAACCTGCCGCAGCGGCATTCCACTGATCGTCATCACGTCCAATGATGAACGCGACCTGCCGCCTGCCTTCGTACGGCGCTGTATCAGCCTCAATCTCAAGCAACCCAATCTGGCGGAAGTAGCCCGGCTGCACTTTCCGGACGATGGGGCACTCATTGAGGAGGCACTGGCTCTAGCTGGCGACGTGGCGCCGGTGCGCGGTTCGCCCGCCATTAGCGCAGCAGAATTCCTCGATTTCGTTCAGGCCTGCAAGACCTTGCAGGTACGCGCCGGCTCCGGCAATTGGCGCCCCCTGGCCGATGCCTGCATGCTCAAGGGACGCGCTGCGCTCCCTGCCGGGCGGCACACGTGAAAAACATCGCCGCATTGATGGAAGCAGTTGGACAACTCCACCCGCGCGGCGCGCCAGACGCTGAACTGATCAGCGTGCTGGCCAGCTTGCTAGGCGTGGCGCCGGTCGCCGATTTGGGTCGATCGCGAAACGCGGGCGACAACGCCGCCGGGTTATTCCCGGGGATCCGGCCCTCGCCCCGATCCGCTGCATCGCGGCGCGCCAGCGACCCGGGCAGCCCGACGATAGACTTACCGGCGCAATCGGAACTGCCTGTGCGCGAGGCGCGTCCCGCGACCGGCGACGAACCATTGCAGGCACGCCCGGCCACGCTGTTGAAAGTCGCCGAGCGTGCCGATCTGGCGCCCAGCGACAGCAGCGCAATCCCGGCGACCAACCACCGGCAAGCCGGCGCTGGCGATGTCGACGTATCGCCAGCGCCAGTAGCGAGCCTGTTTGCACCGAACCGAGTACGCGCCATCCTGCGCGGGCTGGCGACCGTGCCCATTCCCAGCGGTGAACCTGAGATGCGCGGCGTCGTCGATTTAATCGCGCGCGCTGTGCCCGTCACCCGATTCCCCGAGCGGAGTGTGTATGCGCTTGGCCATGCGGTCCAGCTGCTGTTCGATGCCGGCCCCGCTATGCTGCCATTCACCCGGGACAAGCAGCAGCTGGCGGCCGCAGCTGTCCGCCTGATCGGCAAGGACCGAGTACGCGTGGCTGACTTCCTCGGCGCCCCGCTGCAGGGCGTACGGATGCAACGCAGCGTACGCTGGCAGCCCTTCGCGTGGCCAGATCGCCGTTCCACGGTGGTCGTGATCAGCGACCTCGGCATAGGTAGCAGCGCTGACAATCAAGACATGGGACCGGCCTGGCGTGATTTTCTGGATCAGGCCGCCCGCAAGCAGGTCTGCATCGTGGTCCTGATACCCTACCCCGCAAGCCGCTGGCCGCGTGGGGTGGAGGGCTTCGGTGCGGCACTGACCTGGGATCTTGCCACGGGTGTGCAATCACTCAGGCGCGCATTGCGTCTACGACGGTAGGCGACATGGACGCTCTCGAGTTGGCATGGTCCACCTTCCAGCAGCACCGCCCGTTGGCGGCGCGTCTGGCCGTGCTCACCTGCCTGCCGGTCCGCGTCACGCCGGCCCTGGTAAGACTCGCGCGCATTACTCTGCTGCCGGAAGCAAGTACCGATGCGGAAGCGGACCTGTGGCTGTCGGACCTGGTGGAGGCACGCGCCTCTGCCGGCTTTCTCTATCACCCGGCGGTGCGCGGTTTGCTGCGCCGCCAACTCTGCGCGGAGCCCGGGTTGCTCGACGCCGTGTGGCACGAGGTGCACCTGAAACAGGCACAGTGGCTGTTACCGCGGATTCAACTGGAGGAAGAGCTGACCTGGCGCTTGCTGCGTGACCCTGCGGACAGAGAAATCGAAGAACGATGGCGCGGGGTTGTCAGCGATCTCGATTGCACCCCGCATGCGGAAGGTCTAGCGCACTGGATTGTGCGCGCCATGGTGGATCTTCCAGCGGGCTCGCTCACATGTGAGTCCGGCCGGCGCGCGTTTCATGGCGCCCATATTTTGCTTGGCGACGCCAGTGTGCTTGGACATGTGGCACAACGCTTCCACGATACAGACCATTTTGCCTTTGCCACACGCAGACTGCCTCGGCAGACGGTATTCGTCGGGCTGTCAGAGCATGGTGTATTGATCGACCCGGTTCAGCCGATCAAGAATGGGCATGCCGTCGAGGTACCGGCAACTCAGCCGATGTGGCTGCAGATTGAACCCATTGCGTCATCAGAGGCGCCTATGGTCATCATCTTCGACGGGCACCAGGCCGTACAACGCGAAATCAGTGGCGCCCCGTTACGCTTGCGCCTGCTCGACGGCTCTGCCTACGAGCTCCACCCGCAGGACAGTTCGCGGCCGACGCAGGTTAAGCCATCGCCGTTCCCGCGCGTCGAACTAAGCTACGATGTTGAAGTGAATGGCAAACCGAACCACGAAAAGCTGCCCTTCACCATCTGGGTGCTGGGCGATTTCCTGGGCTCGACGAGCTCAATGTCGAACGAATTGCAGTCGGTTCCAGTCAAAACGGACGGGATCACGAACCTGATGCAGATTTATCGGCCGAGCCTCCATCTGGGGCTCAGTTCGGGAGACGGGAGAGTCGACGGTATCGGATTCGCCTCGATCGACGACTTTTCCCCAGCGGCATTGATGCGCCATGTTCCCGCATTACGCTCCTTGACGTCCTTACGCGAACATGTTGTTTTTCTTGAGAAGGGCGCATCACGAAACGAAGCCCTGGGACGATATATCGGTGACATCCTCCGGACCACGCATTTGCTGGAAGCATACGCGAGTTATGCAAGTGATCCTAGCTTACGCGGCATACGGTACCAGAAGCGCGTGCTCTTGGACATCTTGCAGGAAAGCACTCCACGCCCAAGTCGGGACCAGGAGCAACAATATTTCCAGGCGATCGTAGCGATAGCCGATCATATTGTGTCCCGTCCGACGGGAGCGTCGGGAAGAGACGGTTTTTCACTGCGTGCGATCGCTGGCAGCATCAACAGCAGCCTCGCGCGCTTGCTCGACGGGGTTGTCCGGCATCCGGGGTTCCGGCAGCTCGAAGCCAGCTGGCTCGGTCTGGGGCATCTCATGGCGCAGGCGCCTTCCGACCGGAATGTGCAAATGCGTGTACTGAGCATGAAGAAGGGCGAACTACTCGCCGCACTGTCGTCGGACGGCACGTCGGATCCATTCGATTCGCCCATGTTCCGCATTCTGCAACACTCGCCGGGCGCGGCATCGCCTTCGTTCGGATGCCTCATCGGTGACTTCTACTTCGACGAAACTGCGGCCGACCTTGAGTTGCTGGGCAAGATGGCCAGTTTTTGCGCGGTTGCCCACATGCCGTTTATCGCTGGGGCGCGGTATGGTTCGGCACTGACAACGCATGACGATAAGGGCGATGTTTTTGCCACAACAGAGATCCCTGGCGTCCCTGAAGATAACCGCGTATGGCGTAATTTGCGTGCGCGTCCGGAGTCGCGCTATATCGTATTGACCACCCCGCGCTTCATGGCGCGCCGACCTCTCAAAATCAAGCTCGGTCTCGACTTCGAATTCGACGAAAAAACGGAAAATAGGGTCGATACGAATTATGTATGGGCTAATACCGCCTATTTGCTTGCCATTAATATCGGCCGCTCCTTTGACCGGTATGGCTGGTTCGCCAAACTAACCGGGACCGGCGCGGATACTTCTATCAGTGGACTCCCTGTCGATAATGCAGAGCGCAGCCCCTCGGCCGCCACGCACGGCGTGTGCGAAGCCTCGTTGAGCAGTAGAATGGCTGAGAAACTGAACGCGCGCGGGTTCATGGCGGTGATTCAGCAACGCGTCCCCGGCACCGTCGCCTTCAGTGAAGCAGTGTCCATATGCGACATGAACTCTGTGGATCGGAGCCTAGCCAGCGCATCGACCCTTCCCTATTTGTTCGCTCTTTGCGGCTTTGCACACTGCATTCAACGCATGGTCGAGTCCAAGTTTTCCTGGGGCAGTCCCGACAGGCTGGACGCCGCCATCAACGAATGGCTCGCCATGTACGTAAGTAACGCAAGGGATCTTTCCGAGGAATCGCGGGCTCGATTTCCGCTGGGTAGCGCAGAGTTCCGGACGAAGAAAGCCGAACCGGACGACTCGCGGTACGAGGGAACGTTATTTGCTCTCCCACGATTCCAACTGCACGAGTTGTCCCGCCGCATATCTATCCAGATAATGATTCCAAAGAGCAAATTCACATAAGTTCCACGCCGCACCCACGCTGGCAAGACTCTCACCGTTTATGCTAGAAATGGCCACGGCCACCACTACTCGGAGAGGTAATCTTATCAGACACAAAGAGCCCCCGATTAAAGGGTCGGGACCGTCACGTCGCGACGATTGGCGGCGACTATGCATTGCCAAAACTTCGCCTGCTCACTTCGACCTGCCGCTGCGATTGAGGCACATCGTGATCCGGGTACTCGCGGCTCGCCCTTGCTGGACGCCGTGCGAACGCTCATATGTAATAGCGGAACGGCAACGGCGGCAGCTCATTCTTCCGAGGCGCCGCGGTGAGGATCTCTCCGACCGAGTCCGCAAACCGCAAACCGCAGCGTCACGGGAAGGCCATCCCCGTAGATACATCCGTTGTAATTCAGCTTCGTCAACGCCAGGACGTCCGCCATGACTTGCTGGATATCGGCTGCGCCCTTGCTGATCTCGATAGACAAGGGATTTGGCACCTCGCGCCCCGCATAGGTTTGCAGTCGAGGGACGAACTAGGCATGCGCCAACCTGGGGTCCTCGATGTTTGGGCGTGGCAGCGTCCGGGTTTTCCGCGGACCGATACCAAAATGCCGCTTAAGATCGGCGCAAATTCCGGGGGACTTGAACCGCAGCGAGCAATAGACGCCTCGTCCTTCGACGATGGCAACCGTGCGGTACCTGAAAGGGCCGGTAAATTGGGCGAACCGCGCGAACTGCTGCAGCACGCCTTCATCGATCGCCTTCAATTCCAGGATCACTTCGTCGCGGTCGGTGATGGTGGCGTCCGCGGAGCCGAACACAGGCGACGAATACGCCGCAAGCGTGGATTCCCAGCGTGCTTTGCGCTCTTCCAGCTCCCGCGGTGGGCCTTGATTAGGCGGCGGCGCATTGATCGAAGGTTCTGTGCCTCGCCGCGCTGAGCGCCAGCGCTGTCTTGGCAGCGTCCCGCGCTGCGATCGGGTCCGTGCCTGCTGCCACAAGTCGGCGGCACTGCTGGGCCTTCTCGCGCGCAATGCTCAGGCCGACGGTGTGAAGCGGGCCCAGGCCCATCTCGCGCCGCCTGCCCGCCAGTGTGAAACGGAACGTCCAGCTCTTCGATCCCGAGCCAGAAACCTGCAGCCACAGTCCCCCTCCGTCGCCGTAATTGCCGGGCGAACTCAGCTTGGAAACAGACATGGCGGAGAGTTTGTTCAGCATTTAAGTCGTCCGTATCTACCCATGTTTCTACCCATGTTTCGAAGCCGGATAGTGCTGGACAGTCTAGGTCACCTGCGCACGAACTTTTTTGATTTCCCCTATGAAGGGACGCAAAAAAAGCTCCCTTGCGGGAGCTTTTTTCTTGAATCTGGCGGAGACGGTGAGATTCGAACTCACGATACAGGTATAAGCCGTATGCATCCTTAGCAGGGATGTGCCTTCGGCCACTCGGCCACGTCTCCTTTCAAACCCGGCAGACATCGCCAGATCAGAAGACCGTAATGGTACTAGTTGCAGACCCGTTCGGTCAATGGAACAGCCCAACTTTTTTCGAAAAAGTTATGCTTTTTCCAAATCGAAGGCCTTGTGCAGGGCGCGCACCGCCAGTTCCATGTACTTTTCGTCGATCAGTACCGAAATCTTGATTTCAGACGTCGAGATCATCAGGATGTTGATGCCCTCTTCCGACAGCGTGCGGAACATCTGCGAGGCCACGCCGACGTGGCTGCGCATGCCCACGCCCACCACCGACACCTTCGACACCTTGGCGTCGCCGGTGACGCTGGTCGCGCCCACGTCCACCTTGACGCCTTCGAGCACGGCCATCGCCTTGGCGTACTCGCCGCGCGAGACGGTGAAGGTAAAGTCGGTCTTGCCTTCCACCGACTGGTTCTGGATGATCATGTCGACTTCGATGTTGGCCTCGGCCACCGGCCCCAAAATGTGGTACGCCACGCCCGGCTTGTCGGGCACGCCCAGGATCGTGATCTTGGCTTCATCGCGGTTGAAGGCGATGCCGGAAATGACGGCTTGTTCCATATTTGTATCTTCCTCAAACGAAATCAGGGTGCCCGAGCTGGCCTCTTCGGCGAGGTCCATCAGGGGATCGGTCAGCGACGACAGCACGCGCGTCGGCACCCGGTAGTTGCCGGCGAATTCGACCGAGCGGCTTTGCAGCACTTTCGAGCCGAGCGATGCCATCTCGAGCATCTCTTCGAACGTCACCGTCTTGAGCCGGCGCGCCTCCGACACCACCCGCGGGTCGGTCGTGTAGACGCCGTCGACGTCGGTGTAGATCAGGCATTCGTCAGCCTTCAGCGCGGCGGCGATCGCCACCGCCGAAGTATCCGAGCCGCCGCGGCCCAGGGTCGAGATGTTGCCTTCGTCGTCGACGCCCTGGAAGCCGGTGATGATGACGATCTTGCCGGCATCGAGGTCGGCGCGCACCTTGGCGTCGTCGATCGACTGGATGCGCGCCTTGGTGAAGGACGAATCGGTCTTGATGGCAACCTGCCAGCCGGCGTAGGAAACGGCGTCCTTGCCGATCGCCAGCAGCGCCATCGCCAGCAGGCCGACCGAGACCTGCTCGCCGGTCGAACAGATCATGTCGAGCTCGCGCGGATCGGGCTCGCCCATGATTTCGCGGGCCATGCCGATCAGGCGGTTGGTTTCACCGGACATGGCCGACGGCACCACGACGATCTGATAGCCGGCGTCATGCCATTTTGCGACGCGCGCGGCGACATTCTTGATGCGGGCCGTCGATCCCATCGACGTACCGCCGTATTTGTGGACAATTAAAGCCATAGGGGTACTGTTCCGCTGAAGTGGAATAAAAAGAGGGCTTTACTCTACATGCTGCAATGCAAAATAACAAGCCGCAAGACGGCAAAATCCATACCGAATAGGTATATGGTAATGCGGATTTCGAATACTCGTCAGGAAAGGTCGCTTTGCCAGCGGAAACGGATGAGCGGAACGGGGACGTTCGCCAGGTGGTGGCAGTCCATGCCGATGCCGGCGGCGAACAGCAGCGCGGCGCCGGCGCTGACGATCGGCAGCCGGGTGCGCTCCCACGCCGGCACGTTGCAGGCCTGGTAGTGGTACTTCAGGCTGCGCGTGGGCCGGTTGGCGGCCGGCTTGAGGCGCTCGCCGCCCTTGCGAAAGTCGATCTGCAGCGCCTGCGCGCGCAGCCAGGCCGGATCGATGCCCTGCTCCGCCTCGTCGAAATACAGCGTGCCGCCGTAGTCGGGAAAGGCGATCTGCGCCTCGCCCTGCCAGCGGAACTGCTGCGCGTGCTTGACGAAGATGCCCTCGTCGTCGGGGTCGCGCAGGCCTGCCAGCTCGCCCAGCTTGGGCGTGATGTACAGGCGGTCGCGATGGCGTCGGATGTGGCAGTCGGGGTGCGTCACCAGCAGCTGGGCGTCGTGGCGCGCCTCCACCAGCTGGGTGACCATCTCGGCCAGCCAGGCGGTCGAGGGCATGCGCAGCGAGCGGGTGGCGAACCAGTAGCGCAGCAGGTTCTGCACCCGCTCGAGGCTCATCGCGCGCAGGCGGGCGACGTCGATGGTGTCGTCAACCAGGCAGCCGGCCAGGTCCTGCGCCGCCAGCTCGGTCAGCAGGCGCTGCGCCGACTGCGCGTGCGCGGCGCTGCGCGCGAAGCGTTCCTGGAAGCCCGGAAAAGCCTGCGCCAGCACCGGCATCACCTGCAAGCGCAAGGCGTTGCGGGCGTAGCGCGGGTCGGTGTTCGATTCGTCGTCGATGTAGCCGATGGCGTTCTGCGCGACATACGCCTCGAGCGCTTCGCGCGTGACCGGCAGCAGCGGGCGCGCCATCACCAGCTCGGGATTGCCGAGCAGTTCGGGCGCGCTGTTGGCCGCATCCATGCCGGACAGGCCGGCCGTGCCGGAGCCGCGCAGCAGCTGCAGCAGCACCGTCTCGGCCTGGTCGTCGAGGTGGTGCGCGGTCAGCATCAGGCGCACGCCGTGGATGCGGGACATCTCGCCCAGCGCCGCGTAGCGCAGCTTGCGCGCCGCCGCCTCGACGCCGGACTTGCCGCTGGCGAGGGTGACGCGGCGCTCGTCGTAGGTCACGCCCAGCGCGGCGCAAGTGGCCTGGCAATGCGCCGACCATGCGTCGGCGTTGGGGCTGATGCCGTGATGGACGTGGAAGGCGCACAGCGCGACGCCGTGCTCGCGCGCGTAGGCGTGCGCGAGGTGCAGCAG
>CXWL01024592.1_pt1 | contig 17542 bp, 18 predicted proteins | sample 590931 | NCBI WGS metagenome assembly CXWL01 (sample SAMEA3498368, study PRJEB10139) | groundwater metagenome | biome: water well; material: biofilm material | place: Germany | collected 2015-04-27 | reverse complement strand
CCGGCCAAGGGGCCGCGGCCTGCTTCATCCACGCCGGCCACCAGGCCCGGCGTGCTGCCAAAGAGTAGGGCTTGCTCAGCCTTGTAGAACTTGCTTGATCGCATCGGCGGCCAACTCAGACGTGTTACCTTGCAAAGACCGATGCAAAGCACTGAAACGGTGCTCCAGCCCCTCAATTCTCTCAGAGTTGGTCTCGATAGCCTCTATCCACCGCAATGCCTCACGCGCCAGTGCCTCTGGGGTCGCCGCGTCCTGTAGCAACTCAGGTACGACAAACTCGCGACACAGAATATTGGGCAAACCAACCCATGGCTGGAGCTGCTTGGAACGCATCAGGCGCCAGGATAACCAGCTCATGTTGTAGGCGATCACCATCGGGCGCTTGAATAGCGCCGCCTCCAGGGTGGCGGTGCCGCTGGCAATCAGTGTCAAGTCGCAGGCGGCCAATACCATGTGGGATTGACCAAGCACCACTTGAACCTGATCTACCATGCCAGCCTGATGCAAAATCTGGTCGATTTGATCGCCCAACGAAGGCACGGCGGGGATCACGAACTTGACCCGTGGACGGGCACCCCGCAATATCGCCGCAGCTTCAAGAAAACGCGCCGCCAGGTACTTGATCTCTGATCGTCGGCTGCCTGGAAGCAGCGCCACCACCAGATCTGACGCATCGAGACCGAGTTGACGCCGCGCCTGTGCCCGGTCAACTTGCATCGGAATCAAATTGGCCAAGGGATGACCGACAAAGGTGGCGGGAATGCCGTGCTGTGCCAACAGTGCTGGTTCGAAAGGAAACAGGCACAACACATGATCGGCGCTGCGTCGGATCTTCTCCACCCGCTCGGCCCGCCACGCCCAGATTGACGGGCAAACAAAATGCACCGTCTTGACACCGTGGGACCGCAGACTCGCCTCCAGGCCAAGGTTGAAATCCGGGGCGTCCACGCCAATGAGTAGATCGGGCTTGTGCTGTAGCAGTCGGAACTTGAGCCGCTCGCGAATGACCAACAACTCGCTCACGCGCAAGAACACGTCGAGACCATAACCGTGCACTGCGAGCTTGTCGTGCGGCCACCAAGACTGAAACCCACGCTGCACCATTTGAGGTCCGCCAATCCCGAAGGCATTCGCGCCGCTCCAACGCTGACACAAGCCATCAAGTAGCAGCCCAGCCAGCAAGTCGCCAGACGACTCGCCGGCCACCATCGCGAACCGCGGGAACGGGGCATCCATGGGTATGCGGATTCAGCGCGCGATGCCGCGGGTGGACTGCGCCAAAAAGCCGGTCATCAAATCGACATCGGCACTCGCCAACGGGATCGATTCAGCCAGCGCCGCAATTTGGGCTCGTGCTTGCTCAAACGTCAAGCCCGACCGGTAGAGCAGACGGTGCATCTGCTTGACGGCGGCTAGGCGTTCGGCCCCAAAACCGCGGCGACGCAGGCCCTCGATATTGAAACCACGCACCGCCAATGGGTTGCCGTCGACCGTCATGTACGGAGGCACGTCCTGTGTCACCGCGCTGGCAAATCCGGCCATCGCATGGGCTCCCAACTTGACGAACTGGTGAATGCCAGTCAGCCCCCCCACGAACACCCAATCGCCCAGGTGCACATGCCCGCCCAACGTGGCATTGTTGGCCAGGATGGTCTGGTTGCCGACCTGGCAGTCGTGCGCGATATGGACATAAGCCATGATCCAGTTGTCGTCACCGACGCGCGTGACACCGGTATCCTGCGCCGTGCCGACGTTAAAGGTCGTGAATTCGCGAATGGTGTTGCGGTCTCCGATCACCAGTTCAGTGGGCTCACCCGCGTACTTCTTGTCCTGAGGTGAAGCACCCAGCGAGGCGAATTGGAACACACGGTTGTTCTGACCAATGGTGGTGCAGCCTTCCAGCACGCAGTGTGCGCCGATGGTGGTGCCGGCGCCGACGCGCACGTGAGGGCCAATCACCGTGAAGGGGCCCACGCTGACCGAGTCGTGCAGCTCGGCCGCGCCGTCAACCAATGCGCTGGGGTGGATCACCGCCATGCGTGCCTCCTCATGCCACGCTGCGCATGGCGCAAGTCAATTCAGCTTCCACCGCCAATTCGTCGCCCACTCTGGCAGAAGTCTTGAACTTGAAAATACCGGCCTTCATACGTACCAATTCGGCCTGCAGAATCAACTGGTCGCCCGGCTCCACCGGGCGCTTGAAGCGCGCGTTGTCAATGCCCGCAAAATAGTAGATCGAGCCGTCCTCCGGCGAGGTGTCCAGGGCGTCAAAGGCCAGCAAGGCGGCCGCTTGCGCCAAGGCTTCGAGCATCAGGACACCTGGCATCACAGGCCGATGCGGAAAGTGCCCCTGAAAGAAGGGCTCATTGATCGTCACGTTCTTGAGCGCCGTGATGTGACGGCCTTTATCAATCGTCAGAACCCGGTCAACCAGTAAGAACGGATAACGATGCGGCAGTTGCTTAAGAATCTTATGAATATCCATCATGCTTACTTTTCCGGTTTTCCCAGGGTCGACTCCAACGCCCGTATGCGCTCACGAAGACCATGCAATTGTTTCAGTGTGGCGGCGTTCTTCTCCCATGCCGCATTGTCGTCAATGGGAAACATGCCGGTATAGTGGCCCGGTTTCGTGATGGAGCGCGTCACCACCGTTGCGGCCGATATATTGACATGGTCCGCCAATCCCAGGTGACCCAACACAATGGCACCGCCCCCGATGGTGCAATGCGCCCCGATCACGGCGCTACCGGCGACGCCAACGCAGCCCGCCATGGCGGTGTGCGCGCCAACACGCACGTTGTGTCCGATCTGAATCAGGTTATCCAATTTGACGCCATCTTCAATCACGGTGTCCTGCATCGCGCCGCGGTCGATGCAGGTGTTGGCGCCTATCTCGACGTCATTGCCAATGCACACCGCGCCGAGTTGTTCAATCTTCACCCATGCCCCAGCCTCCGGCGCAAAACCAAAACCATCGGCGCCAATCACCGCGCCCGGGTGAATCAAACAACGTTCACCAATGATGCAGTCCTCGCCGACGGTGACGCGCGACTTGAGTGTCGTGAACGCGCCGATACGGGCGCCGCGCTCGATCACGCACAGCGCCCCGACCATGGCCTGGGGGTCCACGAACGCATCTGGATCAATTGCGGCACTGGGGTGGATGCGCGGCCGCTGCGGTCCTGGGTGGCTGCGCTTCCATAACTGGGTCAGACGGGCGAAGTACAGGTAGGGCTGCTCAACCACGATGCAGGCGCCACGGGTCAGCGCCAGCTCGCGCATGGCCGGAGCCACAATCACACAGGCGGCGTGCGAAGCCTTGAGTTGCGACTGGTACTTGGGGTGGCTGAGAAAGCTCAGGTCCTGAGCAGTAGCAGACTCCAGCGGCGCCAGACGATCAATTCGAAGGTCGGCATCGCCGTGAAGCGCGCCGCCCAGCGCCTCGACGATGGAAGCTAGACGCAGGGCCACACTTCAATGAACCCGGACAACGCCTACTTGGCGTTGCTGTTCAAGGCCTTGATGACCTTATCGGTGATGTCGTGCTTAGGGCTGATGTACACCGCCTCCTGAATCACCACATCGTATTTCTCGGCTTCGGCAACCTGCTTGACGACCTTGTTGGCGCGTTCCAGCACTTGCTGCAATTCTTCGTTCTTGCGCGAATTCAGATCTTCCTGAAACTCGCGACGCTTGCGCTGGAAATCCCGGTCCTGCTCCAGCAATTGCTTCTGACGGGAGTTCTTCTGCGCCTCGGACAAAGTCGGCGCTTCACGCTCAAACTTGTCAACCAGCGTCTTCAAGCTTGCACCAAGATCAACCAGCTCCTTTTCCCGCTTGGAGAACTCCTGCTCAAGCTTGGCCTGCGCAGCCTTGGCCGTGCTCGCCTCCTTGAAGATGCGGTCGGTGTTGACAAACCCCATCCGGAACTCCTGCGCGTGCGCCGAAGAGAACATGGACAACAGCCCGATCAGGCTGGCCGCCGCAAACTGTGTGGAAGTGGTCTTCATTAAAAAGTCGTTCCGATCTGGAATTGAGTTCTTTCGATTCTATCGCCTGCGAACTTCCGCAGTGGCCGGGCCACTGCGATGCGCAAGGGTCCGACAGGGGATATCCAACTGATGCCTAAGCCAACCGAAGCGCGTAACTTGGTTTCCTCCAGGGCAGACTCGAAGCTCTTGTTTTCAGCCACAACATTACCGACGTCCATGAAGCCATACAGCCGCAAGGACTTATCGTTGCCCGCGCCAGGCACTGGCGCGATCAACTCAGCATTGAGTACCAACTTCTTGGCCCCTCCCACACGGACTCCGTCCCGCACGTCACGTGGTCCAAGCGTACCCTGCTCAAAACCACGCACTGAGCCCAAGCCACCACCGTAGAAATTCTTGAATACTGGGAACATTCGCCCGCTCAGGCCTTTGCCGAGCCCTAGTTCGCCATTCAGGGCCAGAGTGAAACCGCGACCAAGGGACACGTACTCCTGCATTTGCATATTCAACCGTGCATAGCGGGCGTCGCCGACCAGAGCCAGCTCGGCGCCAACCCGCTGGTACCGCCCGACCGACGGCACCAACGCGCTATCGCGGCTGTCCCGAGACCAGGCCAGGGTCAAGGGAATCGTATTGCTGCTGGCTCGGTTCTGAAGAATGTACTGGTTGTAATACTCTGGCGTCGCCGTGCCGGGACGGATCGTGGTGCGCTCGAGAGACCCACCAAAGAACACCGTATCACTCTCGGTGAAAGGCACCCCAAACTGGATGCCGGCGCCAGAAGTCAGCAAGTCATAACTGGCGCCGGTTTCCGACGGTGGTATGGCAGAACGGTGGTAGACATTCAAGGACCGGGACACACCATCGGTTGTGAAGTAGGGGTCGATTGTGTTGAACGAAATGACCCGATTGTTCTTACTGGTGTTGATTTCCAGACCGAGGTAGTTGCCCGAGCCGAAAACGTTCTCCTGTTTGAGTCCGAACGAGAACGAAAAGCTCTCCGCCGAGGAATAACCGGCGCCGATGCTGAAACTGCCGGTCGGTTTTTCAACCACGTTCAGGGTCAGGTCAATCTGGTCGAGGCTGCCAGGCACCTCGGTCGTCTCGAAACTGACTTCCTTGAAATAGCCCAGCCGGTCAACCCGGTCGCGCGAGCGTTTGATCTTCTCGCCGTCATACCATGCAGCCTCAAACTGGCGGAACTCACGTCGCACCACCTCGTCGCGGGTTCGACTGTTGCCGGCCACGTTAACGCGGCGAACATAGGCCCGGCGCGACGGATCCGCCTGTAATACCAACGCCACCCGGTTGTTGACCCGGTCAACTTCAGGAAGTGCTTCGACCCTGGCAAAGGCGTAACCAAAATTGCCAAAGTAGTCCGTAAACGCCTTGGTGGTCTGTGCCACCCTGGCCGCGTTATAGGCCTCTCCAGGCTGAATCGTGATCAAGGACTTGAACTCCTCGTCCTTGCCAAGGTAATTGCCATTGATCTTGATCGACGAGACCACGAAGCGCTCGCCCTCAGTGACATTGATGGTGATCGCGATGTCTTGCTTATTGGGTGAAATGGCGACTTGCGTTGAATCGACCTTGACCTCAAGATAACCTCGGGACAAATAATACGAGCGCAAAGTCTCAATGTCCGCATTGAGCTTGGCCCTGGCATAACGATCAGCTTTGGTGTACCAGCTCAACCAGCCACCGGTTTCCAACTCAAACAACCCGCGCAAGGTCGAATCTGAAAAGGCCTGGTTGCCAACGATCCGGATTTCCTTGATCTTGGCCGGTTCTCCCTCAGTCACGCTGAAAGACACGTTGACACGGTTGCGCTCAACTGGGGTCGCGGTGGTCACAACCTCGGCGCCATACAAGCTGCGATTGATGTACTGCTGCTTGAGCTCCTGTTCGGCCCGATCAATCAAGGCTTTGTCGTAGGGCCGTCCATCTGTCAAACCCACGTCTTTCAAGGCCTTCTTGAGGGCGTCTTTGTCAAACTCCTTGGCTCCGACAAAGTCAACATCGGCAATGGTCGGCCGTTCCTCGACAATCACGACCACCACGTTGTCCTTGACTTCGATGCGCACGTCTTTGAACAAGCCCAATCCGAACAAGGCGCGAATCGCCGCAGTGCCCTTTTCGTCGTTGTAGGTGTCACCCACCCGCACGGGCAACGAAATAAAAATGGTGCCGGGCTCGACCCGCTGCAAACCCTCAACGCGAATGTCGCGCACCGTAAACGGGTCTACCGCCCAAGCAGCGGGCGTTGCGAACAGCAGCGACACAACAGCGCAAACTGCGCGCAAACGAAAACGATTGAGTTGCATTTTTTGAAGTACGAAAGTCAAAGCGGCGCCCAGCGGCGGCACGCGAATCTACCCAAACAGGCGACCGATGTCATTGAAGAGCGCAATTGACATCAACAAAACCAGCACGACCACACCACCGCGCTGCAAGCGCTCCGCCCAGGCATCCGTCACACAGCGCCCGGTGATTCCCTCCCAAAGATAATACATCAGGTGCCCACCATCGAGCACCGGCAGCGGCAGCAGGTTCAGAACTCCCAGGCTGACACTGATCAGCGCCAGAAAAACCAGGTACTGCGTCAGACCCATGCTGGCCGACTTGCCGGCGTAATCCGCAATGGTGAGCGGCCCACTCAAGTTCTTGAGCGAGGCTTGCCCAACGATCATCTTGCCCATCATGTGCACGGTCAGCCCGGCAACCTCCCAGGTACGAACCGCCCCAAGGATCAGGCCGTCCAGGGGGCCGTGTCGAACAAGCACCCATTCAGGCGGGCCGCCCACGTAGGCACCGATCCTGCCAAGCTGTCGGCCATCCTCGAGTTTTAAGTCGGGCTTGACGGTCAACTCGAGCGTGCTCTGACCTCGCTTGAGGCGCCAAACCTGGGCCAGTGCGCCTTCGGGTCCCACCGATGCGCGAATCAGTTCACGCAGTTGTTGCCCGTCGACAATGTCGTTCGACCCAATCCGCTGCACCACGTCGCCTTCCTTCACACCCGCGCGTTCAGCCGCGCCGCCGACTGACACCGCGCCAATTACTGGTGCGCTCAGCGGGCCCGCTATACCAATGTCGCGAAACAGCTTGGGGTTGGCCTCGCTGGCGTCCAGCGTACTGAAATCTAGCACCAACTCACGCGAACCGGCACCATTCGTGCCGGACACCAACATGCGAAGCGGCTGGTGTTGCAACGCCGCGCGGGTCATCGCCCAGTGCAGGGACTCAAACGACTCGGTCACCTGCGGTTGATCCTCGCCGATCACCGCGCTATGTACCCGCTCACCGCCGACCAGCCCTGCGCGCGCTGCGATGGAGCCCGCAACCGGCCGAGCCAGGACCGGCGCAGCCGACTGCACACCAGTCCAATTGACCACCGCGTAGAGGATGACCGCCAGCAACAGATTGGCCAGCGGACCCGCGGCCACAATGGCCACGCGGGAGCGCAGCGGTTGCGTATTGAAGGCCAGGTGCCGCTCGGCTTCGGGGACCGGGGCCTCACGCTCGTCGAGCATCAGGACATACCCACCCAAGGGGAACGCGCCCACCACGAATTCGGTCGCCGAGCCCTTGGGTTGCCAGCGAGCCAGGACCCGGCCAAAGCCGATCGAAAACCGGAGCACCTTGACGCCGCAGAATCGGGCCACTCGGTAGTGCCCATACTCATGCACGGCAATCAATAGACCAAGTGCCAGAACGAAAGCAGCCAGCGTCAACATCGGGTCAATCGCGAATCAGGCGTCCAGGCGACACACCGCCTCGGCAGCCAGTTGCCGAGCCTGGGCATCGAGGGCCAGCAAATCATCAAGTGAGTCAGGCCGATTGAATTTGGTTTGATCCAGCGTTTCCAGATTGACGGCATGAATCTGATCGAACCGGATGCGCCCACTCAGGAACGCCGCCACACCGATCTCGTTGGCCGCGTTCAGCACCGCGGTCGCACCGGACGGCGCGCGCAGCACCGACCAGGCCAATTGAAGCCCCGGAAATCGTTGCGCATGCCCGTTGGACGCCAGCGATTCAAAAGTCAGTTCGGCCATGGCGCCAAAATCCAGAGCCGCCGCGCCGGACACAATGCGGTCGGGCCAGGACAGGCCATAGGCAATCGGTACCCGCATATCGGGGGTGCCCAGTTGGGCCACCACCGAATGATCGCGGTACTGGACCATCGAATGAATCACGCTCTGCGGGTGGATCACCACCTCGATTTGCTCCGGGTTCAGACCGAACAGGTAACGCGCCTCGATCACTTCGAGCGCCTTGTTCATCATGGTGGCGGAGTCCACTGAAATCTTGCGACCCATGACCCAATTCGGGTGCGCACAGGCCTGCTGCGGCGTAACGTCGCGCAAGGCACGAGAATCATGCCTGCGAAACGGTCCGCCCGATGCCGTGAGAATGATCTTGTCGATCTGCCGCGACCAGACCGAGCTGTCAGCCGGTAGGGACTGAAATATGGCGGAATGCTCGCTATCAATCGGTAGCAGCTTGGCTCCGCCTTGCGCCACCGCAGCCAAGAAGACGTCGCCACCAAGAACCAAGGCCTCCTTGTTGGCCAACAACAAACGTTTGCCCGCGCGCGCGGCTCCAATACAGGGCGCCAGACCGGCGGCACCCACGATGGCGGCCATCACCGTATCAACGCCTTCGTGCGAGGCCACCGTCGTGAGCGCATCGGTGCCCCACAACACGCGGGTGCTCAGACCGAGGTCCCTACAGCGTTGCTGCAGCCGACGACCAGGCTCATCACCAGCCATCACCGCGAACTGAGGATTGAACTTGACGCACTGCGCGACCATCAAGTCGACTTGTGTTGCGGCCGTTAGCGCGAACACCTCGAATTGCTGCGGATGCCGCTCAATCACGTCCAGCGTACTGGTGCCCACTGATCCAGTCGAACCGAGAATGGTCACCCGTTGCTTGGGAGCACTCATAGACTACTGTGCAACATCATCGCCAAGGGAAGGGTCGGCAACAGCGCATCCAGCCGATCCAAAACGCCACCATGGCCGGGCAGCAGGCCGCTGCTGTCTTTCACACCCGCACTACGCTTGATCAAGGACTCCACCAAGTCTCCCACCACACTCATGGCCGCCATGAACAGCATGGTGATCGGCAGCAGCCACCAGGCACGGGCATACACCAGACTGTACAAACTCGGAACCGCGACACCACTTGCATGATCGGCCCACAGCCAAACACCAGCCAAAACCAAGACGCCAACCATGCCTCCCCAAACGCCCTCCCAGCTCTTGCCTGGGCTAATGCTGGGAGCCAATTTGGCGCGGCTAAAACGACCGCCCCAGGCGCGACCGGCAAAGTAAGCGGAAATGTCGGCCGCCCAGACCAGCGACATCACCGACAGCAGGAAGTTAACACCCACGACGCGCGCCTGCGCCACCGCCAGCCAAGCCAGCCACAATGCCACCAGGCCGCCAAGCAGGCGCGCCGCGCGAGGCACTGCGGACCAGTCCGCGACACCACCACGCAACACGGCGGCGCCCAGCAATACCCACAAACCACCGACCACGCCCCACAGCATGGGCATGCGTTGATCGAGCCAGCCGGCGTACCACGACGCCAAATTCATCCCGGCACACAACACGCCGGCGCCGACCGAGGCGAGCGGTCCACATCCAACGAGTCGACCCCACTCCCAAGCAGCCGCACCAAGCATGAGCACCGCAATGCCACAGAATGGAACCGGCGAGGGGTAAAACAAGGCTGGCAGCAGAACCAGCATCATGACCAATGCCGTGATGACACGCTGTTTTAGCATCAGGTTCCTTTACGCGGCCGAGGGCTGCCTCAATGGGATCTCGATCTGCTGCGAAGTCTTGCCAAAACGCCGCTCGCGCGAACGGTAGTCTTCGAGAGCCGCATCCAGCGCCGCTTCATCGAACTCCGGCCACAGCTTGTCGCTGAAGTACAGCTCGGCATAGGCGGCCTGCCACAGCAGAAAATTGCTTAGGCGCTGCTCGCCACCGGTGCGAACGATGAGATCGGGTGCGGGCACGTGCGCCAGTGCCATGCACGCGTCGAGGTTGGCTTCCGTCATAGCCAATCCACTGGCGGCCACCTTGGCGGCGGCTTGAGCGATGTCCCAGCGACCGCCGTAGTTGAAACAGACGTTTAACACGAGGCGTGTGTTGCCTGCGGTTTCGGCCTCGGCTCGCGCCATTCCAGCGGCAACTTTGGGAGACAGACGAGATCGTTCACCAACAAAATGGAGCTCGACACCGTCGGCCTTGAGCTGCGGTACTTCTCGCGTCAATGCGATGGCCAGCAGATCCATCAATCCGGATACCTCGTCATCAGGACGCTGCCAGTTCTCTGATGAGAAGGCGAACACAGTCAACACCGCCACGCCGCGCGTGGCACAGGACTTGACGAAACGCCGCAGAACGTCAATGCCCTGCTTGTGACCCGCAACACGCGGCAGAAACCGTCGCGAAGCCCAGCGCCCATTGCCATCCATGACGACCGCAATATGCCGCGGCGCTAAACCAGGTTCCATCATTCGTGGTCAGGTGTCCAACCTCGCGGGTCAGACCGCCATAATGTCGTGTTCCTTGGCCGCCACCACCTGATCAATCTCGGCGATGTGCCGGTCAGTGACCTTTTGGACTTCAGCCTCGGTTCGCTTCTGGTCGTCTTCGGACGCCAGCTTGTCTTTGACCGCCTTTTTTACTGCCTCGTTGGCATCGCGTCGCAAGTTGCGCACGGCGATCTTGGCACTCTCGCCCTCGTTGCGGACCAACTTGGTCAACTCCTTGCGGCGCTCCTCCGACATCACCGGCATCGGGACCCGGATCAGGTCTCCCATCGATGAGGGATTGAGGCCTAGGTCGCTGTCGCGAATAGCCTTCTCAATCTTGGCGCCCATGCCTTTTTCCCATGGCTGCACGCTAATGGTGCGTGCATCCAGCAGCGAGACATTGGCCACCTGGCTGATGGGCAGCATGGCCCCGTAGTAGTCGACCGACACTGTGTCGAGCAGGGCCGGATTGGCGCGACCAGTTCGAATCTTGGTCAGATTGTGCTTGAAGGCGTTGATGGACTGGTCCATCTTGGTTTGGAGCGTCTGCTTGATGTCAGCAATCGGCATGTCATTCTTCCTAGTCAGTTGAGGACAGAGCGGCTCACTGCGCGTAGCTTCGGTCTGTCCTGCAAGGCTTCACTTTCGACGGGTTCGGGTTTGGCGTCAAGGCGGGGCGCCATTTTGACACGATCAGGCATAGACCAGCGTGCCCTCGTCTTCACCCATGACAACACGTTTCAAAGCTCCATGCTTGAAAATAGAGAACACTTTGACCGGCAGCTTCTGGTCACGACAAAGCGCAAACGCCGTGGCGTCCATGATGCCCAAGTTTCGACCAATGGCCTCATCGAAGGACAACTTGGTGTAGCGCGTGGCCGTCGAATCCGTCTTCGGATCGGCCGTGTAGACGCCGTCGACCTTGGTTGCCTTCAGCACGATTTGCGCACCGATCTCGGCACCGCGCAGAGCGGCCGCGGTATCCGTCGTGAAGAACGGATTGCCGGTGCCGGCAGCGAAGATCACGACCTTGCCTTCTTCGAGGTATTGCAGAGCCTTGGGACGGACATACGGTTCAACAACTTGCTCGATGGCAATCGCAGACATGACCCGCGCTGTCAGGCCCGCCTTGTTCATGGTATCGCCCAGGGCCAGCGCGTTCATGACGGTAGCCAGCATGCCCATATAGTCAGCCGTGGCGCGGTCCATGCCGACCGAGCCGCCCGCGACGCCACGAAAAATGTTCCCCCCGCCAATCACGACCGCCACTTCCACGCCTAGACGGGTCACCTCGGCAACTTCGTCAACGATGCGAACAATCGTGTCGCGGTTGATGCCGAACTGATCATCCCCCATCAGCGCCTCGCCAGACAGCTTGAGCAAGATTCGCTTGTGAACTGGTTGGCTTTCGGGCATGAGGACCTCCTGGTTTGACGATGGATGCAACAGACAGATGTGACGACCGGAAGGCGAGCCAGGCGTTGCCTGGCAAACCGGCTCAGGCGCCCCTTGACACAGGCCCCGAGCACTTCAAACGACCTTCGATCAAGTGGCTTGCTTGGCGGCAGCCACCTGCGCGGCCACCTCGGCGGCGAAATCGTCTACCTTCTTCTCAATCCCCTCCCCCACCACGTACAGCGTGAAACCGCTGACGCTGGTGTTGGCGGCCTTGAGCATTTGCTCCACGGTCAACTTGTCATTCTTGACGAAGGACTGGTTGTACAAGGACACTTCCTTGAGGTACTTCTGCACACCACCCTCGATACGCTTGACCACGATCTCGGCCGACTGAACGGGCTTGCCCGCTGCCGTGGCGACTGAGGCATCTTCGGCCGCTTTTGCCGTCGCCACCGAACGCTCACGCGCCACCAACTCGGCTGGCACGTCGGCACTGGACAGCGCCACCGGCTTCATGGCCGCCACGTGCATGGCCACGTCTTTGGCGGCGATGTCGTCGCCGGCAAACTCGACCACCACGCCAATGCGTGTGCCATGCAGGTAAGAGGCCAGTTTGGCATCGGACGCGAAACGTTTGAACCGGCGAAAGCTCATGTTCTCGCCAATCTTGCCAATCAAGCCCTTGCGCACCTCTTCCAGAGTCGGGCCAAAGCCGTCCTGGCTGTAGGGCAAGGCGCCCAGCGCAGCCAAATCAGCCGGATTGTGCTTGGCAATCAACATGGCAGCGGCATTGGCGAAACCCAGGAAACTGTCGTTCTTGGTAACGAAGTCTGTTTCGCAATTCACCTCGATCATGGCGCCAACATTGCCGTCCATGTGACAGGTCACCACGCCTTCAGCGGTGATACGGCCAGCCGCTTTGCCCGCCTTGCTGCCAAGCTTGACGCGCAACAGCTCTTCGGCCTTGGCCATGTCGCCCTCAGCCTCGGTCAGAGCCTTCTTGCACTCCATCATGGGCGCATCAGTCTTGCCACGCAGTTCAGCCACCATGCTTGCGGTAATTGCAGCCATCTCGATTCTCCGTACTCAGTTCAAAAAAATTGGATTGGGGTAAAGGCTAAAAAAAAGGGGCACAGCAGCCCCCTTTCTTGGGGCCAGGGTGAGCTCAGGCAGACGCTTCGTCCACTTCAACGAACTCATCACCGCTCTCGGCCACGACAGCTTTAACGACGTCGTCCACCGCATTGGCGCGGCCTTCAATGATGGCGTCGGCAATGCCGCGCGCATACAAGACAACGGCTTTGGAAGAGTCATCGTTGCCGGGAATGACGTAATCAATTCCTTCGGGCGAGTGATTGGAGTCAACCACCGCGATCAACGGGATGCCCAACTTCTTGGCTTCTGCGATGGCAATCTTGTGGTAGCCCACGTCGATCACAAAAATCGCATCAGGCAGCACGTTCATATCCTGAATGCCGCCGATATCCCGCTCCAGCTTTTCCAGTTCACGAGCAAACATCAGTTGCTCTTTCTTGCTCATGGCATCCAAGCCCGCCTCTTGCTGAACTTTCATGTCCTTGAGGCGCTTGATCGATGTCTTGACGGTTTTGAAATTGGTCAACATGCCGCCCAGCCAACGCTGGTCAACATAGGGCACGCCAGCGCGCAAGGCTTCCTGGGCAACCGTTTCACGCGCCTGGCGCTTGGTTCCAACCATCAGCACCGTGCCGCGCTTGGCGGAAATCTGGCGCACGAACTTGGCCGCCTCCTGGAACATCGGAAGTGATTTTTCCAGGTTGATGATGTGGATCTTGTTGCGGTGGCCGAAGATGAAAGGGGCCATCTTGGGGTTCCAGAAGCGGGTTTGGTGGCCAAAATGGACACCAGCTTCCAGCATTTCGCGCATGGTAACTGACATGATTAACTCCGAAGGTTAGGTCTAAAATCCAGTTCGTATTTGCGGTTGACACCAGCGAGCACGGCTCGCCCATCACTCACAACACCTTGATGAAACTGGTTTGCTGATTTGTTTTGCCAAAGCCCAAAGGGCACCCAGCAAAGCCTGACGAGTATAGCACAGGCCCCCCATTTCCCCATGCTGGATGACCTCCAGACAACCCGCCACCGCCTGTTCGCCGGCGACACCCATGCCTCGGTCGAAATCGAACGAAGCATCGACGTGGCGGACGAGGTGACAACCGCAGGCTCGACACTGCGGCAGGACCAATCGGCGACCTCGTCTGACAGCGTCGCCGTGGCCCGCTTGCGAAAGGCGGGCGCAGCCATCACGGGGCGCACCAATATGTCCGAGTTTGCCTACTTCGGCGTCGGCATCACCTCCCACCACAGCACACCAGCCAACGCCATGACACACGACGTGCCGCGATTTCCAGGTGGTTCTTTTTCACCTGATTCTGGCCAATCGACTGACCACCGACTGGCCCTGCCGGGCCTGCGCGCACTGCGCGAACTGTGCACGCCCGAAGCTACCCGACGGACCCCGCTGATTGGTGCCAGAGGTCAATGGCAGCCAACCCGCGATCAGCATGCCCGGCTTCGCATTCAGCCAAGCACGCTTGGGCCGAGTCGCCCGACATCAAGGACCAGAGCCAGACGGATAGCCCACTACGTGCTGCTACAAACCAAGCACCGTCGCCGGGAATCCGGGCGAGCTTTGCCGCAACAGTTCGTCCAGCACTTCCCGCCACTGAACCAGTCGATCAGGTTCTATCCCACACACGCCAGTACAGCGCGGCAAGTCGAGGCGCTGCATGCACCAGTGAGGGCTCCATATTCCGCTCGGAAAATCGAGTGCATCGGACTGGCGACTGACCCGGCAGTCAATGATGTGCGACCAGGTCTTGCGCCACGTTACAAACCGGGCCTGACTGCGCTGTACCTCGTCAAAACGCATCGCCACCATCGTGAAACGCCGCCCCGAGTGCGACCAATCTTGCAAGGCCTGCGTCACGGCGCGTTCGTGCAGCGGCCAGTCCGAGTAAGTGGCGTCGCTGATCACCAGCTCGCGCCACCCCTCCCGCGCAGCGTGCGCAAACGCGTCACGAACAATTTGCAGAAACGCCTCGCGTCCCGCAAATCGCCCCACCGGTAGATTCACCAGTGGTGGCAAGGAGTCTTCATTCGACATGGCACCCTCCGTACGCAAAGTTGGGTTCGACTGCAGTCCGCCACATTTTCACCCCATATCCAGACCTGCATGAAGGTGCTGCGGGCTGAACTGCGACAATTCGAGCATGACAATTACTGAACAATGTGTGGTTGCGCTCACCTGGGTGCTACAGGATACCCTCGGCGAAACTCTGGACGTTTTGGACGATCCGGTCGAGTTCCTGATCGGTGGCAACGATCTGTTCCCCAGGATCGAAGAAGCCTTGCAAGGCCATGAATCGGGCGCCAGTCTGAAGCTGCATTTGGAACCCGAGAATGCCTTTGGCGACTACAACGAACAACTGGTCTTTTTGGAATCCCGCACGCTGTTTCCGCCTGAACTCGAAGAAGGCATGACGATGGAAGGTGCCGCGCTGCCAACCGGCTGTAGTCCTGATACGCCCAAGAACATCCTGTACACCGTGACCGAGATCTATCCCGAGCATGTGGTGCTCGACGGCAACCATCCGCTGGCTGGCATCGCGTTGCGGCTGGCGCTGAGAGTCGAAGCCGTGCGTGAAGCGACCGAGGAAGAAATTGGTCGCGGATCGGCAGGTACCGGCTTCTTCACCCTCCAGCCGGTGCACGACCACGCCCCCGGCAACGATCTGTTGCACTGAGGACAGAGCTTGCCGCTGCGCGGCTGCGGTCTGTCCCGCAAGGCGAACAGCCGACATCCGACGATCAGTTGAGGACAGAGCTTGCCGCTGCGCGGCTGCGGTCTGTCCCGCAAGGTATCAAGTCTTTCCCGTGGAGCCGTAACCAGCTTCGCCGCGCTGGCTGCTGGCGGGAAACTCTTTGACAACGGTGAACTTGGCCTGCAGCACCGGGACGATCACCAGTTGCGCGATGCGCTCCATGGGTTCGATGGTGAACGCCACATCGCTGCGATTCCAGGCGCTGACCATGAGCTGCCCCTGGTAGTCGCTGTCAATCAGACCCACCAAGTTGCCCAGCACGATGCCGTGTTTGTGCCCCAAACCCGAACGCGGAAGGATCAGTGCCGCGTAGCCCGGGTCCACCAGGTGGATCGCGATGCCGGTGGGCACCAGTTGCCAGGCGTTGGGCGTCAGCGTCAGGGATTCGCTGAGGCAGGCCCGAAGGTCCAGTCCTGCACTGCCGGGTGTGGCATAGGCCGGCAGTAAGTCAGCCATGCGGGGATCGATGATCTTGAGGTCGATGTTCATTGTCAATTTACAGCCTAATCAGGCCTTCTGGCTTACCTGGCGGGCACAGCTTGCTATCAATTTACGAGCAAGCTCAAGTTTGGGTGCGCGCTCCAAAGACTCCACGCCGTCGGCACGCACCAACAACAGGGCATTGTCGTCCTGGCCAAACGTTGCAGGCCCAATGTTGCCCACCAACAGCGGGACACCTTTGCGCAGGCGTTTGGCCTGCGCGTTGGCCAACAAGTCTTCACTCTCGGCGGCGAAGCCCACACAAAACAGCTCGCCGGCACGGGCACGCGGCGACTGGGCGAGCGTCGCGAGGATGTCGGGGTTTTCAGTGAACGCCACAATGGGCGCTCGCCCCGAGCCATCCTTCTTGATCTTCTGCTTGGCCGCAGCGGTTGGACGCCAATCCGCCACTGCGGCCGTCGCTATGAAAACAGAAGCGGTCGGTGCAATATCGACACTCGCGGCCAGCATATCCATCGCGGAACGCACGTCAATGCGGCGCACGCCACGCGGCGCCGGCAGATGAACCGGGCCCGCCACCAGGGTCACCTGCGCGCCGGCCTCAGCGGCCGCCCGCGCTATGGCAAAGCCCATCTTGCCGCTGGACAAATTGGTGATGCCCCGCACCGGGTCAATCGCCTCGTAAGTAGGCCCTGCCGTCACCAGCACATGGTGTCCAACCATGAGTTTGGGCTGAAAAAAAGCTACCAGGTCTTCCAACAGTTCCTGCGGCTCCAGCATGCGTCCGTCGCCGGTTTCGCCGCAGGCTTGGTCACCGCTTCCAACGGCCAACACGGTTGCGCCATCGGTCCGAAGCTGCGCAACGTTGCGCTGGGTTGCGGGGTGCGCCCACATTTCGCGGTTCATCGCCGGCGCCAGCAACAGCGGCACGCTGTCCAGCCGACGCGCGAGACACAAAAGGCTCAGCAAGTCGTCAGCCCGACCCTGCACCAGTTTGGCGATGAAATCGGCGCTGCACGGGGCAATCAGGATGGCATCCGCCTCGCGGCTAAGATTGATGTGAGCCATGTTGTTGGGCTCACGGGCATCCCACTGCGAATCCGACACGGCACGATTGGAGAGCGCCTGCATGGTCACCGGCGTGATGAACTGCCGCGCGGCGTCGGTCATCACCACCTGCACCGTGGCACCTTCCTTGATCAAGGCCCGACACAAGTCAGCCGCCTTATAGCAGGCGATGCCACCGGTCAGCCCCAAAACGATGTGTTTGCCAGCGAGGTCTTTCATGC
>CXWL01002151.1_pt1 | contig 17545 bp, 19 predicted proteins | sample 590931 | NCBI WGS metagenome assembly CXWL01 (sample SAMEA3498368, study PRJEB10139) | groundwater metagenome | biome: water well; material: biofilm material | place: Germany | collected 2015-04-27 | reverse complement strand
GCAACGTGCGCGCCGGCAGCATCGTCGGCAGCGGCACGGTCAGCAACAAGGACTGGGCGCGCGGTTACTCCTGCATCGCCGAGGCCCGCGCCATCGAAACCATCGAGAGTGGCGCGCCGAAAACCGCCTACATGCAGTTTGGCGACACCATCCGCATTGAGATGTCAGACCGCGCCGGCCTCAGCATCTTTGGCGCCATCGAGCAGCGCGTGGCCAGCTCGGCCGCTGCCAGTGCGCGTTAGTCTGCCGCCCTGCCCTGCCCGCTGCGCAGCGGGCGCACAATTCCCTCAGGATATCCACGGGAGACGAGAAAATGGCGACTGCATCCGATCTGGCGCAGATGGTGCCGGGCTTTGACTTCCTGCAGGGGCTGCTCAAGAACGCGGGCGGCGCGCTGCCCGGCGTGGGCCAGTGGATTGCGCCCACCCTCAAGCCCGAGGAACTGGAAAAGCGCATCCAGGAGCTGAAGACCGTGCACTTCTGGCTGGAGCAAAACGGCAAGCTGCTGGCGACCACGATCCAGGCGCTGGAGGTGCAGCGCATGACGCTGGCCACGCTGCAGTCCATGAACCTGCCGCTGGCCGACCTGGGCGCGGCACTCAAGATCAAGCCGCCGTCCGCTGCTGCCGCCGCGCCGGCACCGGCATCCACGACGGCCGTGGACCCGATGCAATGGTGGGGCGCGCTGACCCAGCAATTTACCGAACTGGCGGCCAAGGCAGTGCCGGACTCCGGCGCCCAGGCGCCTGCGGTCAAGGCCGCGCCCCGCAAGCGGGCCACGCGCCGCTCATGACGGGAGACCACGCAGCACTGGCTGCGATCACCGGCGCCGGGCTCACCCACGAGCGCGCCGCGCGCCAGGCGCAGGCGGTGGCCGCCCTCGGCCCCCTGCTGCCGGCGCACGCCCTGCTCTGGCACAGCGAGGATATCGTGCCCTATGAGTGCGATGGCCTCACCGCCTACCGCCAGTTGCCATTGGTGGTGGCGCTGCCCGAGACCGAAGCGCAGGTGGCCGCCGTGCTCCAGGCCTGCCATGCCCTGCGCATGCCGGTGGTGGCCCGTGGCGCCGGCACCGGCCTCTCGGGTGGCGCGCTGCCGCATGCGCTGGGGGTGACCCTGTCGCTGGCCAAATTCAACAAGATCGTCATGGTCGACCGCCACGCCCGCACCGCCACCGTGCAATGCGGCGTGCGCAACCTGGCCATCAGCGAGGCCGCCGCGCCGCACGGCCTGTTCTACGCCCCCGACCCGAGCAGCCAGATCGCCTGCACGATCGGCGGCAACGTGGCTGAAAACGCCGGCGGCGTGCACTGCCTCAAATACGGCCTGACACTGCACAACGTGCTGCGCGTGCGCGGCTATACGGTGCAAGGCGAGCCCGTCGAGCTGGGCTCCGAGGCGCTGGATGTACCCGGGCTCGACCTGCTGCCCGTCATCGTGGGCAGCGAGGGCATGCTCGCGGTGACCACCGAGGTCACCGTCAGGCTGACACCGATGCCGCTGCTCGCGCGCTGCATCATGGCCAGCTTCGACGATATCCGCCAGGCCGGTGACGCGGTGGCGGCAGTCATCGCCGCGGGCATCATCCCGGCCGGCCTGGAGATGATGGACAAGCCGATGACGGCGGCGGTGGAGGACTACGTGCACGCCGGCTACGACCTCGATGCCCAGGCCATCCTGCTGTGCGAGAGTGATGGCACGCCGGAAGAAGTGGCCGAAGAGATCGACCGCATGCTGGAAGTGCTGGTGGGCGCCGGCGCGACCCGCGTCGAGGTCAGCAAGGACGAGGCGCAGCGCCTCAAATTCTGGAGCGGCCGCAAGAACGCCTTCCCGGCGAGCGGCCGCATCAGCCCCGACTACATGTGCATGGACTCCACCATCCCGCGCAAGCGGCTGGCCGATATCCTGCTGGCGATCCAGGCGATGGAAGTGAAGTACGGGCTGCGCTGTTGCAATGTTTTCCATGCCGGCGACGGCAACCTGCATCCGCTGATCCTGTTCGATTCGAATGACCCTGATCAATTGCACCGCTGCGAGCTCTTTGGCGCCGATATCCTGGAGACCAGCGTCGCGATGGGCGGCACCGTGACCGGCGAGCATGGCGTGGGCGTGGAAAAGCTCAACTCGATGTGCGTGCAATTCAGCCCGCCAGAGCTTGCCCAGATGGCGGCACTCAAGCGCGCGTTTGATGCGCACGAACTGCTCAACCCCGGCAAGGTGATCCCGACCCTGCAACGCTGCGCCGAATACGGCAAGATGCATGTCAGGAAGGGTCTGCTCAAGTTTGCGCAGCTGGAGCGGTTCTAGCGTGATCGACCCCGCACTGGCCCGCCTGGTCGACCAGGTGCAGACGGCGCGCTCGCAGCGCGGCGCGCTCAACATCCGTGGCGGCGGCACCAAGTCCTTCTATGGCGGCGAGCCCCGGGGCGATCCGCTGGACACCCCAGCGCTGGCCGGCATCAGCAGCTACGAGCCGACCGAGCTGGTGGTCACCGCGCGCGCGGGCACGCCGCTGGCCGAACTGGAAGCCGCATTGGCCGCGCAAGGCCAGTGCCTGCCCTTTGAGCCGCCTCGCTTCGGCGAGACCGGCGGTGCCGAGCCCGTGGCCGCGCGCGGCGGAACCGTGGGCGGCATGGTCGCCGCGGGCCTGGCCGGCCCGGCCCGCGCCGCCGTCGGGGGCGTGCGCGATTACGTGCTCGGCGCCACCCTGCTCAACGGCCGGGGCGAGGTGCTGACCTTCGGCGGCCAGGTGATGAAAAACGTGGCCGGCTACGACGTCTCGCGCCTGCTCGTGGGCTCGCTGGGCATCCTGGGCGTGATCTGCGAGGTCTCGCTGAAGGTCATGCCACTCGCACCGGCGACACGCACGCTGCGGCTGGAGTGCGACCAGGCCGAGGCGATCCGCCGGCTCAACGATTGGGGCGGCCAGCCGCTGCCGCTGAACGCCAGCGCCTGGTGGGACGGCACGCTGGTGGTGCGCCTATCGGGCGCACGCGCCGCCGTGCTGGCAGCAGGCGTGGCCATCGGCGGTGAAGTCATCGAAGACACGCTGGCGGCCACCTTCTGGGCTGGCCTGCGCGACCAGCGCGACGAATTTTTTCTCGGCGCCGCGCGCGCCGTGGAAGGCGGTGCCAGCCTGTGGCGCCTGTCGGTGCCGCCGGCCACCGCGCCGCTCAAGCTGTCGGGCGAACAGCTCGTCGAGTGGGGCGGCGCGCAGCGCTGGCTGTGCACCAGCGCGCCGGCCCCGGCGCTGCGCGAGGTGGCTGCGGCGGCGGGCGGGCATGCCACGCTGTTCCGCGCGCTCGACAAGAGCGCCGGCGCGTTTGCGCCGCTCAAGCCGCCGCTGGACCGCATCCACCGCGAGTTGAAACTGGCCTTCGACCCCGACGCCGTCTTCAACCCCGGCCGACTGGTGGCCGGCCTGTGAAGATGGCCGACGGCACCGTCGCCGATATGCGCGAGTACTACGCCCGCCGGGCCGCGTACTACGAGCGCGTCTATTTCAAACCCGAGCGGCAGGCCGACCTGCGCTCGATGGAGGCCGGCTTGCCGGCGCTCTTTGCGGGCCGCCACGTGCTGGAGATCGCCTGCGGCACCGGCTGGTGGACGGCGCACGGCGCGCGCGACGCGGCGTCCTGGCTGGCCACCGACATCAACCCCGAGACGATGGCAGTGGCGCGCGCCAAGGCCATGCCCGGCTGCGTGCAGTGGGCCACCGTCGACGCCTATACGCTGGCCGGGTTGGACGGGCAGCGCTTCGATGCCGCGTTTGCCGGCTGCTGGTGGAGCCACGTACCCCTGGCACGCCTGCCAGGGTGGCTGGCCACGCTGCACGCGCGCCTGCGGCACGGCGCCCGTGTGGTGATGCTCGACAACAGCCTGGTGCAGGCCAGCAGCACGCCGATCTCGCGCCGCGACGAGGCCGGCAACAGCTACCAGATGCGCACCCTTGACGACGGCTCGGTGCACGAAGTGCTGAAGAATTTTCCGACCCGCGACGCTGCGTTGGCCATGCTCGGGCCGCGTGCCCGTGGCGCGCAGTGGACCGCGCATGAGCACTACTGGGTCCTCTCGTACGACCTCGCGTGATGCAAACCCATCTGGCCCCCGAGTTCAAGAACACCGCCGACGGCCAGGAGGCCGAGGCCATCCTGCGCAAGTGCGTGCACTGCGGCTTCTGCACCGCCACTTGTCCGACCTACCAATTGCTGGGCGACGAGCTCGACAGCCCGCGCGGGCGCATCTACCTGGTGAAGCAGATGCTCGAAGGCGCGCCGGTCACGCGCAAGACGCAGCAGCATCTGGACCGCTGCCTGACCTGCCGCAGTTGCGAAACCACCTGCCCCAGCGGCGTGCAATACGGCCGCCTGCTGGACATCGGCCGCAAGCTGGTGGAAGAACGCGTGCCGCGCCCGGCTGCCGAGACGGCGGTGCGCTGGCTGCTCAAGGAGGGCCTGCCTTCACCCCTGTTCGGCCCGGCCATGAAGCTTGGGCGGCTGGTGCGCCCGCTGCTGCCGGCGCCGCTCAAGGACAAGGTGCCCCCGAAGGGCACGGCGGCCGGCCCGCGCGCCCGGCAGTGGCCGACACGCGAGCACAAACGCAAGATGCTGATGCTGCTGGGCTGTGTGCAGCCGACGCTGATGCCGAATATCAATTCGGCCACCGCGCGCGTGCTGGATGCGGCGGGTATCCAGACCTTGGTGGCCGACGGCGCCGGTTGCTGTGGCGCGCTGCGCACCCACCTCGGTGACCAGGCCGGCGGCCTGGCCGATATGCGCCGCAATATCGACGCCTGGTGGCCGCTCGTGCAGGGCCTCACCTCGCAGGGCCGGGTCGAGGCCATCGTCATGAATGCCTCGGGCTGCGGTGTCACGGTCAAGGACTACGGCCATGCGCTGGCGGGCGACCCCGACTACGCCGACAAGGCGCGCCGGGTCAGCGCGCTCACGCGCGACCTGAGCGAACTGCTGCCCGATCTGGTGAGCGCGCTGCAGGGCAAGCTGCGCGGCCCCAGGACGCGGCGCCTGGCCTACCACCCGCCATGCACGCTGCAGCACGGCCAGCAGTTGCGCGGTGGTGTCGAGACGCACCTGGGCGCGCTGGGCTTCGAGGTCAGCCTGGCCAGCAGCGAGAGCCACCTGTGCTGCGGCTCGGCGGGCACCTACAGCGTGCTGCAACCCGCGCTGGCCAGCGCGCTGCGCGACCGCAAGCTGGCGGCCCTGGCGCGACTCGAGCCGCAGGCCATCGTGAGCGCCAATATCGGCTGCATCGGGCACTTGCAGACCGGCACCACGACCCCGGTCAGACACTGGGTCGAAGTCTTGGACGAAGCGCTGGCGGCCGACGTCTAGGCGCGCTGCGGCCGCGCCCGCAGTGCCCACATCACGCCGGCCACCAGCAGCGCGACGCCCACGCCGGTGACGACCCCCGGCCATTGCGCACGCAGCGCAAAGGCATAGGCCAGCGCGGCGAGCGTCTCGAAGACGATCAACTGGCCGGCCAGCGCCGGCTGCAGGCGCTGGCTGGCCTCGTTCCAGCACAGCGTGCCCAGCCACGAGGCGAGCAGGCCGAGGGCCAGCATGAGGCCGATGAAGAGCGCAGGCTGCGGCCCGAAAGGCATCGCCATCGGGCTGCCCGACGATGAACTCCAGAGCCAGAACAGCGCGTAGCCCAATGCCGACAGGGGCAGCGTCGCCAACCCCTGCGCGGTGGCCCAGGCACGGGGGCTGCGACCCGGGTGTGCGCGCAGCCACTCGCCATTGCGGATCGGGTACCAGGTCCAACACGCCACGGCGGCCACCGCCAGCAGCGCACCGCTGGCGTAGCGGCCAAGGTCGGTGCCGGCGCTGAGCTGCGAGATCTCGGCCTGGTTGACACAGACGATGCCGGCGGCGATCAGCGCGAGCGAAGGCATCAGCCGCGCCCAAGACGGGCGGCCGCCCCCGCCGCCGCCACGCAAGTGGGCGGTGATCGCGATGACCACCGGCAGGGTGCCGATGATCATCGTCGGCAGCGGGCCGCCGGCGCGCTGGATCGCGCCGGCCAGGCACAGGTAGTACAGCAGGTTGCCGACCGCGGCGAGCTTGAACGCCTCCAGCCAGTCGGCGCGGGTCAGACCGCGCAGCCGGGTGCGGTCCCACCAGGCCAGCGGCAAGGCGATCAGGCCAAACGCCAGGTAGCGAGCGGCGCTGAGCAGCGCCGCCGGGTAGTCGCCCAATACGATCGGCGCGACGAAGACCAGGCCCCACACCAACCCGGCGGCCAGGGCGTAGAGCGTGCCCGTGATGAGTGCGCGGCGGTGCGGCATGCAGCGAGTGTCGCCGACCCGATTGCGCTGCCCTGGCGGCCAGCCACAATCTGCCTTGCATCCCCATTCCGCGCCCACTGCGCGGCACGAAGGAAACCCATGACCAAGGATCATCTGCTGGCCCTGGACCAGGGCACCTCGAGTTCACGCGCCATCGTCTTTCACCGCAGCGGGCGCATCGTGGCCAGTGCCCAGCGCGAGTTCAGGCAGATCTTTCCGCAGCCCGGCTGGGTCGAGCACGACGCTGACGAAATCTGGGCCACCCAGTTGGCGGTGGCGCAGGAGGCGCTGGCGGCATCGGGGCTGGCGGCCAGCGATATCGCGGCCATCGGCATCACCAACCAGCGCGAGACCACGGTGCTGTGGAATCGCCGCACCGGCCAGCCCATCGCCAACGCCATCGTCTGGCAAGACCGGCGCGGCGAGCCGCTGTGTGCGCAATTGCGCGAGCACGGCCTGGCGCCGGCGGTGCAGGCGGCCACCGGCCTCGTCATCGACCCGTATTTCAGCGCCACCAAGATCCGCTGGCTGCTCGACCACGTGAGCGGCGCGCATATCGCGGCGGCCCAGGGCGAGCTGGCATTCGGCACCGTTGATAGCTGGTTGCTGTGGAAGCTGACGCAGGGCCGCGTGCATGCCACCGACGTGAGCAATGCCTCGCGCACGATGCTCTTCAATATCCGCCGCAACGCCTGGGACCCGGAGATGCTGAAGGCGCTGCATGTGCCCGACAGCGTGCTGCCCCAGGTCTTTCCGTCCAGCCACCTCTACGGCGAAACCACGCTGCTGGGCGCGGCGATCCCGATCGCCGGCATGGCGGGCGACCAGCAGGCGGCCCTCTTCGGCCAGGCCTGCTTCAAGACCGGGCTGGCCAAGAATACCTATGGCACCGGCTGCTTCATGCTGATGCACACCGGCAGCGAATTCAAGGTCTCGCACCACGGGCTGCTGACCACGGCGGCAGCGCAGACCACAGCCGCGCCGCAGTACGCGCTGGAGGGCAGCGTCTTCATCGGTGGCGCAGTGGTGCAGTGGTTGCGCGATGGGCTGCAGGCCATCAAGAGCAGTGGCGATGTGCAAGCCCTGGCCGAAAGCGTGCCCGACAGCGGTGGCGTGATCTTCGTGCCCGCATTCACGGGCCTCGGCGCGCCGTATTGGGACGCCCACGCCAAGGGCGCCATCGTCGGCCTCACTCGCGGCAGCACGGTCGCGCACATTGCGCGTGCCGCGCTGGAGAGCATTGCCTACCAGAGCACGGCGCTGCTGCAGGCGATGTCGCGCGACGCCGCGCCCCTGGCCGAATTGCGCGTCGACGGCGGCGCCTGCGTCAACGACCTGCTCATGCAATTCCAGGCCGATCTGCTGGGCATCCCGGTGGTGCGGCCGCAGGTCACTGAAACCACCGCGCTGGGCGTGGCGTATCTGGCCGGCCTGGCTACCGGTATTTACGGCAGCCTGGATGAAGTGGCAGCCTTGTGGGGCGAGGAGCGACGCTTCCTGCCCACCATGCCGCGCCAGCGCGCCGCCGAATTGATGGCGGGCTGGGAGCGTGCGGTGAAGCAAACGCTGGCACGCTGAAATCGCGCCAGCGCCGTAATTTGCCATAGCCTGCCGCCAGGCCGCCCCATGGGGGGCAGCGGGCGCAGTGAGCGTGGGGGCTCTAGCCTATTTGACCGCGAAGTCCGCCAGCGTCTTGCCGGCGGCCAGTGCATCGCGCAGCCATTGCGGGCGCTTGCCGCGGCCGACCCAGGCGCCACCCGTGTCATTGCGGAACTTGATCACCGACAGCGTCTTGGCGCCGCCCTTGCGCTTCTTGCGCTTGGCCGGGGCGCTGGCCTTGACGGCGCGCTTGGCCGCCGGGGCACCGAAACCGAGATCTTGTGCGGTCAGGCTGTAGGCGGTGATGGCGCCGCGTATGCGGTCGATGACGCCATCCACTTCCTTGCGGCGCGCCTTCTCGGCATCCACCTTGAGGGATTCAATCTGCTTGACGATTTGAGCGTAGGTCTTGGTCATGAGTTTCAGTCTGAAAGATGCTCCCTGAATCACCCGGTCATGTTGGAATTGCCGGAGTTATGGCGTCTGCTGGTAAAACTCGAATGCGCCATTGAGGGGCGGATTATCACCGGAGAATCGAATTGGCGCATTTGCCCCACTCGCCGCGTGCTAATTGCGGCATGCCGTCGACCGAACTGCGGAGCCAACTGCGTTACCAATGCATGGGGTCGGCGTTGTAGTAGCGCGCCAGCTCGCCATAGAGCGCCGGGTGCTCCGCTGCCATTTCAGCCGGTTGCTCGAAGAACAATTCGCTGGCCACGGCAAAGAACTCGGCCGGGTCGGTGGCGGCATAGGCATCGATCAAACCGGGCTCGCCTGCTGCCAGGCGCTGCTGGAGCCGCGCATATTCGGCGCCCAGCACTGCCGCCCAGCGCGCATAGCGCTCGCGGCGGCCGAGCCACGGCGCGCCGTTGGCGCGGCCGCTCTCCGAATCGAGCTGGTGCGCAAATTCGTGGATCACGACGTTGTGCCCGTCGGCCGGGTCGGCGGCGCCGGCAAGCACGTCGTCCCAAGACAGCAGCACCTGGCCCTGCTGCCACGATTCGCCAGCCAGCACGCGGCGCGACTCGTGCGCCAGGCCAGCGGCGTCCGGCGTCACGCGGTCCACGACAAAGGCGCCCGGGTAGATCAGCACCTGGCGCAGGCCCCGAAAATAGCCCGCCTGCCGATTCAGCAGCAGCAGCGCGGCCTGGGCCGCGACCAGGACGCGCATTTCGTCGCTCACCACCAAGCCTGCGCAGCCGATGAACGGCTTCTCGGCGAGCAGCACCTGTGCATGTTTCCTGACCTGCCATTGCACATCGGCCGGCAGGCGCGCAAAGGCGGGCATGCGGCGGCGCAGGATCTCGCGCCAAGCGGGTGGAAAGGGTTGCCGGCGCACGCGTTCGCGTCGCAGTGCAGCCCACAGTGGCGGGCCCCACAGCCAGCCGGCCACGGCCAGTGCCAGCAGCGGGAGCAGGAGCGGCGCGGGATTCGTCACCCCGCCATCTGGGCCCGCGGCAGCCGCGTTTCAAGGCCCCGCAGATGCGGTGCCCTGCGGCTCGCAGCGCACTTCGGTCCTGACCGAGTTGGCGATGAAGCAGGCCTCGTGCGCCGCATGGTGCAGCGTCAGCAGTTCGGCCTCGGTGGGTACCCGCTCGCCACTGAACGTGCAGTGCGGGCGCAGCGTGACCACGGTCATTGCCATGCGACCCTGGCCATCGCGGGCCAGCGTGCCCACGGCGTCGTCCTGATACTGATCGACGCGCAAGGCGCGCCCGGCCGCCAGCGACAGGAACCACAACATGTGGCAGCTCGCGAGCGAGGCCACGAACATCTCCTCGGGATCCACCGCGCTGGCGTCGGACAGCGGCAGCGGCACCACGCTGGGCGACGCCGAGCCGGCCAGCTCGGCGCCGCCGTCAAAGCGCAGCAGGTGGCGGCGGCTGTAGCGCTGGTCGGTGAAGGCCTCGTGCGCAGCGCGCTGCCATTCGATGCGGGCGGTGTACTCGGACATGGGGATCTCCCGGGATGCTCTGGAGCGCATGCTGCCACCAACTTCCATGATGCGGGGCAGCACCCCGCGTCATGGCGGACTGCCATAGCAACGCAGGCCGGCCGCACATGCGATCATTCAAGCATGATCACCCTGCACTACTACCCAGGCAACGCCAGCCTCACGCCACATCTGTTGCTGTGCGAGTTGGGCGTGCCCTTTGAACTGCAATTTGTCGATCGCGCCAGCGGCGCGCACAAATCGCCCGCCTACCTCCAGCTCAACCCGAACGGCTTGATCCCGGTGCTGGTCGACGGCGACCTGGTGCTCTACGAGACGGCGGCGATCTGCCTGCATCTGGTGGACACGCACCCGGCCGCCGGCCTGGCGCCGGCGCTGGGCACGGCCGAGCGCGCGCAGTTCTACAAATGGCTGGTCTGGTTCACGAATACGCTGCAAACGGCCTTGATCGCGTACTTCTACCCCGAGCGTTGGGTGGACGATGGCAATACCGCGGGCGCGGCCCAGGTCAAGGCCCATGCGCAAGCGCGCGCCGCCGCCTGCCTGGCACAGATCGACGCCCAGTTGGCGAGCCACGCCGGGCCCTGGCTGATGGGCGAGCGCTACAGCGCACTCGATCCCTACGCCTTCATGCTGTGCCGCTGGACGCGCGGCTTCTCGCCGCTGCCGGCGCGTGAGTACGCGCATATCGGCGCGTACCTGCAACGCATGCTGGCGCGGGCCGCCGTGCAGCGCGTGATTGCCAGCGAGAAGCTGACCGAACCGCTGGTCTGAGCGCTGATCTCAGAGCGCCCCGGTGGCGCGCAGCCGCTCCAGCCGCAGCGCCAACTGCTGGCGCATTTCGGCCAGCCGCTGGCGCTGCGTCTGCAGCGCCGGGTCATCGGGTGCGCGTTCAATCGATAGCCGCAAGGCCTCGATCTCGCGCATCAGTTCGACCTCGGGGGGCACGATGCCGGCGTCCTTGAGGATCTTGTAGCCCATGCGCAGCTCGGCCGGCGTCTCGTCGTAGCCGTCGCCCAGATCGAGCGGCTTGCCAAAATTCCTGGCGCTGCGCAATTCGCCGCTTCTTTCGCTCTCTGCCAGCGAGCGGCCGATATGGTCCTCGACCAGTTTCAACCGGTTTTCGCGCCTCTTCTCGTCCGCGTTCATGGCCCGTCCTCGTGGCTTCAGGCGCGCGCTTGCGCGGGGTCGGCGAGCCGCTCGATCCAGTGCCGCGTCAGCGGCGTCACCGGTTTGGCCAGGCTGCGTTCGTTGATCAGCGCACGGCCCAGCGCGCGCCGGCTGCCACCTGCGGCGGCGGCGAGCAGGGTCTGGGCGATGAGATCGCGCTGGGCGTGGCTGCCCCCCAGGCGTGCCGCCATGTCACGCGCCGGGGCGATGAGATCGGCGGCGCCATCGGCATCGCCGTGCGCCAGCGCCAGCAGGCCACGCATCAGCGGCAGGCCGACCTCGCGCGCCATCAGGTGGTTGGTGCGGCCGGCATCGGCCGGGTTCAGGGCGCGTTCGGCGCAGCGCGCCACCCAGGCCTCGGCACGTGGCAACTGGCCGGCGCCGAGCATCGCCAGCACCACGTGCACGTCATTGAACGCGTAGTGGCCGGCGGCGCTGCCGGCCAGGTCCCAGCCCGCGAGCAAGGCGTTGCAGCGCTCGCCGACATCTTCGCCCAGCAGGTGCAGCCGCCACAGCATGGACGCCGCGTCCACGCGCTGCAGCGTGATCTGCAGCGCCTCGCCGCTGAGGTGGCTGTCCACCAGGCGCAGCACGCCCTCGGCGTCCAGCGCCTCCAGCCGGAACAGCGCCTTGTGCCACCACAGATGCCCGGCAAAGCCGTTGCCCTCGGCCCACACCGGCTGGTGCAGGCGCAGCCAGGCCGAGCCTTCCTCATAGCGGCCCTGCATCTCCATCACATGCGCCACCGCATGCACCGCCCAGGGCACCCGCGCATCGATGGCCAGCGCTCGGCGGCCGGCGTCCTCGGCTTGCGGGTAGAGGTTGTTTTCTTCCAGACCAAAGGCGTACAGCGACAGCACGCAGCCATAGAGCGGGTCGGCTTCATCCCATTCAGGCAGGGCGCGCGCCGGGCGCTGGCGCAAGCCGATGGCGTCGCCACGGTAGAAGTCCCACAACTGCGCCCACTGCAGGGCCAGCGCGTCGCGCGGCTGCTCCACCAGCACCTCGTCCCAGGTGCGGCAGGCGGCGTGCCAGCGGCCTTCCAGCACCATCTGCACGGCCTCCAGATGGGCGCGCTCACGCGCCGTGCCGTGGCGCGCCAGGGTGCGCGCGTGGGCGAGGTGGGCTTCGGCCTCGCCCAGCAGGCCGGCTTCGGTGAGGCTGAGCAGGAAGCCGGCCTTCATGACATGCGGCAAGGCCCAGCCGGGGTCGGCGGCGATGGCTGCGTCCAGATCGGCCAGCGGCGTGTCGTAGAACGACATCATCCGCCACAGCGCATGCTCGGCCGCATCGCGCGCGCTGGCACTGGCGCTGCTGCAGGGATTGCCGCGGGGATCGGGGGACGACATGGGCGCAATGTAGCGCGGTCGGCTGGCAGGCCCGGCAACCCCGGTCGCCTCGGCGATACTTGGCCGGCCGCAACTGCGCTGTCCGTGCGCCTCCATGAAGCACCTGTTCATCTGCTTGTGGCTGTGCCTGGGCCAGCCCGGCCTGGCCCAGAACCTCGAGCGAGGCCGAGAAATCAATGCCACCTGTGCCGGCTGCCACGGCGATCTGGGGCAAGGCGGCAAGCGCGGTGAATATCCGCGCATTTCGGGCCAACGCGAGGCGCACCTGATCGAACAGCTGCGTGCCTTCCGGTCGCGCAAGCGCCTGAACCTGCCGATGTTCCCGTATACCCAGGAGCGCGAGTTGCCCGATGCGGATATCGAGGATGTGGCGGCCTACCTGGCGGCGATCGAACTGCCCACGCAGTGGCCGGAGTTCAAGGCCAGCGACGACGCGCTGACCCGGCTGCGCGCGGTGGAGGGCCTGATGATCATCCCGCGTGCCCCGGGCGACCTGGAACGAGGCCGGGCGCTGTACAACAAGGAGTGCGCCGCCTGCCACGCGCCCAACGGCATGGGGCGCGGCAAGTCGCCGCGCCTGGTGGGGCAGTACACGAGCTACCTGAGGAAGCAGATCGATGCCTTCGTCAAGGGCGAGCGGCCGCACGACGAAGTCGAGACGGGCGGTATCCTCAACCGGCTCGACGATGCAGGCCTGCAGGACGTGCTGGCCTACCTCACGCTGATTCAGGCCGGGCGGCCCTGAAAGGTTGAGAGGCAATCCCATGCACGGAGTCCACGATATGAAGCATCGGCCCTGGTTGCGCGCAATGCACATCGGGCTGGCGTTCGCCCTGGCGATGACGCAGGCGCTGGCGCTGGCACAGGCACAGACGCAGGCGTCGGCCCCGCTGGGCATGAACGAGTTGCCGATCCACGACGCCGCGCGCCTGGGCACGCAGCGCGATGTCGAGGCCCTGTTGCGCGCCGCGCCGCAACAGCGCGACGCCCGCACCGGCCTCGGCGCCACGCCGCTGCACTATGCCGCGATCAACCTCGACAGCGGGCCACTCAAGGCGCTGGTTGCCGCCGGCGCCAACCCCAATGCACGCGACGGCGAAGGCCGCACGCCGCTGCACATGGCGGCCTTTGCCACGCGCACCGACAACGCCCGCCTGTTGCTGCGCGCCGGCGCCGACCCGCTGCTCAAGACCGCCGCCGGCCGCGACGTGTTGAGCCTGGCGCGCCGGGTGCGTGCCGATGAGCTCGCGGGCGAGGTATCGCTGTGGATCCTCAAGGGCTGCACGCCGGAGCAGCCATGCTGACGGCGCCGCGCCGGCTGCCGCTGGCGGCGCTCGCGCTGGCCGGGCTGGCGGGNNCCGCCGGGCCCGCCGAGCTGCCCGCCCGGCCCCCGGTGGTGGTGTATGCGCCGAGCCCCTGCCTGGCCTGCATCGAGTGGGCCCAGCACCTGCGCGGGCATGGCTTTGTCGTCACCATCGAAGACCAGCCGGCGGCCGACATGCCGCGCGTCAAGCGCTGGCTGAATGTGCCCTCGGCGCTCGAGTCGGTGCACACGGCCCGCGTGGCGGGCTACTTCATCGAAGGGCACGTGCCGGCCGAGGATATCCTGCTGCTGCTGAAGGAGCGGCCCAAGGCGCGCGGGCTCGCCGTGCCCGGCCTGCCGCGCGGCGCGCCCGGGCGCGAGAGCTTCGACCCGGCATGCGAAACCGCCTGCACCATCCTCGACACCGCCGGCCAGCCGCGCGAGGTGCGGCGCGAGGCCTTCAACACGCTGCTGGTCAGCCCCGAAGGGCGCGCCAGCGTCTACGCGCGTCACTGAACCAGCTCACTGAACCAGCTCAGGGTGCGTTGATGCCGAGATATTCGGTGCGCAACTGGTGCGCCCACGCCAGGTCTTCGTCGCGCGGCTGCGGGTTGTCGTGCTGGCCCAGGGCCTGCGCGATGAGGCCGTCGCCGCGCCGCCGGTAGCTGGCCTCCAGCCGCAGTTGCTCGGCGGGGGCGGCGTCGAGCCAGACATGGCAGATGCTGTGCGGCAACGCGGCGGCGCCCGCCGTCTCACCCCGGCTGGCAGCCGCGATCTGCAGGGCGGCGGCGGCACCCAGGCGGGCCGCCATGTGCGCCGTCTTGGGGTAGTGACCAAACAGCGGCGAGACGGCGTCCTGCACGTCGCCCACCGGATAGACGCGTTCGTCCAGCGGTGAGCGCAGGGTCAACGGGTCGACGCCGGCCCAGTGCGTGGCGCGGCCCTGGCGGTCACGCCCGAGCAGGCCGGCCTGGCGCGCCAGCGCGCCGGCGCGCATCGGCGGCAGCAGCAGGGCGTGATCGAAGCGCAGTTCGCCTTCATCGGTGCTCAGCCGGCGCGCATAAGGGTCCACGGCCCGCACTTCGGAGTGCGGCCGGTGCACGATCTGGTCCGCGTAACGCTCGGCAAACAGACGGTTGTAGCGCGGCATGCCGGCGCCGGCGTCGATCACGGTCAGCCGGGCCCGCAAGCGGCGCGTCTTGATCAGCCAGGCGATCAGCATGGCGCGCTCGTAAGGTGCCGGCGGACAGCGGTAGGGCGGCGCCGGCACGGTCATGACCAGATCGCCACCGCGGTCGAGAAAGGCGTCGAGCTGGTGCTTGAGCCGGCCCAGTTCGCTCGCCAGGAAGCCCGCCGGGAATTGCTCGCGGGCCCGCTCGGCGGCGCCGGCGTCGTCGCCGAACCAGGCGCCGTAGTCGTAGGCCACGCCTGCCGCCAGCACCAGCCAGTCATAGCCGAATCGCCCCTGCGTGGTGTGCACCTGGCGCTGGGCGCGGTCGATCGCCTGCGCCTCGGCCTGCACGTAGCGATAGCCCAGCCGACGCGCCAAGGCGGCCAGATCGACAGGCGCCAGCCGCTCTGGCGTGCGACCCACCAGCCAGGGGTTGCTCAGCGGCAGCGAGCGCAGCATCGGCTCGCGGTCGATCAGCACCAACTCAAGTTCGGGCGCGCTCTGGCGCAAGGCGCGCGCGGCGCTCAGGCCGGCCCAGCCAGCGCCCACGACCACGACGCGCTGGCCGGCTTCGGCACGGCCGCGCCTGGCAACGCCTGCCGCGCCCAGTGCGGCGAGCAGTTCGCGGCGCCTCATCGGCCGGGCCAGCAGCAGGCGGCCGGCATCACGCGCAAGCTGGGCCGCTGTCCTGCGGCGGCGCCGGCCACGGCCGCAGCGGCGCGCGCAGCAACTCCCACGCTCGCGCCAGGCGCAGCACGCCGAGGTCGTCGTGCCGCTGGCCGATGATCTGCAAGCCGATCGGCAACCCCGCCGCGGTGTGGCCGCACGGCACGCTGATGGCCGGCTGCTCGCTCATGTTGCAGGGCAGCGTGTAGGCGATGTGCTCCATCGCGCGCAGCGGGTCGTTGGTGGGGCTGGCGTCGTGCGCCGCAAACGCCGATACCGGTGCCACCGGCGACAGCACGAAGTGGACCGGCTGGCAGGCGGCCACGGCGGCGTCGCGCAGCGCAGCCATCTGGCTGTAGCCGTGGAAGACCTGGCTCGCGCTGAATGTGCCGCCCGCGGCCACCCAGGCGCGGATATACGGCAGCACCTGCTCCTGGCGCCCCGCGGGCAGAGCCGAGATATCCAGCCACGAGCGCATGCGCCAGAAGAGATTGATGCCATCGGCCATCTCGCGTGTGGTGAACGCAGGCAGGGGCTCGATGACCGCCCCCGCGGCCTCGAAGCGGCGCGCCGCGGCGCGCACGACAGCGTCGATCTCGGCGTCCAGCGGCAGGCCCCAACCGGCGTCCATCAGCAGGCCGATCCTCAGGCCGCGCAGGGTCTGCGCGGGGTCGGCCTCGATATCGTCCCAGGCCACCGGCTGGGCCGGCAGGCTGGTGGCATCGCGCCAGTCGGGCTGCGCCAGCGTGGCCATCAACAGCGCGGCATCGGTGACGGTGCGCGTCAGTGGCCCGGCCACGCGGCCGATATAGGGCGGCCGGATCGGGATGCGCCCGCCGCTGGGCTTGAAGCCGACGACGCCGCACCAGGCGGCGGGCAGGCGGATCGAGCCGCCGATATCGGTACCCAGGTGCAGCGGGCCATAGCCAGCGGCGGCGGCCGCCGCAGCGCCGGCACTGCTGCCGCCGGGGTTCTTCTCCAGATCCCAGGGGTTGCGCGTGAGCGGGTGAAAGCTCGACAGGCCCGACGACAGCATGCCGTAGTCGGGCATCGTGGTCTTGCCCAGCAAGACCGCGCCGGCCTCGCGCAGGCGGGCCGCCGGCGGAGCATCGTCTGGCGCCGGCACCAGCTCGCTGGCGGCGCAGCCCAGCGGCAGGGCCAGGCCACGCGTGGCGATGTTCTCCTTGATCGTCACCGGCACGCCATCGAGCGGCCCAAGCGGCAAGCGCTGCCGCCAGCGCCGCTCGGAGGCACGCGCCTGCGCCAGCACCGCCTCGGGGTCGAAGGCCCAGGTCGCGTGCAGGTGGGGCTCCCAGCGCCCGATGTGGGCCACGACGGCACTCGCCACGTCCAGTGGCGACAGCTCGCCGCTGCGGTAGGCGCGGCCGCTNNGCGGTAGGCGCGGCCGAGCTGCGCCGCCGTGAGCTCGTGCAGCCCGGCCATCGCGGCAGCGGCCTCAGGAACTTTTCAGAAAACGCTTCAGGTTCGCCGCCGCCTGTGCCCGCACCTTGTTGCGCAACAAGGGTGTCCAGCCCAGCAGCAGGCCCGGCGCGCCCAGCGCCTGGCGCGCCCAGGCCCAGAAGTCGAAACGGTCGCAGTGCCGGGTGATCAGCCCCTGCGCGTTGAATTCGAATTCGGCATCGATGCGGTTGAGCACCTGGCGGCCCGTGGCCGAGAACAGGTAGTGCGCGTCCCAGTGCGCGCTGCGCTCGGTGATATCGCGCGTCTCGATTTTCCAGTGCGCCTTGCTGTCGGGCCTGGCCTGGGTCGCCTCGCACAGCATGCGCCACATGCCGCCGATCTCGCGCGCGCCATTCAGCGTGAAGACCTCGTCGCTGAAGCTGGCGTCCGGCGCATAGCAGGCCTGCATGGCCGCGCCGTCCAGGCGCGCAAAGGCGGCGTAGAAGCGCTCGATGGTGGCTTGATTCGGATGGGTCATGGTGCGTCTCAGATAGGCGTGGCGGGCGGCGCCCAGCTCACGGCGGCCATGTCATTGGCAAAGATCGGCGAGCTGTTCCACAGCCCG
>CXWL01014043.1_pt1 | contig 17547 bp, 15 predicted proteins | sample 590931 | NCBI WGS metagenome assembly CXWL01 (sample SAMEA3498368, study PRJEB10139) | groundwater metagenome | biome: water well; material: biofilm material | place: Germany | collected 2015-04-27 | reverse complement strand
AGGATTCGGGGTAAGCAGGCAAGCCGCAAAGCGGCTGCTCGCAAAAATTCCTTGTGGAATCAATAGGCAAGTGAGAGCGTGTGCAATTCATGAAATATCCGGGCTAACTTTCAGCTGCTTCAATATGCCAAGAGTGTCAGCTGAATACAAGCTCGCTCCAGATCTTGACACTGAGCAGGAATCAGCGTATTAATCCCCAAACCCGTAGTGCACTGAAGGCAGCTTAGTCCAACAAGGTTTATCCGTCGCGAATTAGTTCACAGCTTCGATTTAATTTTTGTGGTGCGACGGATGAACGCTATTCGATATACTTATAATAATATTTATCTTTCTATTGAGAATTGGCGTAAGTTGTAAGGTTAAAAATAAAAGCTAAATCAAAATCTCCCTCCCGCAGTTTTTTGAAAAAGTGGTGAAGAATAACGCTTTATAGCATTTGAACTTTTTGTGGAAAAGTACTTTTTTGGATTTTTTTGTTTTAAAATAATTTTATTGATGCGTCGCGTTGAGCTTCATCGCTTGTAATTTATGTCACTCTCACAATCCTATATCCTGCAAGACGTTGTTAATTTGTTTGGTGCGCAAGAAATCAAACGCGCTGAAGCTTACTTAAATTCAATACAAGATATAACCATAAAATCCAGCAATATTACGGCACTGGTCAAAGAATCTCCAGCGCGCCGGTATAAAGTTAACATATTGTTTGAAAAAGATAAAATTGGTAACTTGGTGTTAAAGCCACGTTGTGGTTGCCAAATGGCATTCAAATGTAAACACGCGGCGGCGGTATTGTTGTCAGTTTTATCCATGCCACGCGCGCTTGCAGTGAATCCTGACGTATTGAAGTGGGCGGATTCGTTTCAATATGCAAGTGAAATGTCCGCAAAAAAACCCAGCAAACCTCCCTCTAAGGTTGAACGGCTGTGTTACACATTGGCGTGCGTATCTGATGATAATAGTTTAAATGTGATTTTGCTGTACAAGGCCAAATTTGATTTGGAAGGGAAATTGCAGAGTGAGCCGGAAGAGTGGGGTTTCAGCGAGCAGTCTTTGATTAAACCGCCCAAGTTTGTCACGGATGAAGATTTGTCGGTATTACGTTTGATGTGGAAGCAGCGCGATGGAAGAGTTTTTCACATTAATAGCACCTCTGCGCATGAAATTTTGACGCGTTTGTTGGGAATGGGTTGCTTGTTGGTTAGGCCAAAATTCGGCGTGAAACCTACCCAGTTAAAACCTGGTAAAATTCGCAAAGCCCGTTTGGAATGGGGCGCGGACAAAGCCGGTCGCATGGTTATGCGAGTAGTGGGTAATGAAGCCCTGCGCGTGTATCCCTGTTACGAAGCCACATGGTATGTGGATGTGGCGGCGAGTGTGATTGGGCAATTAAAAATAGACCAAACACCTTCTCAAGTAGTGCAGTTGTTAAACATGCCCCCCTTAAGTGAAGTGGACGTGCCCGCTGTCACTGAAATCTTACGTACCAAAGTGCCTGACTTGCCCAAACCGAGTTTGGACGCACTGCGTAAAGTATCTAAACCACTGGTGCCTGTCTTATCGTTTGATACATCGAAGACGATCTGGTTGAGTAATTTTCGGGGTTATAAATATGGACAAGGTGTGGATTACGCTTGTTTAGCCTTTCGTTATGGTGACGCTGAATTTGCATTTAATCACACCACCGACTTTGCGAATTTGCCAACGGGTGAAACAGTATGGGTAAAACGCGACAAAAAAGCAGAAGTGCAAACACTAAAAGATTTAGCCAGATGTAATTTTCAAGAATTACCACGTTACACACTTGTTATTAATGGCGTGCGCCAGCCTGTATTTGTGTTGGAAAGTGAAAAAGCCTGGCCTGATTTTATGCGACAATCCGTTCCGAAAATGCGCGAACTTGGCTGGGATGTGGTGATTCCGGGAGACTTTCGTCATAACACCTTAGAAGTCGAAGCATGGGAAGCTGAATTTGACGAGGAAGAAAACGGCTGGTTTAGCTTAAACATGGGCATTGTGGTCAATGGCAAACGTTTAGCCTTGGCCCCGCTGTTACATGCCTTGTTTAAAACCGACTCGCGTTGGCTAGACGCACAGCAAATCAATGCCATTGATGACAAAGAAGCGATTCAGCTAACCTTGCCCGATGAAGGCAAAGTGAAGGTGCCTGCGGAACGTATTAAACCTTTAGCGCGCACCTTAATCGAATTATTCGATGGCAAAGGCGGCGATAGCCTGCGTATCTCCCGTTTTGACGTAGCGCGTATCAGCGAGCTGGCGGATATGCAACGCTGGCAGTTTAAAGGCATCGAGGCGGTTGTTAGCCTGGCGCACAAACTCAAAAATACCGCTGGTATTCAAGCCGTTAAGCCACCTGAGAATTTCGCTTTGCAATTGCGCCCCTATCAATTAGAAGGTTTGTCCTGGTTGCAATATCTACGTGAACAAGAAATTTCCGGCATCCTGGCAGACGACATGGGTTTGGGTAAAACTGCTCAAGCCTTAGCCCATTTGTTGTTAGAAAAACAAGCGAATCGTATGGATAAACCTGCGTTAGTCGTATTGCCCACGTCGCTTATTTTTAACTGGAAACGCGAAGCTGAACGTTTTGCGCCACAACTTAAGGTGCTGTCTTTGCACGGCAAAGAGCGTAATGAACGTTTTTTAGGTATCAAAGAAAGTGACATCATTCTCACCACATATCCTTTGTTATGGCGCGATGAAAAAGCCTTGTTAGAGCATGAATATCATTTCTTGATTTTGGATGAGGCGCAAACGGTTAAAAACGTCAACAGTCAAGCAGCGCAAGTGGTACGTAAAATTCAAGCACGCCATCGCTTGTGTTTAACCGGTACACCCATGGAAAATCACTTAGGTGAGTTGTGGACGCAATTTGACTTCCTGCTGCCGGGTTTATTGGGCGACTCCAAACAGTTCACCAGAACATGGCGCACCCCGATTGAAAAACAAGGCAATCAATTACGCCGTGACTTATTAGCCAGACGAGTCAGACCGTTTATTTTGCGTAGACGTAAAGAAGATGTCGCGCAAGAATTACCGCCTAAAACGTTGATTGTGCGCACCGTGGAATTAGAAGGCGGGCAGCGTGATTTGTATGAAACGGTGCGTATTGCAATGGATTTACGTGTGCGTGAAGAAGTGCAATCCAAAGGCTTTGCACGTAGTCAAATTGTGATTCTCGACGCATTGCTCAAATTGCGCCAAGTCTGTTGTGACCCGCGTTTAGTCAAATTGGAAAACGCCAAAAAAGTCAAAGAACGCGCTAAACTCGACATGTTGATGGAAATGTTGCCCGAATTGGTTAGCGAAGGTCGTCGCATCTTAGTATTCTCGCAATTCACCAGCATGTTGGAATTAATCGAAATTGAATTAGCCACTGAAAAACTAGGCTATGTGAAATTGACGGGAGACACTCAAAACCGCGAAGAAGTGGTACGTCGTTTCCAAGACGGCGAAGCCCCTATTTTCTTGATTAGCTTGAAAGCGGGCGGGGTAGGGCTGAACTTAAACATGGCAGACACCGTGATTCACTACGACCCCTGGTGGAACCCCGCCGTAGAAAATCAGGCAACAGATCGCGCCCATCGTTTAGGTCAAACCAAAAATGTGTTTGTATATAAATTGGTCGTTGCTGGCAGTATCGAAGAAAAAATTCTCGCATTACAAGAGAAAAAAGCCGAACTAGCTGCGGGCATCTTGTCCGAAGATTCTAGTGGTGTGGTGAAATTTGGTGAAGACGATATTGCGGCTTTGTTAGCGCCGTTGCCGAGTTAAATAATGTAGTGGACCCTGAATTTAAGGCATCTTTTTATTTGAAAAAGGCTAAATTGATGAGTTAAGGGGGTAATTGTGACGAACTTGGGTTAAAGAACTTTTGAATGACTACTTATTTTCAATCCGGGCTAGTTTATTTGATAATACCCCTTGCTTTATCCCTTGCGGGATGCTCCATTGAAACCAATCCATTTACCCATAATGATTCAAATCATTTAAAAAATAATCACAATGTGACCGGTTTTTTCACGCCCAGCCAAATCGAACCGGCACTCATTGGCAAAACACAGTTTGGAATGATCAACGCCTACTCTATCGAGCAAGTGGAGTCCAGCCTCAAAACGGCCAAGGGCAGTCAATACAAGGTGATGATTGTCATCTTGCGCCTCAAGAACAAAACAGATCTGCAATTGACCTACACCCATCCCAATGGATCTGTGGCCACCAAAATCCTCGGCCCCAATGCTTTTTACAAAGTTTTTGAATTTGCAAGCCCTGCCGATCTGGCAACTCTTTTGGTGCCTTACTTTGGCATCATGGAGCGCTACAAAGACCATATTTCTGCCGTCTTCATAGCCGACGAACCCTATCTCAATGGCCTCTCCAAAACCCAAATGGAATCCATCGCCCAAGGATTTCGCAAATCTTTGAATGCCCGTGACATGGGCGCCATTCAATTGGGTTTGATCTTTTCCAGTGCCATGTTTGATTCTGGTTTTGCTAAACACATTGACCGCGCAGCTGGCCGTTATGTGGTTGCCATCGACACCTATTATCTGGACAACAAAACCAGAACAGATGATGAATTTGTCAATTGGAAGAAAATCATCGTCATGCACCGGTTGTCTACTTATGACCAAGCCGGCAATTTTTATACCGGGGGTGGCGTACCCCAAGGTTTTGACATCATCGCTTTCAACTTTTATTTATCCACTCTATTGCTCGATGAAAACCACAACCTGAGCCTTGATTATTTCGCCAAAAACTCGATCCATCCTTCTTGCGACAAATTCAAAACGATGAGTGTCAAAGACATTCGTAAAAATCTGCCCTTTTTTCAAGATGGCCCCGTCATTCAAGGCGACGCTCCCCGCACAGAGGACAAAAAATTACTCGATGCCGTTTTTGAATGCCGAATCAACGCGGTCACCCAACTGCTCAAAAAACAATCCTTACCTCCCTCTGTTCAATATCTTCTGATTTCTGAATCCAGCAACAACGGCGTTTTGGAGTTTGACGCCAAAGGCACACCCGAAAAATATCAACCCACCACTTTGATCGAGCTCCGGGTGCTGGAAGAAGTCAAAAGAGCCACGCAGTTTTATCAAGACAACAAAAATTTCTACAACTATGGCTTGATGTTTTTCACCTACGGCAAGGAATACGACAAAACCATCAACTTGAATATTGGCGGTGTTTCCAGCATGCCCTCGGTGACCGATCACATCTTCAATTTTGCGGCCCCTAATTTTAATATTTCGACAGTGGGTTATAAATGAAGAATAAGGCCCAAAGGAATTTGCCCCATGAATTAATCGGCGATTCCATAAAAGCATTACAAAAGACATTGAGCTTGCGTGATGACATAGCTCTTTCTTTTCTATTTGGTAGCCGAGCAAGAGGGGACAGCCATGAACAGAGTGATTGGGATATCGCCATCTTATTCAAAGACAACACCAACGGCTGGAATAATTTAGGTAAACAGGAAGAGATTAGACACCTTCTCTCACTGGTCTTAGCCGTTAACGATGACAGCATTGATCTTGTTGACCTGTATCGTGGCGGGCTCGGTATTAATGCCACAGTAGTTGATGAAGGAATCCCTCTTACTGGTAAGAACAGTTTGGCATTGGCAATCTTTTACCAGAGAGTATGGGCTAATTTAGAAGACTATTATTGGAACCATGATCATGTATCTTGAGTTGTATCAGAAGGAAACAGAAAAGCTTGCAGAAAGAAATGGCAAGCTGCTAAATGAATTGCACAACAAGCTTATGCAGACGGCAGATCTCTCCATAATTGAAGAGCAAGCCATGCTTCATGCGCTACAGATTATTATTGAAAATGCAATTGGTAAGGCTAGACATCTATTAAAAGCAAAGAATGAAAAAGTACCGATCAGTGCCTATGACCTGTTTGAGCAGATGAAAAGCCTTGATTTGATAGATGATAGAGCACTGCAGGAATGGAGAAAAATTATTGGCTTAAGAAATACTATTGTGCATGAATATATGAAGGTCAACATCACGCTTGTTAAAACCATAGTCAAAAAAGAGCAATATAGTTTTGTACTGGATTTTTTAAACACCCCTTTTACGCAATTTCTTGCAAGAAAGATATAGCATGAAAAATTTGGCTCTATGTGAATCCTAGCCCGGATATTTCATGAATTGCACACGCTCTCACTTGGCTCTTGATTCCACAAGGAATTTTTGCGAGCAGCCGCTTTGCGGCTTGCCTGCTTACCTCGAATCCTCAGTCAAGTGTATGAATAACTACAATGTTTCTTCGAAAAATCCCTTGTGAAACCAAAATCCTGCACGATTATCGTGCGAATTAATGAAATATCCGGGCTAGTAACGAAACACATAAATAATGAAACATCGTTATACTGTCGCGTACGGGTGCGATTAAAAGTGCGGTTTTAGCCCCAGCACAGGCTTTGACCGTACGTCCTGAGCTTGTCGAAGGATGATCGATTAAGCCGTCCATGGTTCGACAAGCTCACCACGAACGGCTTAACCTGCCACCCTACATGAAATGGACGTAGAACTATGTGTAAGTGTGGTGGATTAAGCCGCACTTTTAATCGCCCCCTCGTTTAACTGCGAGATTGACTAAAAACCCGGCTTTATGTATATTCAGCTTTAGTAAAGTAGGCCGTTTTCTATACACTACCAAGTCCCCACCGAGGCATGCTATGCAAATTCAACAAATCCTCGCCACCGTGATTACCATCGTGAGTGTCCTCAGTGGCTCCCTGCTGGCCCGAGCCGATGATAGTAGTCTACCGCCCCAACCGCGCAAGGAGTTTTGCAAGGAGAACCCCGACAAGTGCAAGGAAGCCCAGGCCAGGCGCCAGGAGTTTTGCGCGACGAATCCGGAACAGTGCGAACAGATGAAGCACCGGCGCGCTGAGCGCCGCGAGTTCTGCAAGGCCAACCCGGAAAAGTGCAAGGAACAGCGGGAACAGATCAAGGCCAAGTGCGACGCGGACCCGGCCAAGTGCCAGGAAATAAAGGACCAAGCCCGTCAGAAAATGCAGGGCCGGATGGACGCAGCCCCGCCTGCTAACTGATGGGGTGGAAATTGGGTACATACTTTTTCCCGCCGCTTTCGGAGCAATAGGGTTCTACATATCTTTTTAAAGCCCATTATTCTCTTCATTGAAGCCGCTTCCCTGTCTTTTTTATATCCATGATCCAATGTGCAGTTGGTGCTATGCATTTAGCCAAAGCTGGGCTGCGCTGCAAAAGGACTTGTCAGGTGATATCCAGGTTGTTTAGCTACTCGGCGGGTTGGCGCCTGATACGACAGAACCGATGCCAGTGAGCCTGCAAAAAAATGTTCAACAAGGCCTGGCAACGTATAGAACAGACGGTTCCTGGTGTTCAGTTTAATTATGATTTCTGGTCGCGCAATACGCCCATTCGTTCAACGTATCCGGCTTGTCGAGCAATTCTGGCAGCCAGAAAGCAAAGTGTGGAATCTGAGTCGAGAATGCTGCAAGCCATTCAAATAGCTTATTATCAGAAAGCGATGAATCCATCACTGCCAGCAATATTGTATGAGTGCGCTCGTGAGATTGGGCTGGATACGAAAGCATTTATCGAAGACCTGGTCAGTTCAGCGATGGATAGTGAATTACAGCATGAAATTCAACGGGCACGAAGCATGGATGTTTATTCCTATCCCTCTTTGCGTTTAGTGAATAACAATGCTCTGTTTCCTGTTGCTGTCGATTATCTGAAACATCGAATAATGATTGATGAAATAGAAAATATCTTAAGAAAATAAAGAATTAGCTGGCCAATATATTTTTTATGGCTAATTGATAAATTTTGGATAGTTGCTCAATGTCATCAACTTCAACATTCTCGTTCAGCTTGTGAATTGTCGCATTACAGGGGCCAAATTCTATAACCTGTGCGCAGATATCCGCAATGAATCGACCATCTGAAGTGCCGCCAGAAGTAGAGAGTTGAGGTTCGATTGTAGTGATGCTAGTAATGGCATCGCGCATGGCATCAGCCAGTTCAGCTTTGGGGGTGAGAAAAGGTTTCCCTGAGAGCTCCCACTGTAATTCATAGTCAAATCCATGCCGATCAAGAATTTCATGGACACGAGCTTTGAGTGATTCGGCGGTGCTGGCTGTTGAGAAACGGAAATTAAACAGTAAATTCAGTTTGCCAGGGATGACATTGGTGGCACCTGTGCCGCTATTAATATTGGAAATATGCCAGGTTGTTTGTGGAAAATATTCGTTGCCCTGATCCCATTTGGTTTGAGCGAGTTCTGCGATGGCAGGGGCAGCCAGGTGGATGGGGTTTTTTGCCAGATGCGGGTAGGCGATATGACCTTGTATGCCTTTAATCGTCAGATTCCCGGACAGAGAGCCGCGTCGACCGTTTTTTATGGTATCTCCCAGCTTGTCGGTACAAGTAGGTTCACCTACAATGCAGTAATCCAATAATTCACCGCGTGCTTTGAGCGTCTCAACCACTTTGACCGTGCCATCAACAGCGATGCCTTCTTCATCAGAAGTGATTAACAGCGCGATGGAGCCTTGGTGATTTGCATGTTGCGCCAGAAATGCTTCAATGGCGGTAATAAATGCGGCAAGCGAGGTTTTCATGTCGGCAGCACCGCGACCATAGAGTCGATTATCCCGAATAGTGGGCGTAAATGGATCACTGTTCCATTGTTCAAGCGGGCCAGTGGGCACTACGTCAGTATGTCCTGCAAAACATAGCACCGGAGCCGTGTTGCCACGTCGTGCCCAAAGATTATCGACTTCACCAAAGCGCATTCTTTCAATGTGAAAGCCGAGTTTCTCCAGACGATTAATTAAAATTTCCTGACAACCACTATCGAAAGGAGTCAGTGAACGACAGGCAATGAGTGCTTGAGCAAGCGCCAGTGTGTCATTGGACATAATTATTTTCCTGAATTTAAGAAGTTAAATGGTTTTATTAGAATGAGTGTATGAATTACACAACAATGTATCTATAAAACTTCCGGGTTAATGTAGGGATTTAAGCGATTATCATGTAAATTTGAAACCGTAAGCTTTCTAAGCAGATGCCGAATTTTACATGTCTGATACATGTCTTGCATAGTCGGCAGGTAATATGCGTAACTAGTGTCGTAAATCAGAAATAGCGAAACAAGTAAAACGGATGGATTTTTTCGCAGGGTAAGACGCGAGGAGGCGACATAGCTCGGACTATGGCAACGACGAGCAACGCCACCATGCGGAAAAAGACGCTGTTTTATGTTTCACTATTTCTGATTCACGACACTAGATTGGGTTTAACTCATTACTGGGAAAATTATCATGCTCCTGTATTTCTTCTACATCATCTTGTTGTTCGTTGCAGTCATCGGTTTAATTCTTGCAGTTCCTGCAATACGTCGTTTCCTGGTGACCAATCAAATACTGAAAATTTTTCGTAAAATGCTTCCGCAGATTTCGCAAACAGAACAGGAAGCACTGGATGCCGGTACCGTTTGGTGGGAAGGTGATTTATTCAGCGGCAAACCAGATTGGGAAAAACTGCTGGCCTATCCTAAACCGCAATTGACAGCAGAGGAACAGGCCTTTCTTGATGGCCCGGTGGAGCAATTATGCGCCATGCTGGATGAGTGGAAGATTACGCATGAGTTAAAGGATTTGCCGCCGGAAGTGTGGCAATTTATCAAGGACAAAGGTTTCTTCGGCTTGATCATTCCCAAACAGTATGGCGGCTATGGATTTTCGGCGCTGGCGCACTCTGAAGTTGTCATGAAGGTCGGCTCGCGTAGCGGTACGGCGGCAGTAACGGTGATGGTGCCTAATTCACTGGGGCCGGCTGAATTGCTGTTGCATTATGGTACCGATAAACAAAAGGAATATTATTTGCCGCGTCTGGCCAAGGGCCTGGAAGTGCCTTGCTTTGCATTGACTTCGCCGGAAGCGGGATCGGACGCAGGTGCAATGCCGGATTTTGCAATTGTGTGCCGGGGTGAATTTGACGGTAAGCAGGATGTGTTGGGTATGAAGGTAACCTGGGAGAAGCGTTATATCACGCTGGGGCCGGTTGCGACCATACTAGGGCTTGCTTTTAAGTTGTATGATCCGGAACGATTGCTGGGCAAAGAGGAAGAACTCGGCATTACGTTGGCATTGATTCCAACCAATACCCCGGGCGTGAATATCGGACGGCGTCATTATCCGCTCAACGCGGCTTTCCAGAATGGCCCGAATTCCGGTAAAGAAGTGTTCATTCCAATGGATTGGATTATCGGCGGGCAAGAAGGTATTGGGCAAGGGTGGCGCATGCTGATGAATTGCCTGGCGGCTGGACGCTCCATTTCATTGCCGGCTACCAGCGTCGGCGCAGCGAAATTGGCGGCACGCACCAGTGGCGCTTATAGCCGTGTGCGTACACAATTCAAGACGCCGATCGGTTATTTTGAAGGCATCGAGGAAGCGCTGGCGCGTATCGGCGGCAATACGTATATGATGGATGCCGCGCGTGTCCTGACTGCAGGCGCGGTCGATCTGGGTGAAAAACCTTCCGTGGCATCAGCGATCGTCAAGTATCATTTGACCGAACGCGGTCGCCAGGCGGTGAATGATGCGATGGATATTCATGGCGGCAAGGGTATTTGCATCGGCCCGAGAAACTATCTGGGGCGCACGTATCAGCAGATTCCCGTCAGTATTACCGTGGAAGGCGCCAACATTCTGACGCGCAATATGATCATTTTCGGTCAGGGCGCAATCCGTTGTCATCCTTATCTGTTAAAAGAAGTCAACGCTGTGCATGATAGCAACCCGGATCGTGCATCGATGGCTTTTGACGAAGCGCTGGTCGGACATGCGAAATTTATGCTGCGTAATACCGCCAATAGTTTGGTGTATGCGCTATTCAGTCAATACATTAAAGACAATGTGCCGACAAACATTGCGCCGGAGACGGCGGTTTATTACCGCCAACTGGCGCGATTTTCCGCCAGCTTTGCCTACGTCGCCGATATCGGGGTGATGGTCCTGGGCGGCTCGCTCAAACGGAAGGAAAGATTATCCGCCCGGCTGGGCGACATTCTGAGCATGCTATATTTGTGCTCGGCAGCACTGAAACGTTTCGAGGATGATGGCCGTCCCAATGCTGATCTGCCGCTGCTGCATTGGTCCATGCAGGATGCCCTGTATCGCCTGCAACAAGCGCTGGATGAATTTCTGATGAACTTCCCGGTGCATAGGGTATTGATCTGGCTACTAAGGGTTTCGGTTTTTCCGCTCGGCAAACGTTGCAAACCACCCACTGATGCGCTGGCACATGAAGTGGCCGGATTGATGATGAAACCTGGCGCTGTGCGTGATCGATTGACCGCTGGAATTTTTGTGCCGACTGCCGGCCATGAACCAATGGCGGATTTGGAACAAGCGCTGAAATGTGCTATCGAGTGTGAAGCGATTGAAGCCAAATTGCGGGAAGCTACTAAAGCACGTCAAATTACCGCCAAAGGTGATGAGAAAATTGCCCAGGCCTTGCAACTCAAAGTAATTACTGCGGCGGAAGCCGATTTATTGAATAAACTGAAAGAGCTGCGCAGCCGGGCGGTTAAGGTGGATGATTTTGCACCTGATTTAAGCAGTGAAACTAAAGCTGTGAATCATGGCATGAACAACGCAACGGCCAATACGCAAAACATTGATACAACCAGCGGAAATGCCGATGCCGTGGAGTAAAACTCATTGAAACAACTGAAACTTGGAATATTAAGCGGGATCTTCGGATAAAAGGGAAAGCTATGCAAGTCGAACAGGACGGAATGCCAGGGAGCGTGATTCCGGTGGAGCAAGCAAAAACGCTCGACGGTCTTTTTAGAGAACGCGTGCATCGTTCGGCGCAAAAAGTTGCTTATCGCTATTTCAATTCTACTTGCGAGGAATGGAGTAGTTACACCTGGGAGCAGATGCATCAATTCGTTGCTCGCTGGCAGGCGGCGCTGGCAAAAGAATCGCTGGTTCCCGGCGATCGGGTGGCGGTGATGATGCGGAATTGCCCGGAATGGGTCATGTTCGAGCAAGCAGCGCTGGGTCTCGGATTGGTGGTAATCCCGTTATACACGGATGACCGGGTTGAAAATGCCGCTTATGTGATCAATGATGCCAGTGTCAAATTATTGTTGCTGGAACACTCGGAACAATGGCAGGGATTTCTTGCGATACGCGACCAGATAGCAGGATTGCAGCGGGTGATTCTGTTACGGCCTTTTGAACAAAGTGACACGAATCTGCGCGATGCAACTGTGGTATCCGCCTGGGACTGGCTGCCTGCTCATGCCGATGAAGTCAAGCATATCAGCAGTGATCCTCATAGTCTTGCCACCATCATTTATACATCAGGCACATCAGGCCGCCCTAAAGGGGTGATGCTGAGTCATCACAATATACTGAGCAACGCTTATAGCTGCTTGCAAGTGATACCGGTTTCATCCGAGGATCTGCTGCTTTCCTTTTTGCCGTTATCGCATACTTTTGAACGCACCTCTGGGTACTATGTGCCGATGATGGCCGGTGCCACCATTGCTTATGCACGTTCGATTTCACAATTACAGGAAGATTTGCTGACCATCCGTCCGACATTATTGATCTCGGTTCCCAGAATCTACGAAAGGGCATACGCAGGCATCCGTGCAAAACTGGCCGAAGGTCCGGGTTTCGCGCGATGGTTGTTTAATTTTGCGGTAGAAGTCGGATACAGTCGTTTTGAATGTCAACAAAGAAGAGGGTATCAGCGACTGTCCCATATTCTATGGCCGCTATTGGAAAAAATGGTGGCTGATAAAGTGATGGCCAAGCTGGGTGGCCGGCTGCGTTTTGTGATGAGTGGCGGTGCTGCATTGTCGGCTGAGGTTTCGCGCATTTTCATCGGTTTGGGATTGCCCATTATACAAGGATACGGCATGACAGAAAGCAGTCCAGTCGCTTGCGCCAACCGGTTGAATGATAATGTACCCGCCAGTGTCGGTTTGCCGATTCCCGGCGTGGAAGTCAAATTGGGCGAGAACAATGCTTTGCTTATCCGCGGACCGAATGTGATGCTCGGTTACTGGAATAATCCTGAAGCAACCAAAGCGGCGATTTCACCGGATGGCTGGCTGAATTCCGGTGATATCGCATTCATTGATGCACAAGGGCATGTCACCATCACCGGACGGCTGAAAGAAATTATTGTGTTGTCTACCGGTGAAAAAGTGCCCCCGGCAGATATGGAAGCAGCCATTTTGCGCGATCCATTATTTGAACAGGTGATGCTGATTGGTGAAATGCGTTCTTATTTAAGCGTTCTGGCTGTTCTGAATCCGGCCCGTAGGCATAATTTCATCGCACAATATGGTCTGGATGATTATCTAAATGATGAGCAGCAAAGACAGCAGATTGAGGAAATTTTATTGGATAAACTCACTCGTCTGACGAGTGAGTTTCCGGGATATGCCAAAATACGCCGCGTTGTCGTTAGTCAGGAACCTTGGAGCGTTGAAAATGGTTTACTGACACCGACCTTAAAATTAAAGCGTGCGAAGGTTTTTGAGAAGTATAAGACAGAAATTGATCGATTGTATGCGGGACATTAGCAAGAAAAAGGTTGCGGCCTGTAACTAGCTAAGTTACATTGAGCTCATGATCAGAAGTTTTCGTCATCGTGGTTTGGAAAAATATTTCCTGAGTGGAATAAAATCTGGAATTCAGACTGAACATGAACGTCGAATTAATTTAATCTTATCCCGGCTACATGCTTCTACTTCCCCGAAAGACATGGATTTACCGGGATTGCGGTTACACGAGATTGCTGGAAAAAGAAAAGGAACATGGTCTGTCAGTATTAGTGGAAATTGGCGAATTACTTTTGAATTTGACGGAGAAGATGCGGTAGCCGTTAACTATGAAGATTATCATTAGGTGAAATCATGAAAATACATAACCCTTCACATCCCGGTGAGGTCATTAAGGAACTATGCTTAAAACCAATGGATCTTTCGGTTACTGACGCGGCCAAGGGCTTGGGTGTTAGCCGCAAAACCCTGTCAGCCATATTAAACGGAAGAGCGGGAATTAGCCCGGAGATGGCGCTCCGGCTGGCGAAGGCATTCGATACTTCACCTGAAAGCTGGCTCAATCAGCAAATGCAGTACGATTTGTGGACTGCGGAACAGAATTTGGGCGAGCTGAATGTTGAAAAATTGAAAACAGTAAATCCCATACTATCCGCTGACATTCAACAAACCGGTTAGTTAACATACCGCCTGGCGGCATCGTGGATAACGCGTGGAATTTCTCGTTGTCAGCAGGATTTCTCCAGCCTCGACGGCAATAACGGTTTCCGCCTAGATGGGGCAGCGGCGTATGATTTTTCGGGTTTTTCGGTCAGTAATGCAGGGGACGTCAACGGCGACGGTTTCGATGATGTGATTGTCGGTGCCTTTCCAGCTGACCCGAACGGCAGTTACTCCGGCTCCAGCTATATGTGGTGTTTGGCGGTAACTTTAACGGGGCGGTGACTGCTCTGGGCACATCTGGAGCAGATAAACTTAAGGGCAGTAAGGCCGCAGATCGTATAGTGGCCGGTGACGGCAACGATACATTGATCGGCTGTGGCGGGGCAGATGTGTTCCATGGCGGTGCGGGTGATGACACGATTGAGATCCGCGATGTTAACTTCCATCTGGTGGACGGCGGTGCCGGTAACGATACCTTGAAGCTGGACCGTAGCCACCTGGACCTGAATCTGGTCAGCGTACATGGCAAAATCAGCGACATCGAAGCTATCGATATGACCGGCCACGGTCACAATACGCTGACGTTAACCGCACATTGGATGTACTCAATCTGTCGAGTACCAGCAATAATACCCTGCAAGTGGATGGTAATCGCAATGACAGCGTCGTTGGACTCAGCAGCGGGTGGACCGGACGGCGGCGTTGCTGACACGGCTACCACACCTTCACCAATGGTGCGGCGGTGCTGCTGGTTGGGGTTCATGTGATGACTGATTTTGCTTAGGGAAACGCTGAATCACTGTCATTTCGAGCGCAGCGAGAAATCTATGCTATTGATTTATTAAGATTCTTCACTGCGTTCGGAATGACAAATGCGGGTAATTCAGAAGCATCCTAGAAGGCTGTCCGAGAATAGAAAATATGAAAAACATACCATAACATAAAGTGCTCAACATAGAAAAAAGCACAACATATTGTGGTTAAAAATTAGATAACCGCATTTTCGGATAACTTCCCAGAGAGAAAGCAAATCAATGGCAAAAGATACCAGCAAGTTGGATAAAGTGATTCTTGAGGCACGGCAAAATGCAGAAAAACGCGCCAAAGGATATCGGGAGCAAGCGCTCAAATTGTTTCCTTGGGTATGTGGTCGTTGCGCACGTACTTTTGATCACAAAAACTTGCAGTTACTGGAAGTGCATCACAAAAACAGTAATCACGATGATAATCCCCCTGATGGCAGTAACTGGGAGTTACTCTGTACCTACTGTCATGAGAATGAGCACTCCAAGGTTAAAGATTCAATGGGCCGTATTGATAGTGGAACAACTGAAACTGCTGCCACGTTTAATCCATTCGCCAATCTTAAAGACATGTTGAAGAAAAAATCGTAATTTAACCCGGATATTGCATGAATTGCACACGCCCTCACTTGTCTCTTGATTCCACAAGGGATTTATCTCAGCCGGGTGTATGAATAACTACACCGCTTCTTCGAAAAATCCCTTGTGAAACCAATATCATGCGTGATCATCGTGCGAATTCATGCAATATCCTGGTTAGATTCAGAATAACAGGTTTCCGAATAACACCTAACACAGCAATGCACTTTTTTTAAATACTATCTCGAATAATGGTAATGGTGAATCTATAGAATTAAGCCGCCATCCAATTCAACCAGGGTCGTGCCTAGGCTGTCGAAATATTAAAATTAACTATCCCATTTTTTGGATATAACATATATCATTCAACATGCTGTATTACAATGAAATTATATGAATTTTTGCTTCCACTTTTACAAGTGTCTTCATTAAATCTATTTTATACTTGGAAATAAGCACTTATAAAATATTTTTACTATGTAATATCAAAATGTTATTATTTTTGTGGCCTACTAAAAAGCGGTGAAATATTTTAGATCTATTTCGACAGCCTAGGTCGTGCCTGAACAGATTGCCATTGATTTCAATTCGAAGTTGTTTACGTACTAATACATTAATCAAAACGAACATGAAATCACCCAATCGATCACCCAAGCAATAAGCAGTGTTATAGATTACTAAGAACAATACGATATCTTGCTTTACCGCTGGATAATCTGGCCAGTGCATCATTAACCTGATCAAAGCGAAAGGTTTCAATAATCGGCTGAATATCATGCTGTTCGACAAAACTCAGCATTGTTTTCAGACTTGCAGGACTGCCTACAGGCGAACCAGAAATAGAGCGCTGACCTGAAATTAATGGGAATACGCTGATATCCAGTGGTTCAAGTGTTGCACCCACAAAATGTAAGCGTCCTTTAGGGCATAAAGTCGCAATATAAGCATTCCAGTCGAGCTTCACATTGACTGTCGATAAAATCAAATCAAACTGGCTTGTTGCGGTTCTAAGTTCTGTTGGATCACGCGTGTCCAGGACTTTATGTGCACCTAGTTCCAACGCTTCGCTTTTTTTGTAATCACTGGATGTAAAAGCAGTTACATGGCAACCCCATGCTTTCAGAAACTGCAAGGCAATATGTCCTAAACCACCTATACCAATCACAGCAACTTTGGCGGTAGGTTGAATATTAAATTGCAGAAGAGGATTAAAAACAGTAATCCCGCCACAAAAAAGAGGCCCTGCACTTTGAGCATTAATACTGTCAGGAAGTGCAACCACACTGGCAGCATTAGCACGAACTTTGTCTGCAAAACCCCCATGACGTCCAACAATTGTTGATTCCGCCTGTGCGCAAAGATTGTGATCACCGGACATGCAAGTGTTACAAGTCAAACAATAACCGGAATGCCAACCCAAACCGACTCGTTGTCCTAGTTGAAAGTTATGTACATGTTCACCTTTATCTGCAATCGTACCAATAATTTCATGACCGGGTACAAATGGATATCGGGTAATTCCCCATTCATTATTCAGCATACTCAGGTCACTATGACAAATACCACAATGATCAATTGCTATTTCAACGTCGTGAGTCCCCAATAACCCAGGATCGAACTCAAAAGGCTGAAGTTTTTCGCCTGCTTCAAATGCTGCATATGCCTTAATCATTTACTTTCCTCTGGAAAAATTTATCATTTGACTGTTTTATCATTAAAGTTGAGGTTCAGCAAAGTAGATTTGAATTTTGAGATTGATGGGGGCAGACATAAAAAATGATGATCACTTATAATCCAGGCTGTTAACCAGGATATTGCATGAATTCGCACGATGATCGCGCAGGATATTGGTTTCACAAGGGATTTTTCGAAGAAGCGGTGT
>CXWL01011887.1_pt1 | contig 17564 bp, 15 predicted proteins | sample 590931 | NCBI WGS metagenome assembly CXWL01 (sample SAMEA3498368, study PRJEB10139) | groundwater metagenome | biome: water well; material: biofilm material | place: Germany | collected 2015-04-27 | reverse complement strand
GTTGATGCGGGATGGTTCGATTACGGCCGGCCCTCTGCCGGCGTACTCTGGTAACAATCGCTGCTTCGTCCTGGCCATGACGCTCCCTATGCCTGAATTCCGTCGAACAAAAGCGACATGATCTGCTCACCCGTGGGGAGAGCGTATGCCGGTTTGCCTGAATATTCCTGATCGGTGAGCGCGACACAAAGAGAAAAGATGACGTGAGCAGTCAGCTTGATGTCGATATCGCCGCGAATCTCGCCGGTCTGCTCCCCCCGCTTTGTAATCTCCTGAATATACTGGTAGAGGTGCCGTTCCAAATTTATCCCTTCGATAGTGACATTGGCGTGCGCCGAGGCTTTGGTGACGAACAGGTGGAAGAGCTTCTCGGAAGGTGTAAAGTGCGCGCCGGTCAGGATTGAGTGGTACAGGTGCAGGAGACGATCCCGCGCGAGCACCGCTTTGGTATCGCGCCGAATCTCAGCAATCCAGCGGCCAAGAGAATCATCGAAGATGATAACAACGAATTCGAGCAGATGGCTCTTTGACGGAAAGTACTGAAAGAAGGAACCTTTGGAAATCCCCGCCTCGCGACAGAAGCGGTCAACCGGCATGCCGTCGTAGCCGTAAGTTCCGAACAGCCGCACGGCAGCCTGATAAACGCGTTCTTTCTTGTCCGGTTGGAGACGCCGAAAAGTGTCACTGACGATCTTGCGACGCACGAGCTGGGCTATGAGGTTTTCGTCAAGCATTGGCATCCAGTAATGACCAGTTGGTCATATTATATATAGTAATAATGCATAATCCGCGCTGGTGAGCAGTGAGAATTTGACGGTGTTGCGGTTAGGCGGTATTTGTGTGTTGGAAGTGCTACGATTTCCGGTACAGGAAGGATGGTTTTGTTATGGGTAAAGTGAGAGTGGCGATTATCGGCGTTGGGAACTGCGCCTCGTCGCTGATTCAGGGGGTTGAGTTTTACAAGAAAGCCAAGGATGAAGATCTCATCCCGGGTCTGATGCATGTCAATCTGGGCGGATATCATATCCGCGACATTGAATTCTCAGCCGCGGTTGATATCGACAAGAACAAAGTCGGTAAAGACCTGTCGGAAGCAGTGTTCACCTGGCCCAATTGCACGTATGTGTTTTCGAAAGTTCCGAAGACAGGCATTACGGTGCAGCGTGGGATGACTCACGATGGGCTTGGGCACTACCTTTCGCAGATTATCGAGAAAGCTCCCGGGGATACGGTCGATATCGTGAAACTGTTGAAAGAGACCAAGACCGATGTGGTTGTGAACTACCTTCCGGTTGGATCAGAAGAGGCCACGAAATGGTATGTCGATCAGGTTCTTGAAGCCGGGTGCGGGTTTGTAAACTGCATACCGGTCTTTATCGCCCGGGAGCCGTACTGGCAAAAGCGGTTTCGTGAGAAGGGGTTGCCGGTGATCGGCGACGATATCAAATCACAAGTCGGAGCCACAATCGCGCACCGGGTCTTCACCCGACTCTTTTATGATCGCGGCGTGAAGCTCGAGCGGACAAGCCAGCTCAATGTGGGCGGAAACACGGATTTCCTGAATATGCTGGAGCGTTCGCGGCTGGAATCCAAGAAGATTTCCAAGACGAACGCGGTCACCAGCCAGTTGCCGTATGACATGCCGCCCGGATCGGTGCATATCGGACCATCGGATTATGTCGAATGGCTTTCCGATCGCAAATGGGCGTATATTCGGATGGAAGGGACGACCTTTGGCAATGTCCCGCTCAACGTTGAGATGAAGCTCGAAGTGTGGGACAGCCCGAATTCGGCCGGTGTCGTGATCGATGCGATCCGCTGCTGCAAGCTGGGGTTGGATAACAAGCTCTCTGGAGCGCTAATCGAGCCATCAGCGTATTTCAAGAAATCACCCCCCGTGCAGTATACCGACGAAGAGGCGCGCCGCCTGGTGGAAGAGTATATCACCAAGTACGGATGGAAGCATTCGACCAAATCCGAGAAGCGGCTGAAAGTCGCGGCCAAGAAACCGGCGGTCGCGTCGACCAAGCCGGCTCCTCAGAGCGCCATGAGTGCTAAGCGAGTGGTGAAGAAGAAAAAATAGGATTCCCAAGAACGGGCTCAACAGATACCTTAACCGGCGGGTAGCACCGCCGGTTTTTTTGTGAGGTCGCACATGAGTAGGAAACAGATTCCGTTGCTGGTAACGTTTGAGGGGATAGACGGATGCGGCAAATCCACGCATGTTGCCATGGCCTATCGCTTCTTGACCGACCGGGGGAAGACGGTCACCTGCCTGCGTGAGCCCGGATCAACCGCAGTGGCGGAGCAGATTCGTCAGATTCTTCTCGACCGACGCTCTCAGATCACGCCGGTCACTGAGCTGTTGCTCTACGAGGCGGCTCGGGCGGAGATCACCGCTCGCCAGATTCTCCCGCTCTTGAAGAAGGGGGAGATTGTGCTGTGCGATCGCTACTATGACAGCACGACTGCATATCAGGGCTATGGACGCGGCCTCGACCTGAAAACGGTGCGGTCGCTCAATGCAACTGCGGCGGGACGTCTTCGCCCAGACCTGACTCTCCTCTTTGATGTCGATCTTAAGACCGCCTTTGCCCGTCGGGGGAAGAAGCTGGATCGCTTGGAATCGGAATCGAGAGCCTTTTATAGGCGGGTTCGAGAGGGTTTCCACGAAGTCGCGCGCCGGGAACGCGGGCGAGTGAAAGTGATCGACGCCATGCGTCCGGTGGAAGTCGTGTTCGAGGATGTCACCCGACACCTGTTGGGGAAACTCGCGGGTTCATGAACGAGATCGATCTTTCCAAGCGTCGTGAAATCATCGTGACCGTGCTCATGGCGATTGTGATCGTCATGCTGGCCGGAGGGATGGCGCTGTTTGTCTTATCTGATAGCAGCCTGGGGCTCCCCGTGGCTTTCTTTCGCGTAACCGAGCAGATTCGAGCGCGCTACGCCGAGCCGGTCGACTGGGACAAGCTGACTGCTTCGTCGTCAAAATCTATGTTCGAGGAGCTGGATCGTTTCTCCTATTTCATAGAACCCCGCCAGTATGATCGCCTTGACGAGGAGATGTCGGGCGCGTATGTCGGGATCGGGGTGTCGGTCGTGGCCCATGAACTCGGCTTGCAGGTGATGACGGTGAGAGAGGCGGGGCCGGCCGCTGCCTCAGGAGTGCAGACCGGGGATGTTATCATCCAGGCTGACAGCGCCCGATTGGCCTCGCTTGATCCGGATCGCGGATCGCTGTTCTTGCGGGGAATCGAGGGGACGACGGTACACCTGAGGGTTTATCGGCCTACTATTATTGACACCCTGTCGATCGATGTCATTCGACAGCGCATCACATTCCAGCATGTGCAGTTTGCGGGCTTTCGTCCGGATAGCATCCTGTACGTGCGGCTGACTGATTTCGATGCCGGCGCAACGGAACAGCTCCGCCACGCACTTGACTCGCTCCTATCGGCGCCCGGGCAATCAGCCCGCGGATTGATACTGGACATGCGCGGGAATCCGGGGGGGCTGTTCAGTGAGGCGTTTGAGACAGCGAATCTGTTTCTGAAACGAGGAGACTTCATCGTTGGAACTTCGGGGCGTTCGTACTGGAATGAGGAAGAACACGTTGCCGAAGGAGACGACATCACGGGCGGGCTAACGATGGTGGTTCTTGTTGATCGGGGCACGGCGTCGGCGGCCGAAATCGTTTCGGGAGCGCTCCAGCAAAACCGACGGGCCGTGCTTGTTGGAGACACGACATACGGGAAAGGGCTTGTGCAGGGCTTCACCCGTTTTGAAGACGGGAGCGGCACGCGGCTGACCATCTCACGCTATTTTCTGGCGGGGAATCTCTATCTCAACCAGTTCGATTCGACTTTGCACGATACGGGGAGCGGATTGGTCCCCGACATTTCGTACGACTTTCCTGGCCGCAGGCCTTTTCTGCGGGCGCTCGAAGGTTCCATGCTCATGCAGGAATTCGCGGCGTCGAATCAGGATGCGATCATCAGCGCTCCTGGAGATTTCGCACCCGGTGGGAATTGGCTCGAGCGGTTTATGGAGTTTACATCGATGCGCAAGTTCACATACCATTCTGCGGAGCTCAAAGCCGCAGAGGAGCTGTTTTCGTTGGCGGTGGACGAGAAGGCCGACCAGTCCGTTGTTGCCGGAGCGAGAGCGCTTCTGGAGATCGCGAAACGAGCGATGGCTCAGGCCTTCTACGAAGATAGCTCGCACATCAGAACCCGCCTGAGGGAGCTGGCCTTCGAGCACAAATACGGGCTCAATCGCGCCTACGCTGAAGTCGTGATTCGGGAACGCAGTGACATCAATCGGGCAGCTGAAATCCTGACGGGTCGACGCTGATGGGCGGAGTGTTCGGTCTGCTGGCTTGCGGCGTGCTGGCGGGTATTCTCGGAGGGTATCTGGGGGTTGGCGGTGGGGTGATCATTGTGCCGTATCTTACGCTGGTTAGCGGGTTGGAGATCAAGGCCGCCGTTCCCATCTCGATGTCGGCGATTGTCGTCAACTCGCTGGCTTCGTCGAGCGAGTATCTGCGCAAGGGGATGGTCGATGTCGAATTAGTGATACTGTTAAGCACCTCAATGGTGATTGGGATGTTGGTCGGCAGCACGCTCTTAGCCGTAGTGCCGGCTATGTATGTCAAACTGCTGCTCGCCGCGGTGATGATCTACACCGCGATTACATTCGCCGGAGGAAAAGAGAAAGCAGCTCCCGACGAAGCACGCCCAGTATCACAACAACACATGGTTGTGTGCAGCATTCTCTCGCTGCTCGGTGGAGTACTGGCAAGCCTGGTAGGTATTGGAGGTGGCGTAATCGTGATCCCGCTCATGTTTCTGATAATCGGCGTGCCGCTCAGTGTCGCCCGGGGAACGTCCTCTTTTATTGTCGGGATTTCCGGTGNNCCTCGGTCGCAGTCTATCTTATTAACGGGCTGGTGGATTTTTCGCAGATTCCTCCGGTTATGCTCGGCACTCTCGTCGGCGGGCGATTGGGGGGATCGCTGGGGACGCTGGCCAAGCCAACTGCGGTTAAGGTCCTGTTCGTCGCGCTCCTGCTTTACGTGTCGATCAAGCTTGCCTGGGAGCCGCTCGGGATGATCCTGCGATGAAACCGATCCATTCCATCCCATTGCTCGAGCGATCGGATCGCATCGCCTGGTACTTCTTTGGCGCCTGGTTCACCCTTGCTACAATCGGGATATTGTCGCATGCCACCTGGACCACCACAATAAGCTACTACGGGATCTGGTTCATATTGGTGAATGCGGCGTTGCGTCTCGGGATTCTGGCAGGGCAGTTTCGTACTCGGGGTCAGAGGCAGCTCTTCTGGCGAACTTGCCTCTTGCTGTTCATTCTGTTCGGCGCGGTCGCAGTACAGCTGCTACTAAAGAGATAATCACTTATGCACACGGTTATCTTCTGCGACTTTGACGGTACCATCGCCTCACGCGATGTCGGCTACAATCTGTTCAAGCATTTTTCCAACGGCGCCAACGCCAGGCTTGTTCCGGAATGGAAGGCGGGCATTCTATCGACGCGCGATTGCCTCACGCAGGAGGCCGCCATGGTTCAAGCGTCGGCCGCCGACATCTACCGCTATCTTGACCAGTTCGAAATCGATCGCGGGTTCAAGGCGTTTGAGACCTCCTGCCGACGGCAGGGCATGAACCTCATCGTTCTCTCCGATGGGTTGGATTTCTATATCAGATATATTCTGGAGAAGAACAGTCTCGGGCACTTGCCGGTCGTGACCAATATCGGTCGACTGGAGAGGGACCGAATCATCGTGGAGTTCCCGGCTTCGGATCAGCTCTGCCTCCGCTGCGGGACCTGCAAGGGGGAGCAGATCGAGAAGTACCGTGCACGAAACGGAAACCATGTGCGGGTCGCTTTTATCGGAGATGGTTACTCGGACGCTTGTGCGACGAGAGCAGTGGACCTTCTTCTGGCAAAAAAAGACCTCGAACGGTATTGCCAGGAAAACAATATTGTATATAATAGATATGACGACTTCTTCGACGTCGCGCGGCTTCTCAGGGAATATGACTATCTGCCGAAGACAGAATAAGACTCAGTACGAAGGGAATTCGTTGTGAAAGCGCTCATCATGGCCGGAGGCTTCGGCACCCGTCTTCGCCCACTCACCATAAACGTTCCAAAGCCGATGGTACCGATCGGGAACATCCCCATGATGGAACACGTGGTCGCGCTGCTGGCCACGCACGGGATCACCACCATCACCTCATTGTTGTATTTCCAGCCAGAATGCATACGCGAGCATTTCCGTGACGGCCGCGCGTTTGGCGTCACCATGGATTACTGCCAACCCGACGATGACTACGGCACGGCGGGGGCGGTGCGGTACGCGCTGAAAGAGAGTCGGGAGCCCGTGATTGTTATCTCCGGCGATCTGGTGACGGACTTTGACCTGGCCAATGCCATTGCCTGGCACAAAGAACGTCAGGCCCAGGCGACCCTGCTGTTGACGCGCATGGAGAACCCGCTTGCCTATGGGATTGTGATCACCGACGATGAAGGGCGGATCGTGCGCTTTCTTGAAAAGCCCTCCTGGGGGGAAGCCTTCTCCGATACCATAAATACGGGCATTTATATTCTGGAGCCGTCGGCGGTTGAGCTCATTCCGAAGCTGACTAACTTCGATTTTTCGCAGAACCTGTTTCCCCTGATGCTGTCGCGCCAGATGCGACTCTTTGGGCGCATAATGGACGGCTACTGGAAAGATGTCGGGAACGTTGAAGAATACCACCGGGTTCACGTCGACCTTCTGTCGGGGCTGCTCAAACTCAATCTGAAATCGGAGCGCATCGATAGCGCAAAGCAGACGCTCCACAGGGGGGCAGGGGCAACGCTCGAGCGGGATGTCGAGTGCACGGGTACGGTCATTCTTGGACAGGAAGCGGTGATTGAAAGCGATGTTCAGCTTCACAATTGCATCATCGGCGACCGCTCGCGTATTGCGCGCGGGTGCCATATTTCCAATACGGTGATCTGGCCGGACACTATGATCGGCCGCGACAGCGTGGTCAACGTTGCGATCGTGTGCAGCCGCAATCGGATTGGCCAGAACGTGCTGCTCTCCGAGAAAGTCATTGTCTCCGACGACTGCACGATCGGGAACGCCGCAACGGTCAAGCCCAACTGTAAGATTTGGCCGGGCAAGACGGTCGACGAAGGGGCGATTGTGTCGACCTCAGTTGTCTGGGGCGAGAAATGGAACCGTGAGTTGTTCACCGACTCCAAAGTGACCGGACTGGCGTTGAGTGAGATCACGCCCGAAATGGCGGTCCGGCTCGGGGCAGCGCTGGGCGCGTTTCTGGGACCGGGTTCGATGATTGTTTCCAGCCGAGATGCGTCGGATATTTCGCGATTGCTGCGCAGAAGCCTCATCTCAGGGCTGCTGGCGGCGGGCGTGAATGTGGCTGACCTGGAGACGATGCCGATTCCGGTCGTGCGCTATGTCCTGCGGAAAGGGAAATACGCTGCGGGAATCTATTTCCGCCATAACCCCGATGACTATCGCCAGGTCGATTGTATCGTTTTCGACGGGACCGGTGTTGACATGCCGACGTCGAAACTGAAGAAGATCGAGCGGAACTATTTTGGCGAAGAATACGAGCGGGCCACGATGGATGCCATCGGACATCTGGATCGTCCCATGCAGGCGCTCAGCGACTATCGTCAGGAGTTTCTGGCTGCCATCGATGTTGATGTGATCCGCCGAGCCGGTTTCAAGATTGTAGTGGATCACTCGAACGGTGCCTCCAGCCAGATCTTCCCCACACTCTTTTCCCTCCTGGGGATTTCAGCGACAGAACTCAACGCCAATTTGAATCCGCGTAAGTTTTCCACGTCGCCTGAGGAACATGCTCAGGCGATCATCCAGCTCTCGGCGATTGTCACTTCGCTGAAAGTCGACGTCGGTTTTCGATTGAATTCGGCGGCGGAAAAGCTGACGGTGGTCGACGACACGGGCCATCCGATCGACAACCAATTACTGCTGCTCATTGTGACCGATCTCTTTCTCCAGCTGCACCGACCTCATAGGATCGCGGTGCCTGTGGTCGCCTCGATGGGGATCGAACAGATTGCCGAGGTGCGCGGGGTGGAAGTGATTCGGGTATCAAACGATCATCGGGCCATGATGGATGTTTATGCGCGCGGGGATGTTGACTTTGTCGGAGGGACCCGGGGCGGATTCATCTTCCCAGGTTTTCAGACCGGCGCCGATGCTATGCTGGCGACCGTGAAGATTCTTGAGATGGTCGCGAGAACGGGCGTGAGCATCAGCGATCTCCGACGGAAGCATGAACAGTTTGCTCGCGAGAGCATCTCTGTTCCGTGCCCCTGGTCGCGAAAAGGGACGGTCATGAGGCGCTTGATAACCGAATCCAACGACAAACAGCGACAGCTTATCGACGGCGTGCGCATCTTCGAGGAGGACGGCTGGGTGCTGGTTGCTCCTGATCGGCTCAAGGCATCGTTCAATATTTTTGCCGAATCCAGAACACAGGAAAGCACGAATCATCTGGTGAATCGGTACCGGACGTTTGTCGAGGAATCGCAGCGCAGCTGAGCTGCCGCCCCAAACACGTTCTTAATCCTTCGCTAAATAATCTCTCTTTCCCGCCGAAAGACATAGTGATAGAACACTGTCAACAGGTCGCGCCGAAGCTGATTCCAGGGCCGGGGGAACTGTTTACAGACTGCGTTTCAAAAGGTAGGGAGGCATCATGAAGTCATTCCATTGCAGGATCCTGTGCAGCTCGATCTTGCTGACCGTCATTACTTTCGGTCCGATCCGAGCTGAGACGGAGGCGTCAACGCGACAGACCGATCCAACTCAGGCCGTTTCGGCCAAAGCTGTACCACAGGAAGCGGCAAGTGCCCAGACCAGGACTGTCGAACAGTTACGCACGGAGATCAAGGGTCTTCGGGAGCTACTGGCGACCCTGATCAGCAGACTTCCAGAAAAGTCGTCGCAGGACTCGCTCCTTCAGACATTGGCGAGCGACATCGAGATGCTCAAGCTCGAGAATCAGCTTCTTCGCGATATGCTTGAAGGGGGTCGCCAGCAATATGTCTCAACCGACGAAGATGGGTTTCAAACGGCGGCTGGCAAGGAGACCATTGACAAACTGGCCAGCAACATTCTGGCCGTAAACGAGAAGCTTGACAGCTACATGAACCATAAATACCAGACCCCTCCGGCTTCATCTGATGCGGAAGCTTCGACGCATCCTCTGGGGTTGGACCTGACCGGATTCGTCGACGCCAGCGGTTCTTCGGACAATGTTACCAGAGGGTCTTCCTTCAGCTTGAACCAACTCGAAATTGATCTCGAACGTTCCTTCGACAAGAGAGCTACAGTTCGGGCCGATATTGAGTACGCGCCTTCCGATGGAGAAGGTTTTTCTCTCAATCTTGAACAAGGATATGTGACCTATGCCGTCGACGCCAGAGGGCGATTTGTCGGAACGTTCGGCAAGTTCAACGCCCCGATCGGCTACGAAATGCAGGACGCGCCCGAGAACTACATGTACTCATATGGCTACATTTTCAGTCTCGCGCTTCCCACCAACCTGACTGGATTCATGGGCACGGCCACATTCTCGCGCGTGCTTGACTGGAAGGTATACTTAGTCAATGGCTGGGATCTGAACGCGGACAATAATAAGAGCAAGACTCTCGGTTCACGATTTGGAATCACGCCTCATCCGAGCGCCAATTTCGGCTTTTCCGTCCTGAGTGGGGCTGAGCAGCCTGACAACGGCGGCGGCCGTCGGACGGTCTTTGATCTGGACATGACCATCATGCCCGGCGGGTTCTGGTGTCTGGGCGCTGATTTTACTTCGGGTTCGGAGACCGGAATGCCAGCGACAGGGGCAGTCGCGACTTTCCAGGGATCGGATCTTTCCGGACCACACCGTCAGCCCGGCTTTTTCAGCGTCACGCCTCGTGATGTGAATCCGGAACCGTCGCCACATGCAGACGGCACGATAACAGCCCGCTGGACGGGGTTGATGCTTGCCAGTCACTTTCATGTGTCGGAGAGTTTTGGCATTCATGCCCGGTTCGACTACTTCAATGACCGTGACGGGTGGCGCACGGGCTTAGCCCAGGAGTTGAAAGCGTTCGCCGTGGCCCCCAGCCTCACGATTATTGACGGGCTTGTGGGTTTGACCGAGTTCCGTTACGATTGGTCGAATCGTCCGTATTTCAGTTCCACGCAGGAGCCGGGCCGGGCCAGCATGTTCAGTACCGCTCTTCAATTTGTGTACGGATTCTAAGCTTCCAGAATTCTTCAGACAGAAATGATCGTCGGGCCTGGGAAGACCCGGCGATCATGAATGATAGGTTGGGAACTAAACTAAGAAAGAGTGGTCTGTTGTGGTTGCTGTCAGCCACGCTTCTGTTCTCTTCTACGATTCTCGTGCCAATAGGTTTCAGGAAAAATGCGTTTACCGCTTTGAATTCGGTCGGGTAGATCGCGATGTAGCTCATTTGCATCAATGCTTACTTCTACTCTGTCGACCGGCATAACTCGGCAAAGATACAACCCCCAATTCACTCAGAACACGAAGCACGGCTTGACGGGCGGCGCGCCGCCCGTGAGATAATCCACCATGCAGAAAGTGTCCCCGATGTCGACCACGCCATCGCAGTCGCAGTCCCCCAACTTCACAGAGGGAAACGGCTCTATGCTAGCAGACAAATAGTCCATTATCGCATAGAGATCGTTGATATCCAGTGCCGCATCATTGTTCGCGTCGCCGTGGGAAATCGAAAGAACCGCTCGGAAGGCGTCGACGCGGCCATAACCGTACATATCGTTGGGAACAGGGCTACCAATAGGAACTGCGGAGTGCCGGAGAATGTCGTACACCTGATACGCAGTGAGCATAGAATCACGAGCGAGTAATAGACTGGCCACACCTGATACGAGAGGGCATGCTGCGGACGTTCCGCCAAAAAGGCAGTTAATGTCCTCATTGTTTGGACTATCGCAGTGCCAAGTGATCGGGAACTTCGGATTGTCGCCAGGGTAAGGGTTGTAACCTGCATCCCACGCTTGATCCAGAGTCCAGACACCTCCATCAGAGGTCCCGTCGCTACTCGGAGCCACCACGTCAAGTGTGCTGTCATGCTGTGAGTAGCTCCAGAGGCTGTCGTCGAGCTGCGTTGCGCCGACGGCAAAGCACCACGGAAGGTAGGCCGGATACGCGGTTGGAGAGTAATAGTACGGAGACGCAGCAGAATTGCCAGCCGCGAAGATTACGGGACAGCCCTTGCCACCCCGCCCAAGGATCGCAGCCCGTTGCAAGGCAGAATCAAGGTGCGGGAAAGTGCCAATCGGATCCTGGAAGACATTCGCCCAACTGTTCGACAGCACCTCTGCTCTCTCGGCGGCATATATTATGGCTTCCCCCTGGCCCCATTGGCGAATCGCTCCTGCTAATCCGTTATCGTTGAAAATCTTTACGGGAAGAATCTTGCTATAAGGATTCAGACCAAATATGGCGCTCCACGTTGCGTACAAACCAGATGAATCAGCTGTATGTGACGCGGCAATGATGCCGGCGCAGGCCATGCCGTGCGCCTGATGGTAGCCGGGACTTGGGTCGTTGTCGGTTGCCCCTATCGTGTCAAGAGCGTTGAAATCCTTGCCTTGCAGAATTCGGTTGGCAGGAATATCATAGTGCCAGTTGAACCCGTCGTCGACCAAGGCGACCGTAACCGGCCTGGTCAGCCCTGCAAAATCCCATACCGATGCCTGATTGAAATTCCCGATCACCTTCTTTGAATGGTACTGATGCGGATGATAATAATCGAAGACATGGTACACTGACTTAACTATTGGGCAGTTGAAATTTGGGCAACTATACGCAGCGATACTCAGTTGTGCGAACGTATTTGAGACATCGAGCAGGCTTCGGGCGGACCGCTTCGAGTTGCGGATCAGAAATACATTCGGCATACTCTCCATTTCCCGGTCGATCAGGACGTGCTGTGCAATGGCAATGCTGTCGATTGTACCCCGTGACACGTTCGAACGGAAGGCCACGATGAAGGTTTCGTCCGCAAGCAGTTGTGTGTTATTGGTGGTGAGGTAGTACGGTTCCGCCAGATCGATACCCGGCAACGATCTGAGCGAATCGCTCAGGCGCATTGTACTCTGGGGCGCAAAAAGTGAACATGCAAGAAATCCCTCCTCTACACGATTGTCGTATATCGTGCGGAGGATCGGTGCAAGTTCCGCAAGAAAATTCTGCCGCTCTTGTGGAGCGAAAGTGGGCTCGAACTTTATGAGGAGCCGGCTCGAGTCCTCGCGGAGCGGGATCGACCCTTTGGGTCCGATCATATGCTGTGCAGAAATCGGATGTGAACAAGCGATAATGACAGCAGCCATTGTCGCAGCTATTGTGACATGATTTCTCATTCTAATATCCTCCACCAATAATTACAGTCCATTCTGGATTCTGGGGAACTTGAACCACTTCCCCGGCAGACACCGAGTTGTCTCGATACCGTCGCGAAGGTCTTTGCAAAAAATGGTCCCTATGTTCGGGAAACTCGTCCCCACAAGCCAACGACCATCGGGTGTAATAACGACATCTGTGTAGCACGTAAAGTACCTTGTGCTGTCCGATAACGTGCAGACCCGTGCGTAACTGAAGAATGAGTCGATTGTCATAGTCTCGGTGTGGTAGACGGCCAGCGAGAAGGTCGGGGGCGGGCCTTCCAACATGCCTGACGGGCTTGTGAAGTAGACCTCCCGTCCGTCCGGTGTCTGCGCCAGCGACCCGTGCCCGGGGATTAACCACCTCGTAAACACGATCGAGTCGAGCGCGAGATCGTATACATCAAAAGAGTACAGAAAGGTTCCGTGCTTCCTATAAAGATACATCTTTGTTTCATCCGGGGACACGACCAGAGACTCAGTCCCCATACCCCCTTTGATGTAGCGTCGGGTTACCTGATTGCCATGCTCCAAATCAAGCACATAGAGTTCGTACGCTGGGGTACCGCCGCCGGCACTCGCTTTCTTGGCATAGAATCGCTGGGAATGTGCACTGAAGGTAGCGCCAGTAGTGGCGCCGGTGTCATGAAACACGAGACCGTAGTCCGATGTTCTCACGATGAACAAATCTGTGCCACAGAATGCCACCAAACGGTTGTCAGGGGAGACCACCACGAATCCCCCGTACGGGTGATCGGGCAACATCTCAAACGTCTCGGCATCTGTCACCTGTCCGTTATACCAATACAGCCTCTTGCCGTCGGCCGACACAGCCGCAGGAGAAGTCTGTAACGGCGGTATGTTAGTCGTTGAATCCAGCTTGTCGGATATGACACGGTACCTGAACATCCTTTCACCATTCCCCGAATAGTCGCCGATAAACACCGCGTAGTCCTTCGGGCCGTCAGGCGGCGGGTCCGTGCCCTTGTCAGCGCACCTTGTGAGCAGCAGAGAGCCGACAGCGCACAGCAGAGCACACGCTGCACTTAGGGTTCTTACTCTCATTTTCATTAAACCTCCCGAGGGTTATGCCCTCGTCTTGTTTCAACTATAACGAATCCCCCCCCCCCGCGTGTCAAGAGGAAAAATGAGATTTCGATGTCCATGCGGCGACAAAGGGAGGTTTTTCATGGACTACCAGAATGTGGCAGTGTGATCTGGTAGGTCAACCCCGCGTTCAGTACTGAGGAAATTCCCTCACCCGTCGCTTCGCGCCACCCTCTCCCGCAGGCGGGAGAGGGGCAGGCGTGAAGTCCCGGCATGCCGCATCGTCGCGACCACGACCAGCGCCGCGATCTACTTTCTATGGGCTCTCAACGAAAACAGCAGCGGGTACCGAGTCGGTCCGGTTGGCGGATACCAGTAGCCATCCCCTTTTGGAATCCAGTCTTCCTTCACGGGATAAAAGCCGAAATCATACTCCCCAAGTTTCTCGATCATAAGCCCGGCCTCGATCAGGGCGTTGACGATCGACGCGAGCGTGTGCTGCCACTCCACCGACTCCACGTTCGAGCGATGTTCCCGTACGCAATAATCTGGCGAGCCGAGCAAGCGCTCCGGGTCGCGACTGAAGTAGGTGAGCTTGGTCTCCTCAAAGAGAACTGTGATCGGGTGACCATCAATAAGTACGTATGTGCCTCCCGATTTGAGATAGTGTGCGACCACCGCTGCCCACTGCCTAAGATCCCCGAACCAGATCAGTGTGCCGTACGATTGATAGACGATGTCAAACCGATCATCGATCATGCCGATCAGATCCATAATGTCGGAGCGCACGAAACGCGCCGCGAGACCGGCTCTTGACGCGAGTTCGTTCGCGCGTTCGATGGAACGGTCGGAAATGTCAACACCGGTGACGATCGCTCCCTCGCGTGCCCAGGAGAGCGTATCCAAACCGAACTGGCACTGCAGGTGCAGAAGCTTTCGGCCACGGACGTCGGGTAGCTCCTGCCGTTCCAGCGGCAACAGGCTGGAGTGACCCTCAAGGAATTCCTTCACATGGTATCGCGGATGGTGGAAGTGCAGATCGACAGTACTGTTCCAGAGGGCGCGATTCTTTTCGTGATCGGGGTGAGACATTACTTTCTCGCTCGGAACATCAGAACCATACCCAGGAACAGAAACAGGCCGTTGACGCCCCAGACGGCCACATAGTCCGGCAGTTTCTCGTTGTATCCGGCCGATTGCATGACCCGAAACAGAATGAAATAGAGCAGGGCGATCACTGCGCCGACAGCAAAGGAGACGGCAATTCCGCCGCGGCGGGGATTCGAAGCGAACGGAATGCTTATCAGCACCACAATCACCGAAGAGAGCGGGAACGCGTACTTCAATTTCAGATCGATTGATTCGCGCAGAAAGGGATCGCCCGTCCGCTTCATCAGGTCGATATACTGCCGCAGTTCTTCGAGGCCCATGTCGTCAGGCTTTCCAATCCTCTTGGAAAACTCCTCGGGTTTGTCAATCATGTCAACAATGGTCATCGTGTCAAACTTGTGATATGTTTCATGCGTGGAATCGGTGAACTCTCGAACGCTTCCTTCGTGTGCCAGCCAACGAAACTCGACATATTCGACTCGCCTGGCGGTCACTACTCTCCGCACCTGATTGCCGGCAGTCTCGTACAGCTTCAGGTCAGTTCCCTGACTCCGGGCAGCATCGAACGTGGACAGGGTGTAAAAATATCCCGGGCGGATTTGGCGAAATACGTTCTGCACATGAGTAAGCGACTCTTTCGACCGTTCTTCGATCGAGAATGCCCGTATTTCCAGACGACGCTGATTCAGGGGCGGAAAAATGTACTCGGAGTAATAGAAGTGCCCCAAAGCAATCAGGATCGTGATGACGAGATACGGCAGTGTAACCCGATACAGCGAAAGCCCATTGGCCTTCATGGCCAGAATCTCATTTCGTCGCGCCAGCATAGAGACGGAAAAGAGCGTGGCCAGGAGCACAAACATGGGCAGGAATGATTTCACGACCCATCCGGCAAAATAGAGGTAGTACTCCAAAATAATCAGGAGTGGAACCTTATGATCAATGAAACCACGCGTTTCTTCGACCATGTTGATGACCATGATGGTCAGACCGATGGCAAGCGTCACTACCAGCAGCGCCGTGAAGAAGGAGCGCAAGAGGTAGCGATCAAGCGTGCGAATCATGATCTCCTCACACCCCCCGGCGAAAGAACGCGAAAATCGCTCGCTCGGTAACCACGATGTACAACAGGTAGATTCCCAGACCGCCGAGAAGGATATTGGCGGACCACATCGCCCAGAAGGGGGAGAGCATCCCCCGATCGGAAAGATCCTCACCTCCGATCAGGAACGCCCAGTAGACTATGAAGAGCAGGATGGAGATGCTAATGGCTACCCCCATGCCTCCCCGGCGGGCAAGTATGCCGAGCGGGGCACCGATCAGGATAAAGGCCAGGGAAGCGGCGGGAATGGAGTACTTCTTATAGATGTCGACCGTGAACTTGTTGGCCGTATGTTCGAAGGTCTCGGCCTGCACCTGATTGCTCTCCACTGAACGCCACAGGGCGGCGGCGTCGCTCTTTACCTGATACAGGGCGGCCGAATCGCTCTCAACACCTTTCGGTCGGAACGAAAAGGTGTCCGAGAGAAGATACGCGCACTTGCCGGCGATGTTCTCAACGATCTGCTTCTGTCGAGGGAGCACCAATTCCGTGGCCCTGTCCGCTTCCGTCTTCAGATCGGCAATGTTCATGTCGCGTCGAGAACGATAGTCAGAATCGGTGCGCACCAGATCGGAGCTCTCCCCAACGATGTTGATAATCTGGTTCTCGAAATGCACTTTTCGATAGTTATCGGGCTGCTGGGTGTCGAGAGAGTGGATTTCGCCGTTGAACAGCGTGAACTCCAGGTTCTTGCCCCCCTCAGAGACTCTCAGGAACCCATACTCAGCCACAATGATTCGCGGCTTGCTCGGCACTTTGGTCTCCGTGATTCGCACGCCATCGACACGCGACGTGGTGTGATCAATCTTGTCGGTCAGAATCAAGTAGCCGGGGACATCAGTGATAAAGATGCCGGAGCGGAAAATCATAGTCGGACGCATGGACCGAATGTCCTGCATCAGGGTTCGGGCCCGCTTGTTCATATCGGGCAGCACTTTGTCATTGAAGATCACCATGCCGACCGCAAGCAGCGCCCCGGTCGCCAGCAGGGGGATCAGGACTCTCAGGAGATTAACACCGCAGGCTTTCATGGCGGTCACTTCTAGATCGGAGCTCAGTCTCCCGAAGGCCATGAGGGTGGCCACCAGGACCGCCATCGGCACCGACAGAGCCAGCATCCAGGCCAGGTTCAAACCGATGACTTCGACGACGATTGCGAAGGAGAGATTCTTGTCAATGACCTGATCGATAATGCGAGGAACCAGATCAATAATCAGCACAAAGGTTGTCGTGAAGAACGCAAACAGAAACGGCGCGATATGCTCCTTCAGGATGTAACGGGTGAGAATCTTCATGATCGTTATTGAATTCGCTGATGGCCGCTGTGAGCCTGAGCCGGACCCCTGCATCCTTTCGGGAAGTAATTGACCAACGGCTGGCAATATTGTTATTATTACACAAAATGGAAAGCAAGAAGATCAAGGATTTCGTCCTCGAGGACCGGGTCGAGGGGTTTTTTGTCGTACGCAAGAAGGACGTGCGCGAATTCACGCGAGGGCAATTCGTGTCGCTCGAGCTGGGGGATGCAACCGGTCGAGTGGCGGGAGTCATCTGGGATCCCGATCAGTACGCCTTGACCGAGTTAGCTGAAGGGACCGTAGTCAAAGCGCGCGGCCAGATCGCCGAATACAATGGTCGACTGCAAGTAACAGTGAATCGGATACGACTTGCGCTTGATGGTGAGTTCCAGCTCGACGACATCCTCCCGCACTCGCCTCAGTCGCGTGAACAGCGACTGGCCCGAATCTCGGCTCTGACCGACAAGATTGAAAACAGCTACGTCAAGTCTCTGGCCGAGGCATTCTGGAAG
>CXWL01084922.1_pt1 | contig 17566 bp, 20 predicted proteins | sample 590931 | NCBI WGS metagenome assembly CXWL01 (sample SAMEA3498368, study PRJEB10139) | groundwater metagenome | biome: water well; material: biofilm material | place: Germany | collected 2015-04-27 | reverse complement strand
AAGAACTGGAAATGAGAAATCAAGAAGGTGGAATATGGCAAGCTTTGCTTTTTTGTATTGATACGTTATGACTGTTTTGCATATTGCCACCTACAATATTCATAAAGGATTTTCCCATTTCAACCGGCGCGTTGTGCTGCATGAGTTGCGCGAGCGCTTGCGTGAACTTAACGCCGACATCGTATTCCTNNCATCACGGCAATGCCATACTCAGCCGCTATCCCATCTTGCGCTGGGATAATCAGGATATTTCGGCGCATGGCTTCGAACAGCGCGGCGTGTTGCATTGCGAGATGGCTTTGCCGCAGCGCGAAGAAGTCCTGCATTGCCTGTGCGTACACCTCGGTCTGTTCAAGCGCGGGCGCGGGAGACAGTTCGGCGCGTTGGTGGATCGCGTCAACCGGCTGGTGCCGGAGCGTGCGCCGCTGATTATTGCCGGAGATTTCAACGACTGGAACAACCATGCCGGCCGTTTGCTGGTTCATGAGTTGCAACTGCATGAAGTTTTTGACAAGAGCCATGGCGGGCCGGCGCGCAGTTTCCCAGCCGGCATGCCGCTGCTGAGGATGGACCGCATTTACGTGCGCGGCTTGGAAATCCGGCACAGCGACGTGCATGCGTGGAGAAAAATTTCCGACCACGTGGCCTTGTCTGCGGCGCTTACACTGCCATGAGCCAGACACATCTGGTTGACGAACATCAGCTAGCCCTGTTGCGCAACGGTGAAGAGTATTTTCCGCGCCTTGTTTCCGCGATAGACGGCGCAACCCGTTCGGTTTATCTGGAAACCTACATTTATGCTGCCGATTCTACCGGGCGATTGATTTCGGAAGCATTGCAGCGTGCGGCCAGGAGAGGGGTGAAAGCGCATCTGTTGCTGGATGGTTTCGGCAGCGCCAAATTGCCGCGTGAGTGGGTGGATGAACTGCGCTTGGCGGGTGTGGAGGTATTGTGGTTCCGCCCGGAAATCGCGCGCTTCAAGTTGCGCCGCTACCGCCTGCGGCGCCTGCACCGCAAGCTGGCGGTGGTGGATGGGCGCATCGCTTTTGTGGGCGGTATAAATATCATCAACGACGTGCCGGGCGGCCAGCTTTCGGCACCACGCCTGGATTATGCGGTAGAGGTGCAAGGTGGCACGGTAGGCCGCATCCATACGGCCATGCGGCGCTTGTGGCTGCTGGTGTCGTGGACGAATTTCCACCGCCAACGCGAACACGCCAAAGCACAGTTTGCGCGGGCCGATGCGGCCAAACAAAAAATAACCTTCCTGCTTTGCGACAATTTGCGCCATCGGCGCGATATCGAACTTGCCTACCTTGATGCTATTGGCGGCGCCCAGCGCGAAATCATCATCGCCAACGCCTACTTCCTGCCCGGCTCGCGCTTACGCCACGCCTTGCTAAATGCAGCACAGCGCGGGGTGCGTGTGGCGTTGCTGTTGCAGGGGCAGGTGGAATACCGCCTGCAGCACTATGCCATGCTCGCGCTTTATGACGAATTGCTGGGCGCAGGTGTAGAGATTTATGAATACCATGCCAGTTTTCTGCACGCCAAAGTGGCGGTAGTGGATGGATATTGGGCAACAGTAGGCTCATCCAATATTGACCCATTTAGCCTGTGGCTGGCGCGCGAAGCGAATCTGGCCGTGCGTGATGCAAGGTTTGCAGAATCCTTGCGCGCCAGTTTGCTGCATGAGATGGCGCAAGGTGCGCATCCTGTTGCCCATGACGCCTGGCGCAAACAGGGCGTGTGGAGGCACCTGCTCGCGCGTGTAAGTTATGCCGCAGTGCGCTTTCTGGCGGGTGTGTTCGGTTACGCGCGTGGGCGCAATGAAAATGCTTAGCCGCAAGGCCGTTGCCTCTCCTGCGTCAAGCCGGGATAGGAATGCTGTACAACGGCATCGGGTCAATGATTGTGGGCAAATATCCGGATTTGTCGAGGTTGATCAAAGCAAGCAAAGCGAACGCACGGTTGGCATTCTTCATCAAGCCGCGATAGCGCACCTTGGCAAATCCATAGATGCTCTTCAGCGTACGAAACGAGTGTTCGGCCTTGGCTCGCACCTGTGATTTCCTGCGGTTGGTTTCCTTGCCCGCATCGGTCAATGGTGTGTTAGCGCCGATCAAATGAGGGTCGTGGCTAACAGAATCATCCGCTGAATCCAGGTTCAATGAGTTAACCCAACGGTGATTATCGCCTCATACGTCCCGTTATTGCCATAGTGGCTTGAAAAGGCATGCTTCGGCAGCGTTGTCATGGCTGTCTTGACTATATCGTCCAATCCGGAACTGACCATAAAAAACCTGTCATGCACATCCGGGGCATCTGGATTGTCATGCATCTGGGCAAATATATGAATTTGATATGCAGATGAATAAAAGGAGTCGGGGTAATTTACGCTGACCTCGATATCTTTTTTTGGCGCCTTGCTCCCCGTGTTAATCCTGATCTCATATGGCAAACGAAGCCCTGTGGCGTTGTCCTCATAAATATCCTGAGTTGAAGGAGAAACAGTGGCGGATATCGTGACATCCTGAGCCCCGTCAAAAGATCCGGCAGGAAATACGACCGAAGCATACCCATCAAGATCCACCGCATCCCCAATAGGAGGTATTTTGGCGGTCACCGTGTGTTCTCCCAGCCTCATTATGGTTACGATAATCGGTGCATCGGCTTCATCTGTCACCTTGGCCGAAATGTCATTTCTATTCTGGAGTGTTACGTGTTTCGTAAGTATCTTAAGTTGTTTTCCAAGCTCATCAGGCGAGAAGATGAGTTCTCCGTTTAGGTTAATTGCGCCCCTGGCTCTCCCATTCTTACTGTCCTTTCCACTTTGCACCGAAACGATAAATTTCTGACTGGTATCCTGAACGGTAAAGCTCTTAACCTCTTGCTGGGCTTCGCCGCGCTTACCGGGAAAAAATTCCGGGCCGAAGACAAGTGACTGCCCATAGGCGCAAGAAAATAGACCATTGCAGAAACACAATGACAGGCTAGCCAAAATAAAGGGATGGGATATTTTCCTCATGATCGCGAACACCGTTAACAACGCCGATTTAACGTGAAACTCGCGCAGCGAATCGTTTGCTCCCTCTCCCACTGGGAGAGGGTTGGGGAGAGGGAAACGGGCATAGCGAGTTTCATTTTCAGGGGTGGCTCCTTTGCCATGCCCGTTAGGGCGATCACTGCTTTAGTACAAAAGCACTTTCCCCGGATTCGCCCTTTTTGATTTTGCAGATAATGGGGTGTTTTATCGGCATGTTATCTGAGGTAAAACTTGTTGTTCCAGTTACGCCCATACAGTCTTTTCGATTGATCAATGCCTCCCTTACCTTGGAAGTGTCCGTCGAACCTGCTTCCTTGATTGCGTCTGCAACTAGCATGAACGTGTCATAGGCCAAAGCAGCAAACCGGTCTGGTTTGGCTTTTCCGTAATCTTTTATGAACTCGTCCATTTTGGGTGACTTGTTATCAGCAGAAAAAGTGGTGTACATCAGGGTTTCGTTTACGGCCTCTCCACCCTTCAAATATTCTTCTGAAAAAAGGTCTTCGCCACCGATGATGGGTAGGGTCAACCCGGCCTTTCGCATGTCTTGGGCAAGCAGGACGGCTTCACTGGCGCCCCCCGTAAAGATCACGCCATGCAGGGTGTCGGGGCTTTTCTTTATCGCGCCTATAACGGCCTTCATGTTGCGGCCCCCGGTGAGGACATCATAAGTGTCAGCTTCTACTTTTATTACCCCGTGATGTTTATCCAGCGCCTTCTTGAACATCGAACTTAAATCCAGAGAAAAATCGTTATCAGAGGCTGTAACCAGTACGAAATTCATATATCCCAGATCTGTCATTGCGTGTTTTATTAAGTCCTCCGTTGCCAACTCATCAGGAACGGCTGTACGAAACACATACGGACCGCTTCCTTTGAGGTGCCTTCTCGATCCAACGGAGATAAATATTGTCTTGGATTCGTTGACTAGATGAACTGGCGCAAAGGTTGACGAGCCTGTAGGAGCAGCCAATATTGCGATAGCTTTCTGGCTGATCAGATCCTGCACAATCTTGTTGGTTGTTTCCAGATTGCTCTTGTCATCAAAGTGGAGCACCTTGATTTCCTTGCCCCCTATTCCACCCTGGGTATTGAAGCGCTTTGCCGCCGCTAAAGCGCCTTCCACCACACTCGTGCCGTAGCTCGCTTCCTCACCCGTTTCTGGTCCGACAATTCCTATGATCAATGGTCTTTCGTCTTTTGCTGTTTTTTCGGTCGCCTTTATTCCTTTATCATCCGAGCANNGGTCTCATTAAAAAAGAGGGTGCATCGGCTTGTCGAACCATAACCTCTTGCGCTCCGTTCCATAGGTTCCGATCAACTTCCATTTCCCCGCCTCCTTGACGAGCACATGATCTTGCAAGGCCCAATTGTCAATTGTGATAGACCCTTGTTGTTTCATTTTGGAATCCGGTTTTGGCACTCCCAGCAGCAATCCGCTGCAACGGAAAATAACCATATTTTTATCTTCTGCGACCTTGACCAGATTCATGAAATGGCGAGTTGAAGTCATGTCGAACGTGGCAAATATCCTCTCCCATATCTCTTCTGCGGATTTCTTATTATGCTCGCCGTCGGTATAGTTCTCGGAGTAGAGGCTCATGAGTGTTTTAATATCTTTTGTTTCTATGGCTTTTTCGGCTTCATGGAAAAACGCCATCACTTCACTGTAGGTCTGCGCTCCCAACTGTTGCTTGGCCGAAGGTTCAACCTCCATGGCATATTTATCCGAGAGTTTATGTTCCGCGCCAATGGCAAAACCCGTAATGAAAAAAACTCCGGCCAAGCTGGCAATCACATTTTTAATGAGCCGACAGTTTGTGGCATCCATACTGATTATCTGAGTTGACATAATATAAGCCTCCTATAATTGAATGCTTTCTGCGGTATCAGGCTAGGATGATTTATGAAAGGAAATTCAGGCCTGGTTCCGGCGATAGCGCAAGGGTCACAGTTAGCAAGCGGTGCTTCTTCCATGGTGGTCACCATGCCATGCGAAATGAACGATGCAAAGTATCGGCCGCTCAGACTGACTCAGGTTGGAAATGCGGCACGTTTTCAACCTCTTTATGCTAGGTCTAAACTCACGAGCTGGCGCCCGCTTCCAGCAATTTGTCCATGTATAAGATGAGGCTGTTGACCATATCCTCTTCGACATCAAACACTTTTTTTATCTGGTTTGTCCTAGCAAAATATGCTCTCTTAGCCCTGTCCTTGTCACCAATGGTAAGTATAAATGGCAACTCTATTTGTTCCTGATAAATGGTTAGTTGCAGCATGGGTGAAGAGAGGCCATAAGGGGAAAGATCAGACGGACTCTCATCGGCGAAGGCCTTTATTTCCCCATTTTTTACTGTATAAAGATATTCCAGAACTTTTGCCATGGAAGCCCGCGCCGCTTCTGGCTCAAGCATATTCCATTTTCCTTGATTCTGCTCGATAACCACTCTGCCCGTTCCCTTTTTTACTATTTCGAGCCTCCTCATTTTGACGGGGTCGAAATCTAGAATGGTTTTATCCCGCAAGGCATAGGCGTCTTTGCTCGCTTCTTTCTTGAGGTCTGAATGTACGCGGTAAACCTCGGGTTTTCCCTTGAACATGATGTACGCGATATTATTGGTGGGTCCTTTTTCCCCGAAAAGGATGACAGTTTCACCATTCCCAGACTTCAAACCCATTTCTACCTCAGGCGAGGTCAAGCCCAGTTCAGCTAATTTGGCAGGTTCAACTTGGGTGAAAAGCACCGCATCTTTCCTGGCGGTGACGATGTTTGTTAAAAACTTTTCTATCGCCTTGGCATCCCCTTTTGCGCTTAACGGTTGTACTAGTTGCCACCCGTTCTGCTCGCGGGCTACTTTGATCTGGAAGTTTTCCTTGATATTGTTTATCCAGAATTCCGAAACATCCTTCACGGCAAAAGGGAGAAGCTTAAGTTCGGTTTCTTTTAGCTGCTTGACCGATTCCTCTTTTTTATCATAGAAAAAGAACACACCGCTCAGTGTGATTAGCACGATAAACCAAAAGAGTGTCTTCTTAGTAAAATTCACATGCCCCGCCTTCTTCTGGCGGTTACTCCAATACCTGTCACCAGCAGGAGTGATGGCACTATTACGACGGAAAGCCAAAAAACTATTTTTCCCTGAACTGCGGTTAGTATAAGAGGCGTCAGGCCCGGCTCTTTTCTTCTTACCGATATCAATATATTTTCCTCGGCAAGCCAGTTAAGCATATTCAGAATATAGTCCTTGTTCCCTGCCAGTTTGAGGAATTTATTGCTCACAAAATCCGAATCTCCGGTTACCAGTATCTTCCCCCATGTTTTAACACTTTCCTGCCCTTCCTCGTCTTTATTACTCCCGGTTTTATTGTCTCCGACGTTTACTTCTACTGCGGTGACTGCCACGACGCTGATGGGCCCACGCCTGTGCTTGCTTGAGTTAAATTCCTCATCTTCCTTGGTAAGTTTTCCAGTTACTGTCCAGCTCTTATCGCTTGTTTTGGCGAGATCAAAGCTGCCCTTGGCAGGCTCTTCCTTGATATGGACAGAACGGGCAATGGGGAAAAATGTGGCCAGATCAAAGTCACGGGTGACGGGATGATTCTTGTCATATTGCACAATCACGGGTGTAAGGTAATTCGCACCGTACACCTGGCTCATTTTATCAATGATGAAATCGTTGGTGAGTTCGAAACCGAATCCACTCAGATAATTAGTGAGCCCTGGAGCCCCGCCGGGATCAACCATGAAAAGCGCCCGCCCGCCTTTTTTGACGAAAGCCGTTATCTTGTCCAGCTCACTTTGCATATAGTCTGTTTCGGGGCCGCTCACTACTAGTACGGCAGCATCATCCGGCACTTTTTCCGCGCTGATTAGCAACAGGTCGCGCACCTGATGGTTTTCCCTCTCGATGGCTTCCTTGAGATACCCATAGCCATTTTCTTCCTTGCTTTCGACACGTTTCTCGCCGTGGCCGGTGACAAAGTAGAAAACCTTTATATCTTTGCTGATCAACTTTAGCAGGGAATTGGTGAGTTTATTCTCAGACTCGGTGCCGACTATCTCTTGTTTGTCGCCATACTTTAACAAAGTCGTCCGATAGGACGTAATCCCATACTTCACCGCATCCGCAGGGTTTCTGTCCGGATCCACAAAGCGAAAGCTGAATCTTGGCGAATGGTATGAATATTCGCTCAGCAGGTCGAACATCGCCTGCCTNNGAGAGTGTGTACCGACTATTCTCCGTCAAATCGATCCTTGCCTTGTATTTGATCGACATGGCTGCGACAAGCCCGATGATCAATAAAAACACCATGCTCATAATCGCCGTATTAAAGGCGTACTTGGTGGAACGCTTGGTGATGAAGTCCCTGATTTCCGGAAAATAGATATAGAAAAACAGCAGCAGTGAAAGAAGTCCTATCCAAATCAGGGTCACAGCAAGGTTGCCCATCTCACCGGTTATCGCATAAGCAATCCCGCCTGCTGCTACCAAGGAAACGGACAAAAGGCCTGATGGCGCGAACAATCCCTTGGCTTTCATTATCTCCACCTCTTCGTTTCCAGGCTTCTGAGCGTGAGAAACAGGAATAGAAAGATGAAGCAAAGGTAGTAAATGATATCCGTCGAATCCACGACCCCCTTCGACATGCTTTCTATATGTTCGTTAATCGAAAGATAACTGAGAAATTGACCCAGCCCGGCTGATACCAGTGGAACGGAGTAGCTTATCAGCCAGAAAAAGAACAGCATTCCAAAGGATATTGAGGCGGAGACTATCTGGTTTTCCGTCAGCGAGGAAGTAAAAATTCCCAGTGAGATGGCGGCTGCCCCCAACAGGACAAGACCCAAATAACCCGTTCCAATGGGCACCACTTCCGGCTCACCCAGAACGATAAGTAGAAGGGGGTAGGTAGCCGTCAGCAATACCATGGTCAGCAACACAATGAGGCAGGCCAGATATTTACCCAGTACTACGTCAACGTCATTGACCGGGAAGGTCAGAAGCAACTCGATCGTGCCGGTTTTTTTCTCTTCAGCGAAAAGCCTCATGGTCAGTAACGGAGTCATCAGCAGCAAAATAATGCCGATACTGCCAAACAGCGGCCTTATTACCGTCTCATTGATATTTAATAGCTGGTATTGCTTTGCCAGCATCGGATCGGTCTGGGCTTGATAGCTGACTACCGAGAAAGTGGCAAGGAGGTTATAGAAGAAATAGCCCGTCATCAGCAAAAACATGATGATCACAACATAGACTGTCAACGAACTGAAATAAGATTTCAATTCCCGATTGAGAATAAGGAAGATATTCCTGAAGTTCATGCTTCTTCCTTTGTAACCAGTTTGATGAAAATGTCTTCCAGGCTAATTTCCATGGAACGCATTTCAACCAGTTCCCATCTGTTTTTTTCAATCATGGATTGGATGCCTTGTCTTCCCCGTTTTTCATCGTCAAACACGACAATAAATCCATTGGTATCACCGGATGTTTGGTCTCTTTCAACTCCCTTAATGCCGCCCACACATGAAAGCTCCTGCTCAATCGTCTGCGCATTACCGTTGATGCGCAATAGCATTCGCTGTGCACTTTCAGTCGCAAGGTTTTCCGGCCTGTCCTCTGCCACCACTTTTCCCTTGTTGATAATGATCACCCTGCCGCAGAGGATGCTGACTTCCGGGAGAATATGGGTGCTGAGAATAACGGTGTGCTTGCCCGCTAATTCCTTGATCAGATTTCTGATCTCCTTGATCTGCTTGGGGTCAAGCCCTACCGTAGGCTCATCAAGAATCAAGACCTCGGGGTCATTGACCAATGCCTGGGCAATGCCGACTCTTTGCCTGTACCCCCCGGAAATTGTGCTGATCAGCTTGTTGGAAACGTCGCTGAGGCCACAGTCATCCATGACTTGGGCGGCTTTTCGATTGACATCCTTGGCAGGTGTTCCCTTGATGGCCGCCACAAAACGAAGATAATCATTCACCTTCATATCCTCGTAAAGCGGGACTCTCTGCGGGAGATAGCCTATCCTTTTGCGTACGTTTAAAGAGTCCTCAAAACAGTTATAACCGGCCACAATGGCCTTCCCTTTTGTGGGAGGAAAAAAACAGGTCAAAATGCGCATTACCGTGGTTTTCCCCGCCCCATTAGGCCCGAGAAAACCCAGTATTTCGCCTTTTTCAACAGTGAAGCTGATATTGTCAATGGCGCGGAACTCGCCGTATTCCTTGGTTAAATTTTCGACTTCGATCATTGAATTACTTTATCGAGTAACAATTTTTAATGATAACAGTAATAGTATTTATGCTGCAACGCTGATGCACTAAATCGAGCTTGAAAAGATGTTTTTGAACACATAATAGGTGTGTGTTATTATTATATATTGAGAAGACAGCATAGAAATTTTTGGTAATCTGGGAATGGTCACTTAATATAAGGATTTATTTTATTATGACGAAACGATTCATGGGGAGTAAGGTAATTCTTGGGCTTTTGACTATTCTGGTTATGGGGATGTCGAGCGCCAAGGCAGGTGAAGCACCCGTAAAGAAGGCTGAAGCCAGGAATTATAATGAAATGGTGGTCATACCTGCGGGGAAATTTACCTATGGAAGACCTGGCGCAACCAAGGAAATCAGCTTGCCAGCCTTTTCGATCGACAAGTATGAAGTTACAAACAGACAGTACGCCAAGTTCAATCTGGATCACAAATATGGGCGCGGGGGCGAAAACTATCCCGTAACAATGGTTTCCCTGAATGATGCAAGCGCCCACTGTGAGGCTCTGGACAAGAGACTACCCACGGAACAGGAATGGGAAAAGGCTGCGCGGGGTACCGACGGCAGGATATACCCTTGGGGAAACGAGTTCGACAAGATACTTTGCATCACCAATGAAACTGCCGCCGTCGCTGCAGGGCAACCCCCGATGCTTGCGCCGGTAGGGTCATGCGAAAAAGGGCAGAGCCCTTACGGTCTTATGGATATGGCAGGAAACGTGTGGGAGTGGACATCCAGCTACGACCAGCGTTATAGCGTTCTCAGGGGCGGGTCGTTTTTTGAGGATAGAAATTATGCCATGGTATACAGCAATCTTCTCAGCATCCCCGATGACAGCAAAGACTATGTCGGATTCCGGTGTGTCAAAGACGTTAAATAGAGTGGATGGTTGTCGGATACAAATGGGTGGATCAGGAAAAATTAAGAGTTATTATATAAATATATTCTATCCTGAACATTAACCAGAACGCCTCTTAATAGCGTGTGATACAGCAGGCCACACACTCAACTGCGCTCCATTCATGCATCCGGGTGCCGATCACACGAGCTTCAGTCATGAAGCTATCGGGCGTTACTTCAAGTCACTTACGCTATGAAAATTAAACCTTCGCATTGGCACCACTTTTTTGGTGGTGTTGCCCTTCTTCTTCTTATCATTCAACTTGCTTCCGGCATGGTTCTGACGCTGTTTTATTCGCCTCACCTGAACGAAGCCTATGCCAGCATACAGAATATCTATAATGAGTTTAGCGTAATTGCCTGGATCAGGGACACGCACCGCTGGGCAGCGCTTTTCTTGTTTATAGCCGTGACAATGCACTTTATTCGAAGTTTTTTAAGAAAGGATTACCTTAATCGGGAAAGCAAGACATTGTGGCTGACCGGTGTCTTACTTTACCTTCCCTTATTAGGTTTCTTATTTACCGGAGTTATCTTGCCGTGGGAGTGGAGAGGGTATTGGTTCATGGAAATGATTCCAAACTATATCAATGAAATCCCCTTGATCGGACCTGCCTTTAGTGATTTTCTCATTAGCGTCTTTACCCTTAACCGGGCGTTAGTGACACACATTATTATTCTTCCGGTCATCACACTGGTGTTGATAGATATTCACTCCATTACAAAAATAAAGAAAAGAACAGGTGGCCTTTCCCTGTATCTCATTGAACATACGCCGCTCACCCTCCCATTTCTGCTGGCTATAGCAGTATTGTCGTATGTTCTGCCGATGCCCTCCCAAGATCCCGCGATAATACCTATGCCATTGGATGGTGAAAATATTCCGACTGCAGAGTGGTTTATTCTGATCTTCTACGTGCCCTATTTATATTTCAAAGGGTTCACAGCGACATTATTAGGTTTCTATATCCCACTTATCGTTTTTCTGGTTTTGGCAATATTCCCTTATTATCTCAGGGCTAGGAAAAGTGAGAGTGTCAAGAAATCTCAGCAAGAAGCCCATGTCGTCGAAAAGAGCGGTGTATTTGCAAAAATTATGGCGCCCTTCCGGAGAGCTTTGGGGGCGAAGGTTTATGCAAAAACGTTGGCCTTTCTGACGGTTTTTCTAGTGGCGATGACTATATTCGGCCCGCTTTATGCTGTTTCCCATGCATCACCCACCATGGGATGCAATTCGTGCCACAACGTTACTATGGGAGAACGGCTGGGATTGCCTCCGGCAACATTCAAGGATAGGGTAAAGAACCCTAATCTAAAAGATAATACGTTTATGGTAGAGCACTGGTTTTACCCGCAAGTAGTCTGGTAGGAAAAATATTCGAGCCACAGTCGCATCACGTGAAGGGTTAACGGGAAAATCCTGATGGCGCTGCCATATGGTTTGTGCAGAAGTAAAGTTATAGTTGAGAGTGTGTTCAAATAAGTAAGTGAGGAGATTGCTTTGAACCTGAAGCGTAACAGAGAGTTTTGTGGCCGCATATTATTTGTTCTCGCCATTGCAACAGCGGGTTGCGGGCGTGTAGGGAACACTCATGCCCTGCCTGAGGAAGGGCCTGAAGCCGTCACAAAACGGTTCTATGATTATATTTCAGCCGCGAAAATCGAAGGAGGCACTTCGCCCGCCAGTGAGGCATATAAGATGATTAGCGGAGAGGCTTCCAATTTGAACGTGAATCAGTTCTTGGAGGTTATTAAAAGTTACCCGCCAAAATTCAAGGTGGAAGTAGGTAAAGCTGAGATCAAAGGGACTCAAGCCTTGGTCGCCATAAGCTATAAGATGCCCTCCAGTTTTGGTGGCGAGTATGCCGTGAATGAAGTGCTGCCTCTTAATATAGATACCGCTACCAACACATGGAAAATTGATTTTACGGGCGATAGCTACGGCATGCAAAAGGATGAAGCAATAGAATCGAGCAGATCGGAAATATCTCCGCAAAGTTCTCCACAGAGTAAATAAATATGAGCGCTGCCAAGGTTGCAGAGTGGATCAATGAGCGTATCAGGATAAAAAAAGGGAAGCCGATACCTGCGCATGTAAATTTCTTTTATTGCTTTGGCGGCATATCACTGTTTCTTATTCTCCTCCAGTTGGCCTCCGGAGTGTTCATGCTTTTTTTCTATACGCCCGACCCCGCCAAGGCATTGCAAAGCATAGCGTATTTAAGCAATGAGGTGACTTTGGGATGGTTGTTCAGAAACATACACCGGTGGGCCTCAACGCTGCTTCTGGCAACCGTATTTTCCCATATGGTCATCGTATTTTATCTGAAGGCCTACCAGAGTCCCAGGACGTTCACCTGGTTATCCGGAGTTTCCCAATTGCTCATGGTGTTTTTCATGGTTGTAACCGGTCTTATACTTCCATGGGATTGGAGATCCTATTGGTCTTTTGCGATATGGATGGATTACATCGGAACATGGACGGTTGGGGGGGAATCCATCAAGGAAGTGTTGCTTGATACCTTTACCATCAATGCAGCATATTTTACCCATATATTGGTAATCCCTTTAGTTCTCGCAGTTCTATTGTCTTTTCACTTCAAAATGGTGAGAAAACATGGAATATCAAAGCCTCTTTAAAGCTTCATGGGGGTGACTTAAACATGGCAAAGAAAAAAGTAGAAATCATCATGGAGCCCAAGTACGCTCCTCCCTATCCGCAGTCGTTTTATCCTTTTTGGCCGAAACATGCGGTAAAGGCTGGCACACTGATTTCAATTATTTTTTTTGGATTGTTATTGCTTTCCTATTTCATCAGGGTTCCGATGGATCCAAACATGCCACCCATGCCAGATGAGGGCGCCTACATACCCGCCCCGGAGTGGTATCTGTTATTACTATTTCAGCCCTTCTGGTATCTGACAGGGGAAAATACCAAGTGGTTATCAGTGGGCACATTTTGGCTTCCGCTCATGGCAGTGGTATTCCTGTTTCTGGTGCCCGTTATTTTTCACCGACATAAAGAATCTCGAGTTGGTATCAAGACATCTGCAACGGTGACGCTGGTTGTTTTCATCGGGCTGGTATGGGTTGTTCCCATGGTAGCGGTGGTGGGAAGTGGGGCTCCCGCCAAGACCCTGGGCTGCCCCTCTTGCCACAATCCCCTGATGGGCGAAAGGCAAGCCTTGCCCCCAGCCCACATGGGGGCATATTACAAGGAGGAACGCCAGCGGCAAGTCAACCTGGGTGGGTACAACGTTGGCAGTGATGATCATGCAGGCGGGTCTTACAAGGATGCGAACTGGCAGCTACGACATTTTTATGAGCCAACGATGACATGGTGATCCCATGTTTGGTGAAACTGGAAATATTTTCTATGAGTACAACCTGTAAATTTCCCCTGCATAAAACGATTTGCGGGCTGATGTTTTGTGTGTGTGGGGTGCTTTTAGGTGCAGGAACTGCATTCGCACAGCATGACCACGCTAGCACTAAAGACCAGGTTGTTTCGGCTACCCCGGTCAAGGAGGTAACGTTACCAGAAGGACTCAGTTCCCCGCAGTCTATTGCCATAGATGCGGCTGGACGTATCTGGTTTACCGAAAAAGTTGGCAAGAAACTGGCCGTGTATGACCCGGATAAAAAGGAGTTTGCAACCTATTCCCTTCCTTCCTCGTGGGGGAAAATGGGATTCTCGAATATCACCATGAGCCCAGATGGGGAAATCTGGTTTACCGTGACCCGGTGGGTTGAGAGTGCGGAAGAGTCCCATATTCTGGGGCGATTTACACCTGCGGACGGGTATTTTACGAAGTATGCTCTCCCNNAATCTCTACCGCGTGGACTCCAAGACTTTTGCGCTGAAAGGGTATCCCATCCCCACCGCCAACGGGCACCCCAGGAGTTTGGCCGCCGATCAAAAAGGTCATATCTGGTTTGCCGAATCCAACGCCAATAAAATTGCAGAATTTGTTCCGGAGCAGGAAATATTTCATGAGCATGAAGTGCTCACCGCATTCGCAAATCCGGGGAAAATCTCTATTGATAAGCATGGAAAGATTTGGTTTGTGGAAGTGACGGCAAACAGGCTGGGGGTGTTTTCACCTGAGCAAAAACGGTTTGACGAGGTCATTATTCCCACTTCAGGCAGTTCACCTGTTGCGCTTGCGCATGACGACAACGGGAATATCTGGTTTTTGGAATACAAGGGAAATAAGGTAGGTGTCTTTAATCCGGAGAGGGCGATTTTCCATGAATTCGACATCCCCAGCTTCAACAGTTTGCCGGCAGACATGGCGATAGATCGCAAGCGATCTCTACTTTGGTTCACTCAAAGTTCCACTGAAGCAAAACGATTGGGAATGGTCTCCATTACTGAGGCGTTGGCAGAGAATGATAAACACAGTAACGTTCCTCAGAAACTGCCTGTAGAGAAGGCGGCAAACGAGGGCATGCCAAAATGGCTGGTTTCTCTCGCAGCGATTATTGCCTTCGCAGTACTAGGCGTGTGGCTAATCAGAAGATCTCGCAAAGGTGCGCGCTCTAATCCAGTTTGATCAGCATGAACTCCGCTGCGTCATGCGATTGAATGTACCGCAGGCGCGAATTTATTCGCACTTGGTTCATTGTTAGTGCAAATTTATTCGCATTAGCAAAACTGCCAACCGCTTTTTCTGGATTTATGAGATTTTCGGTCTATGGCATATCGTCGCATCCCATTTGGCTGCGCCCCGCCACATTTTTGGACAAGGATAGAGTAGTGAAAATAGCAGTAGTATTCTGGATCATCCTCGGTAGTTTTCTTTGTTCTCCGTCATGGGCGGAAGACGCTTTCAAGTCTTTCGAAGTGCCCACTGCAAATACGTTCCCCACAAGAATCGTTATCGACAAAACGGATACGGTTTGGTTTATTGAATCGAATCTGAATAAAATCGGGAGATACCAGCCTGCCAAGGGTGCTTTCTCTGAGCACCTTATCCCCACTCCCTCAAGTATCCCATCGGATGTAACCATCAATAATACGGGCAACACTGCGGGCAAGATATGGATAGCCGAGTCCAATGCAAACCAACTCGGGGTTCTCGATCCTATCACGCTGTCATTCAAAGAATACGATATTCCAACGATAAGCAGCATGCCATCCAGGATTGCCTCTGACCACAGAGGAAATATCTGGTTTACTGAATTTTATGGTAACAAGATTGGCATGTTCGACCCTCGGCGAGAAGTGTTCCGTGAATATCCGATCCCCGCTCCAAACAGCCGTCCATCGGGCGTTGTCGCGGATAAAAAGGGCATCATCTGGTTTCTGGAAACCGAGGGTAACAAGCTGGGCAGGTTAAACCCCCAGGATGGCGCGATTCATGAATTCGAATTGCCGAAAGCCTTTGAATCCCCCAGGGACATCGCCATAGACGGATCTGGGTCGCTCTGGTTCGGTGGCCACATAGGGCGTAATTTGATGGTATTTAATCCAGCGACCCACAAATTTAAAACCTTTTCTATGCCGAATGGCGGGGTGGTTGAAAGTTTGTCCATCGGGAATGACGGAAAAATATATTGCACGCTCAGGACGAGCAGCAAGATAGCCGTGTTCAACCCTGTAACCAGTGCGTTTCTGGAATTCGATGTAGGTATGGGTAAGAGCCAGCCTAATGGCATAGACGCCGATTCAAGAGGGAACATCTGGTTTGCTGATACGGTAAAAAATGCTTTGATCAAACTGGATAAAACGATGGTGGAAAAACTGTGGGTAAAATGAATCCCTCAATGCGAGCAGGTATGCTCGTGACTCTGGCATCGAAGGTGCGCAGGATATGAAAAAACACGTAAAGATAATTGGCCTGCTGCTTGTCGTAATTGTTGCGGCAATCGCTGTGCTGGCTATTCCAAACCCGTTAGGCGCGCAGATACTGGCTGAAGCCAAATACAGGGGCTATCTTCCCTATACCCCTGATGAGGCAATTACCATTGCATATAGCCGATGCACTACCTGCCATAATGCAGACAAGATGCTCAAATATTGCTCCCGGTGCGGGCCACCTTTTATTGTCGTCTCCCATTCCATGAAAAAGTATGTGGAAATAATGAACCTGAAAGGTGGAAATTTTAAGCCGTTCTCCGATGCGGAACTGGTTGCGATTACACAAGTTTGGAACGGCCTGATTGGTAACTGGGAACCTGATTGGGGCTTGAAAGATATCAGCAAACTTTTGCAAGGTGATCGCGCACTTATGCGTTTGGCTGAAACTCCATTAGATAAAAGACCAATAGAAATGGCACTGAAGGACAAAAATGCACCAGGTGCCCACAAAGAGATGCAGAGGCAGTAATAACTGATCCACAAGATTGATAAGGCGAAATCCGCCTACACTGCTGACTGACTTCGCCTGCCGTGCCTGAAATATGCGGTGTTGTCATAATATGTCGCATGGTCGTTATCCGCTGCCCATCCCGGCATACCCAGTAGCGGCACGGGGGTAAGTTCGCGGGTGCTGCGGCAATGCCCAGGTGCTGCCAGATGGCTCGCCAGCAATGTGTCCAGATGCGTCTGACGTTGCGCCGCTGGCCAACCAAAGAATGCCTGCTCCACTGCCAGCAACAATCCTTGCCCGGTCATGCCGACATAAGGTTGCAGCGCTTTTTCGTACAGGCTGTGGCCGAACAGATAGAAACCCAGTTCTTTCCTCACCTGTTCGCGCCGCTGCCAGAACAAATTTTTCCATTTGAAGTCGCGCAGCAGCCCGGCCAATTCTGCATTGGCATACACCACGATCACGCCGGACTCATCCAGCAGCGTATTCACATCGCGCACAGCGCCGCGCTGGCTGCTCGACGCATCTATAATTTCGCCATTCTGGTTCATCAGGGCATGATAATGCCGCGCATTGATCGCCGCCTTGGACTTGGGAAAGGCCAGCCATACTAGCGCATTGAACAAGTCGTGCCAGTTATTAGAGCGCATTGGCACTTCTCCCTTGAGATAACAGCGTGGCTCATATTGCTGCTCGAACGGTAGCCTGCCATATTTCTGAGCCACGAAACTCAACGGGAGGCCGTTCTGCACAGTGATGGTTGGACGGTGCGCGGCAAGTAGTGCATTGCAATCTTGCAGAGTTGGGAAATCGGCGGCATCAAGGTTGGCGAGCACCGGATGCAAGGGGGCGAACAGCGGCGACCGCATCATCGCTTCCTTGCGCCATTCGGGTATTCGTTTCATGTGTGCAGGGGTTAAATCGAACCGAGCTGGATGCTTCATTCACCGGAGTCAATGGACTGTCGTTTAACGTGAAACTCGCGCAGCGAATCGTTTGCTCCCTCTCCCTCTGGGAGAGGGTTGGGGA